>Ga0137442_1000033_pt1 | contig 56519 bp, 39 predicted proteins | sample EasRivERMGT266_2_FD_102329 | JGI IMG/M metagenome (GOLD analysis project Ga0137442, IMG submission 102329) | Soil microbial communities from meander-bound floodplain in the East River, Colorado, USA - East River MetaG ERMGT266_2 | ecosystem: Environmental > Terrestrial > Soil > Floodplain ... | reverse complement strand
GTTCAAGCCGGAGCGCGACGGGCTGTTTTGTGCCCGCATCTTTGGCCCGGTAGCCGATTGGGAGTGTCTCTGCGGCAAATACAAACGCATGAAGCACCGCGGCGTGATCTGCGACAAGTGCGGCGTTGAAGTCACGCAGGCCAAAGTGCGGCGCGAGCGTCTGGGCCACATCGATCTGGCGAGTCCGTGTTCGCATGTTTGGTTCTTCAAGGGATTGCCTTCGCGTATCGGGCACTTGCTCGACATTCCCCTTCGCGAGCTGGAGAAGGTGCTCTACTTCGAATCCTACATCGTCATCGATCCGGGCGATCTGAAAGAAATTAAAGAGCGCGAGCTGCTTACGGACGAGCGTTATCGCGAACTGGCCCGTGATTATCCGGCGCAGTTTGTCGCCAAGATGGGCGCCGAAGCAATCAAGGAACTGCTTTCGATGGTCAACATCGAAGAACTCGCCGTTGAATTGCGCCGTCGCATGCGTGAAGAGACTTCGCAGCAGAAGAAGCTGAAGTATTCCAAACGTCTGAAGGTCGCGACCTCATTTTTGAAGTCCGGCAATCATCCCGAGTGGATGATCCTCGACGTGATTCCGGTGATTCCACCCGAGTTGCGCCCGCTGGTGCCGTTGGATGGCGGACGCTTCGCGACCTCGGATTTGAACGACCTCTATCGCCGGGTCATCAATCGCAACAACCGCTTGAAGAAGTTGATGGAGTTGCGGGCGCCGGAGGTTATCGTGCGCAACGAAAAGCGGATGCTTCAGGAAGCCGTCGACGCGCTGTTCGACAATGGTCGGCGGGGACGCGTGCTGCGCGGTGTCAACAATCGTCCGCTCAAGTCGCTTTCCGGAACCTTGAAAGGTAAACAGGGACGTTTTCGTCAGAACCTGCTGGGCAAGCGCGTCGATTACTCAGGACGATCAGTAATTGTCGTGGGGCCGGAGTTGAAGCTCCACCAGTGCGGTTTGCCAAAGAAGATGGCTTTGGAGCTGTTCAAGCCATTCATCTATAACCAGCTCGAAAAACAAGGTCATGCGGCAACGATCAAGCAGGCGCGGGAAATGGTCGAGCGCCAGGAGCCGGTCGTGTGGGACATCCTCGAGGAAGTCATTCGTGAGCACCCGGTGCTTTTGAATCGCGCGCCGACGCTGCATCGCCTCGGTATCCAGGCGTTCGAGCCGGTACTGGTTGAAGGCAAAGCGATCAAGATCCATCCGCTGGTCTGCACGGCATTCAATGCCGACTTTGACGGCGATCAGATGGCCGTGCACATTCCGCTTTCACCGGAAGCGCAGATCGAAGCGGCCGTGCTGATGCTTTCTTCAAACAACATTCTCAGCCCGGCGAGCGGCCAGCCCATCGCCGTGCCTTCACAGGACATCGTGCTCGGCATTTACTACCTGACGCGTGACAAGGAAGGCGCGAAGGGCGAAGGCCGGGTGTTCGCTTCAGGCGAGGAAGTGTTGCTGGCGCTGGACGCCAAGGAAGTGACGACGCAGACGCCGATCAAACTTCGCATCACCGGCGACTTGATCGACTTGACGCAGGAGCACGATACGCAGGACATTCTGCGCGCCACGGCCCAGGAGCAGGTCCGGCGGGTCATCAACACGACCGTCGGCCGGGTGATTTTCAACGACTCGATTCCACCTGGCTTGCCATACTTCAACGGCACGCTGCGCAAGAAGGGTCTGCAGTCGTTGGTCAACTATTCGCACATCCGCCTTGGCCACGAGATGACCGTGAAGATGCTTGACGATCTGAAGAACCTCGGTTTTCTGTATGCGACCAAGGCCGGCATCTCGATCGGCATTGACGATCTGGTGACGCCTCCATCGAAGCCGGAGATCGTCGGCAAGGCCGAAAAGGAAGTGATCACTGTCGAGCAGCAGTACCGTGACGGCGTGATCACCAACGGCGAGCGCTATAACAAAGTTATCGCGATCTGGTCGGAAGCGACGGACAAAGTCGCGAAAGAAATGTTCAAGGCAATGGACGATCGCGAAAAAGCGACCAAGGAAATGAATCCGATATTAATCATGTCGGACTCCGGGGCGCGCGGCTCGGCGCAGCAGATTCGCCAATTGGCTGGAATGCGCGGATTGATGGCCCGGCCGTCGGGTGAAATTATCGAGACGCCGATTCAGTCAAACTTCCGCGAAGGCCTGAACGTGTTGCAGTATTTCATTTCCACCCACGGTGCGCGCAAAGGTCTGGCGGACACGGCACTGAAGACGGCCGACTCGGGTTACCTGACCCGCCGGCTCGTTGACGTGGCCCAGGACGTAATCATCTCGGAACAGGACTGCGGGACCTTAAAAGGCATTTCGTCGGCGGCCATCGTCGAAGGCGGTGAAGAAATCGAGAGCTTGCGCGATCGTATTGTGGGCCGCACGGCGCTGGAAGATGTGATCGATCCGGTGGAAGGAACGGTAATCGTTGAAAGCAATCAGGAGATCGACGAAGACCTGGCCAGCGAGATTCAACGTTCCGGCGTACAACGGGTTCGCATCCGTTCCGTTTTGACCTGCGAATCGCGCCGCGGTTGCTGTATCAAGTGTTACGGCCGCAACCTGGCGACGGGACGGCCAGTGGACATCGGCGAGGCTGTCGGCGTAATTGCCGCCCAGTCAATCGGCGAACCGGGCACACAGCTTACGATGCGCACCTTCCACATCGGCGGCACAGCGCGCCTGGAAGAATCTTCCAAGCACGAAGCGCGCGTCGAAGGCACGGTCAAGTACATCGAGCTGCAAACCGTCAAGAGCCGCAAGGGAGAGCGGGTGGCGATGAATCGCAACGGCGCTTTGACGATCACCGACGAGCGCAGCCGCGAAGTCGCGCGTTATCAGATCGTCTATGGGGCGCACCTTCTGGTTGAGGACGGCGACCTCGTCGCCCAGGACCAGTTGATGGCGACATGGGACCCGTTCACCTTCGCGATTCTTACCGAAGTGGGCGGCCGGGTGAAGTTCCAGGACCTGAAAGAAGGCGTTACGTTTGAAGAAGAAACCGATCAGGTTACGGGTCTGTCGCACATGGTGGTCAAGGACTCGCCGGACGAGAAGAAACAGCCGCGACTGGAAGTTCGCAACGCCAGCAACAAGGTGCTGAAGACTTACCAGATGCCGGTGCGCGCGAACCTGATGGTCAACGACGGCGAAGAAGTCGAGCCGGGCGATGTCATTGCCAAGATTCCGCGGGAAACGACCAAGACCAAAGACATCACCGGTGGTCTGCCGCGCGTCGTGGAGCTGTTCGAGGCTCGCCGGCCGGCGGAAGCCGCGGTCATGTCGGAAATCGACGGTACGGTCAAGCTCGGTCCTATCTCAAAGGGCAAGCGCAAACTGATCATCGTCGGCGACGACGGGGAGGAGCGCGAGTACGATATCCCGCGCGGTACGCACATCAACGTGCAGGAAGGCGATCGTGTACGCGCCGGCGAGGCGTTGCAGGACGGGCCGCTGAACCCGCACGACATTCTGCGCGTGCTGGGCATGAATCGTTTGCAGGAGTACCTGACCAACGAAATTCAGGAGGTCTATCGTCTGCAGGGCGTGAACATCAACGATAAGCACATCGAAGTGATCGTGCGTCAGATGTTGCGCTGGGTGAAGATCAAGGAAGTTGGCGACACTGAGTTCCTGCTGGAAGAACAGGTCGATCGCTTCCGCTTCACGGACGAGAACGAACGCGTGCGCGGCGAGAAGGGTGAGGTCTCTCAGGCGGAACCTTTGCTGCTGGGCATCACCAAGGCTTCGCTTTCGACTGATTCATTCATCTCGGCGGCGTCGTTCCAGGAAACGACACGCGTACTCACCGAAGCTGCCATTTCAGGACGCATAGATTATCTGCGCGGTCTGAAAGAGAACGTGATCATGGGCCGTCTGATTCCCGCCGGTACCGGCATGGAGTATTACCGCAACGTCGATATCGAGCGGGACGAGACCATCGGAGAGTCTCAGCGCGAAGAGCTGGAGGATCTGCCCGAAATTCTCGGCGGCACGGAATTGCCTATGCCGGAGCCGCACGCGGCAGTCCCGGCCACCGTCGGGGAATCCGAAGCTGAAGAAGCGCTCGCAGTTGTTGAGGTCGAGGACGAATAGCGCGTTACTTCTTCTTCAGACCCACGACCAGTAATCAACCGGCGAGGTGAAGGCCTCGCCGGTTTTTCTATGCAATCTGGGCTTGGGGGGTGGGGCTCAACTTATTGCTGGGAACGCGGGCGCCCCCGCCCGAATAGCCTGCCGCAGGCAGGCACATCCGCTTTCCGAAAGACATCGTCATGTCAGATTTACGTTCGCGCCTTGCGCTCAGTGCGGGCGAGGGCGCCCGCCTTCCCAGCGAATGGCAACCTCTTTCATATCAACGCACCCTGACGGTTGGGCGACTGCCTCGTCTCTTGCGAACCCCCATTTTTCCTACCCAAAACAAAAGTCTGGCACTTTGCGGTTGGTTTTCGGTAGAATGCGTTTGGCGAGCAGGTTTCGCCCCCCTTCTCCTCGGAGCATCTTCTTCGGATGCGTAACTCACATTCACGGACAGAAGAAAATGAGCGCAAGTGTTCGACTGGCAATTCAATGTGTTGGCATCGCCCTGCTAGCGCTCCGAGGCCCCGCCCGAATTTTTTCGGCGTCAATCTGACCGACCGTGTCCCCGGATCAGACGCGCCTGCCCTTCGCCATTCCTCTTGTTCTTTTCAATTAATGATCCGATGAACTCATTCGGGTCACTTTCTAACTGGCACCATCACGAAACAGTCATATTGCTTGTTGTTCGCGCCGCTCTCGGTTAGGTAGAATCAAATTGCTCCCGCCCTCACGCGAAGAGCTCCCGCCCTCACACCTGGAATTGAGCAAGACCCAGAAAACTTAATTAGGAGAGTTGGTAACCTTTTGAATACTCGTACACTGTTTTCCCGCTTGCTCATTGCCTGTTTTGCTTTGGTTGTAACCGCGGGCGTATCCGCGCAGAGCAGCGAAGCTGAGTCCCGCCAAACACGTACCGCTCCTGAGTCAAATGGTTCGACGCGTCTTGAAACAGACATGGCCGTGCGGCCGCTGATCGAAGAGCGCCGGCCTCGGCTGGTCGGATCTCGAACGGCCGGATCGGTCCCCGTCGCCCCGTCGGCACCACTGGTAGCGGGCCGGTTTGATCGACTTCTGCTGACGGCCATTGAATCGCATCTCGGTTCGTCTTATCACTACGCGGGCACGGGTCCGGATGCTTTCGATTGTTCAGGTTTTGTGTGGCGCACTTTCCAGGACGTGGGTCTGAATTTTCAACGTGGTCCCGCGAGCTCATATTGGGCGAGCTTCGCGGCGCCGCCGAAGGAAGAGCAATTCAAGTTCGGTACGCTGGTTTTCTTCAGCGGCCTGAGCCACGTCGGTATTGTGGTGGACGAGAAGGGTTTCTATCACGCATCGCGGCACTACGGCGTCGTCTACTCGCCTTTCAATGAATACTGGCTGTCGCGCATCGATGGTTTTCGACGCGTGCCAATTGAGTCGATGCCCCTGCCCGGCGCAACCGCAAAGCCACGCGCCGCCAAGCCCGCGGCTAACGTCGAAGGAGACAACGAGCCCTAACGAAGAGTTTAAGAAAAGTCACAAGGCCGCAGCGGATGCTCTCCGTTGCGGCCTTTTTTCGGTTTAGTCCGCTTGGCGTGGGCAGTAGCCCAACTGTGAGGGCGGGCTCCTTCTTTCCGTGGAACTCTGAGCCCTCCCTCACAGTCGGGCTACTGCCGGCTCCTGCGGGACATTCAGCGCTTGGGCACAAACCCGGAGTGTCGTTCCTTGTCGCGCTTTTCCCAGACGGCGATGATCTTTTCAATAGCGATGTAGCAGGTCTCGCCATCGTCGTCCTTCAAATGCAGGACGCCGCTTTCCACTTTAGCTATTTCGCCGCGCATGCTGGACGTGGCGCCACAGAAGACGTCGATCCTTCGGCCCGTGAGTGTTTTCAGAAATTCTTCCATTTGCGTTAGTTACCTGTTGCCGTTAAGAAACGTAATCTGCACCAGCGGCACTACCGTATCGTCGCCCTGTTGGATCCTCTCAAACTGCAGCAGGTCATAGTAGGCGCAGCGCACCCGATCGGGAAAGTTCCGGCAAACCAGCGGCCGCGCATCATAGATCGTGCATTGGCGCGTGGCGGGGTCAAGGAAGGTGCACGCTTTGCCGAGAATCGGGTCGGCCTTGCGCCGCAGTAATCGTTCGCCTTTCCAGGTAGTTGTGAACCGTCGCAGGGCCGTTTCAACATCAACTCCAAAGTGAGCCGCCAAACGTTTGATGTCGCGCTCCGTAAGCTGCACTCGCTCGTATACCGAGCAGCAGTAGGCCGGGCATTTGGTACAGTCGTAATAGCTTCGTTCGGTTTCAGTCGTCGCCATCCCTTGGTTCGCTCGCTATCGCCGGCTTGATTTCCGGTATTCGGTCAGCAGCAGGTTCATGAACTCTTCGCGTCGCGCGTACAGCCGCCGTGGCTGTCGAGGTTTGTGCCGGGCCAAAGCATACGCCGTGATGATGGGCAGGGCCACTGTCGAGTCGAGGTAACACACCACGGCGTCGGGCAAACGCTCAGGATCGACTTTGCCCCATGACACCGCCTCGCCCGGGGTGGCGCCCGAAAGTCCACCAGTGTCGGGGCGCGCATCGGTGACCTGGAGAAAGTAATCGTGGCCGCGTTCATCGATGCCCAGGACTTCCTGGATCTGCGGCTCAGTTTGGAGCGCGAAGTTCTTCGGCGAACCGCCTCCGAGAATGAAAATCGCTGACCGGCCGCCTTTCTTCTTGGACTTGCCGGTAGTTCGTGCGCTACCGGTGCCTGTACCGTAACTGCCGCCGCTATGAATAAGGCCGCGTTTGGCCGCCAGGACGATCGCCGCGGTTTCGTTTACATCGAGCGAAGGATCGAAAGCCAGCTTGTTTCCCTGTAGGGCCTTGGCCGCGACATTCATGCCGATCGAGGAATCGCCCGGCGAAGAAGTGTAAAGCGGCACCTCATATTCGTATGCCGCGGCCATCAGCGACCGGCTTTTCAATCCCAGCTTGCGCTCGCGTTCCGCGACGTATCGTCCCGCCAGGTAATGAAACTCAGCAGTTGACATAGGGCGCTGGAACTCCGGAGCTTCGATCACCCGGCGAAAGAACGCGTCAGTGTCCAATAGCACCGAATAGTCGAAAAAGATGTCATAGATGCGCACGACTCCTTCGTCCCGCAGGACGATGTCGGAAGTTTCCGCATTGCCTTCGTGCATCGCCAGCCCGATGCCGAAATGCGTGTCGTGGTAAAAGTTGGCGCCCGTCGAAACGATCCAATCGATAAAGCCGGCCTTGATCAGCGGGATCAACGCCGACATGCCGAGGCCCGCGGGCGTCAACGCGCCGGTCAAGGTCACGCCGACGGTGACGTCCGGCTCCAGCATTTTCTGTGTGAACAGCCAACACGCTTCGCGCAGACGCGCCGCGTTGTAGGCGAGAAATGCATCGTCGACCAGATCGGCGAGTTTGGTAGCGCCGGTAATCGGCTTTGGATCAATGCGCCGGCCGCGCAGAAATTTGCTTTGCTTTTTTGCCAAGAATGTTTTGCTACTGTCTGAAGAAATATTTGTGAAGAAAGATAGTCGGCGAGTCAGCGTTTGTTGTCAACCCGAAGACAAGCCAAAACAAAGGCGATCCACGAAAGCACACGAAGTCTCACTAAGCGATTTTTTCGTGTGGTTTCGTGTGGTTTCGTGGATCGTCTGGCTGAAGCGTTGCTAAGAAGTATGTGAAGTGGCGAGTTTGTCGAGGCACTCACGGCAGAGACACTTACGATAACGAGCTTTCAACTCAGCGCGCGTCTCATTACTCAAACTGATCTCAGAGCACCAGCAGCCGCTGAGTTTCGCGCCACAGGTGAAAGGCCCGCCGCAGGCCTCGCAGGCCGCCGGTTCCCGGTGTCCAGTTGAGAAGAACCCGAGGAGCTTAGTTAATTTCATCTTGAACGGTTCGCTGCGGCCTCGCCTTCTTTGGCTTGTCTCAGTCTTATTCGCCCGATGCGTTTTTCGTCGGCTTCCAAAACCTCAACTTCGAGACCGCGAAAAGTCATGCGTTCGCCCCGGCGTGGCACGCTGCCTTTCTGCGCGATTACCAGGCCGGCGATGGTCGTGAAATCGTCAGCTTCGATTTCCATGTCGAACAGGCGCTCGATTTTTCCAATTTCAGTGCTGCCCAACACTTCATAAGTGCCGTCGCCTTTCGGAACGATCTCTTCCGGTTCTTCGCCGCTGATGTCTTCGTCTTCAATCTCGCCGACGATCTCTTCCAGAATGTCTTCGACCGTCACCAGGCCCGCGATGCCGCCGTATTCGTCAATCACAATCGCCAGATACGCGTGCGCCTTTTGCATTTCTTCCAACAGACGGGCCAGCGGCTTCGTTTCCGGAATGAAATAGACGGGCCGCACAAACCGGGCTATCGAACAGTCGGCCTGGTTGCTGGTCCAGCAATGCAGCAGGTCGCGTACGTAAATCAGCCCCTCGACGTTGTCGATTTGATCGCGAAAGACGGGCAGGCGTGAATGTTTCGACTCGAGCATTACGTCGCAAGCCTCGCGCGCGGTCGCCGTGTTGGGGAGCGCGACAATCGCCGTGCGCGGCGTCATAACTTCACCGGCCACCTTGTCTCCGAATTCAAAGACCGAATGGATTAATTCGCGCTCCTCTTCTTCGATGATCCCTTCGGCCTCGCCTACTTCGATCAACGCCTGGATATCGTCGTTGTTGTCCTCGTCTTCTTCTTCGTCGGTCAAATCCTCAAGCTCGTCCTGCTGTCGGAGACGATCGAACGAGCGGTGCCAGGGCTCTGCCGCAAAGGCGAGCAACCGATAGAATGGTCGCAGCAAGGGCAAAAGCCGCAGCAGCTTTCCCTCGGGATTGCGCAGAGAGATCATCCGGGGAATGAACTGGCGAAAGATTCCGGCCAGCAACAGACCGGAAGCGAGGGAAATAAACAGGGCCAGACTGTTTGCTGAAAACCATTGCAGCGAGATGAAGGTGACGAGCACCGAAAAAACTACCAGCAGAATCTGGATCGCGGCCGAGAGGGTAAAGCTGAAGCGAGACCGGTTCTCGAGGATCTCTTTCAGGAAAGGAGTGTATCGCGCAGTCGGATGCTCTTCGGCTTCGGCGGCGAGACGTCGCAGTCCGACGTCGCTTAACTGGCCGAACGCCATGTCCACGCTGGCAAGAAATGTCAGGGCCAAAAGCAGAACCAGGCTGATGGCTAGTTCAATTTCCATAAAGGCGAGTCAATAGTAAATCTTGAACGGTAAATAGACAAAAGCCGGGGTGTCTGAGTTTGGAGTTCCGCCTTTAGGCGGGGCCAGCGCGGGAGGGTTCCGCCTGAAGGCGGGACTCCAAACCGACCCTCACTCAAATTCCCAGTTGCTTTCGCAGTCTCAGTTCCAGCCGGTTCATTTCGCCGCGGTCGGTTTCGTGATCATGGCCGCACAAATGCAGCAGCCCGTGCAAAATCAATTGCCTGACCTCATCTGAGAAGCTCAAGCCATGCTCTTTAGCCTGCGCCGCTGCTCGCTGCACTGAGATGACAACGTCACCCAATAGCGACTGATTCTCGATTTCAAACGGCGCGGCTTCACTGGGAAACGAAAGCACGTCGGTCGCGTAATTCTTTCCTCGGAAACGTCTATTCAGTTCTTTGATGGCGCTATCTGAGACGAACACAATCGTCGCGTCCTTTTCGTCTCTGCCGATTGCCCGGAGGGCTTGCTCTCCAAACTCGCGCCACTGCTTCGCGTTGATCTTGCGCTGCCGCTGGCGATTAACTATCTCGATCATTGCCAATTTCCGATTGCCCATTGCCGATTTCAACTGACTAAGCGAACGATCGGTTTGATGTTCAGCATTGCCGTTTGTTGGATTTCGAATTGGCAATCGGCAATTGGCAATGCTACATCCCGCTCTTCTTCGTATGCGATTCGTAGGCTTTGATGATCATCTGCACCAGCTTGTGGCGGACGACATCTTTGTCGGTGAAGTAAATAAAGTCGATGCCTTCGATTCCGGCCAGCACCCGTTCCGCCTCGACCAGGCCGCTGCGTTTGCCGGTGGGCAGATCGATCTGCGTCACGTCGCCGGTAATCACCGCCTTCGAGCCGAACCCGATTCGCGTCAGAAACATCTTCATCTGTTCGCTGGTCGTATTCTGGGCTTCGTCGAGGATCACGAACGCGTCTGACAGCGTACGCCCGCGCATGAACGCCAGCGGCGCTATTTCAATTACCCGCTTTTCCAGCAGGCGAGTGACCCGCTCGTAATCGACCAGATCGAACAGCGCATCGTAAAGCGGCCGCAGGTACGGATCGACTTTCTCCTGCAAATCTCCGGGCAGGAAGCCGAGTTTCTCGCCGGCTTCAACCGCCGGGCGCGCCAACACGATGCGATTCACTTGCTTCTGCATCAGCGCCTGGACGGCCATCGCCACGCCCAGATAAGTCTTGCCGGTCCCGGCCGGGCCAATTCCGAACACGATGTCCTTCTGCTGAATCGTCTCGATATAGCGGCGCTGCATTGCCGATTTCGGCGCGACCTGTTTCTTACCCGCCGGGCTGAAACGTGATCGCGTGACATAGTCACGCAGGCTGTAGGCGCGGTCTTCGGCAATCTGCGCAAACGCTTCGCGCAGCTCTTTATCGGTAAACTGCCGGCCTTCGGCAAACAGTTCTGAGAAGTCTCCCAGGATGCGCTCGACCGTTTCGACGTCCTTCGGGTCGCCGTCCACATTCAGGGTGTGACCGCGCCCGTTAATCTGAACATCGAGCAGCGACTCGAGATACTTAATGTTCTGGTCGTGAACGCCGAAAAGCGTTTCCAGTCCCCGTGGTGGAAGCTCGATTTGCTTCAACTGCTAATGCTTTCTCCTTGTTGAAATGAAGCCTGGCCCGGAGGGTCTTTAATGGGTGAGCTTGCAGGTGGTGGATGCATCTTAGCGACAAGCGGACGCTACTACACGCTATCCAGCGTTGTCAATTCTCGCCGCAGCGTCCTTCTTGAGACCTGGAATTGTCGTCCTCTGCTATTTCGAGAGGTTCCTATGGCAGGCGGGTGAGGTCAGTACCGGGAGCGGTAGCGACCGGGTCTCAATCTCCACATGATTCGAGATCGTGAGGACAAGACCCGGTCGCTACCGCTCCCGGTACTGACCTCATCGAGGACTGAACTCAGCACCGCGTGAGGTTGAGGCTGCAAACTGCCTGCGATATAGTCTCAAACAGGCTTTGCTGCGGAGGGGTCGCATAATTGGTAGTGCAGCGGTCTTGAAAACCGCCGCCCGAAAGGGCATGCAGGTTCGAGTCCTGTCCCCTCCGCCATTATTCTCAAACTTCCAGCTTGTCTTTGCTTCACCTTCCGCTTTTACCGTGGCTCGACTTGCGATGAAATCGCGTACAAGCTAGGCTAGAGCCGTCACTGAGTGACGATTCATTCAGTTAATCGTATGCCCCGCAAGAGTCCACGAAACGGAGCTTCAGGAAAGCGCGAATCCATCCTGCGCGCCGCTACGCGCGTCTTCGCGCGCAACGGCTATTTCAATTCCAAGGTCGCCGACATCGCCCGCGAGGCTGATGTCGCCGACGGCACGGTCTATCTTTATTTCAAGAGCAAAGAAGAAATTCTGCATTCGATCTTTGATCAGAACATGGCTGAGGCCATCGCCTCTGGCCGCAAGCTGATCGAGAAGATAAGCGACCCGGGCGAGAAGCTGCGCCGCATTGCCCTGCTTCATCTCGAGCGCCTCGGCGCCGATCGCAACCTGGCAATTGTCTTCCAGGTCGAGCTGCGCGGTTCGACAAAATTCATGCAGGAGTTTTCGGCGGCCGGCTTTGCTGAGTATCTGGGCCTGTTGCGCAAGACGTTTGAAGAAGGCCAGCGCTCCGGTCTCTTTCGCAAGGACTTGAACGCCAAGCTGGTTTCGAAAATTCTTTTTGGCGCCCTCGATGAAATGGCCACGAACTGGATCATCTCAAAGCGCGCTTACAAGCTTGAGCCGATGGCCGCAGTCGTCATGGATGTTTTCCTGAACGGAGTCAGCTCCGCATGATCAGTATGACTCAAGCTCCAATTCCGGCGCCGTCGCCTCGCGTCCCGCTCAGTGATGACGAACCACAGACCCTGGTCGAGGTCTACGAGCGCGTGGCGCGAGTTCACCCCAAGCCCGATACGTTGAATTACAAGCACGATGGCGCCTGGCACTCGATTTCGGTGGACGAAATGCTGAAGCGAGCACACAGTATCGCTCTGGGCCTGTATTCCCTCGGTGTGCGCCAGGGCGATCGCGTGGCTTTGCTTTCCGAAAGCCGCGCGGAATGGGTACTCGCCGATCAGGGATGCATCTTTGCTGGAGGCGTTACGGTTCCCATCTATCCGACGCTGACACCATCACAAGTTGAATACATCCTCAACGACTGCGGGGCGCGGGTGATGCTGGTCTCAACGCGAGCGAAGATTGAAGAGATCGAAACGGCCCTGCGCGAATGCGCGGCGATCGAGAAGGTAATACTTTTCGACCCGGGTGGATACACGAGCGAGAACTCGTTAAGCCTGGCCGAACTTGAGAATCGTGGCCGCTCGGTGGGAAGGGAACAGCCGGGGTTGGGCGCTGAGTTGGGGCGCGCCGCCATGCCCGAAGACCTGGCTACGATCATTTACACCTCCGGCACGACCGGCGAGCCGAAAGGTGTGATGCTGACGCATTCGAACATGGTTTCGAACCTGATTGATTCGTCCGATCATCTCGAGTTTGACGAGAAAGATTCGGCGCTTTCGGTGCTGCCGCTGTCGCACATCTTTGAGCGACAGGCAATGAACATGTATTTGCATCACGGCATGAGCGTTTACTTCGGCGAGTCGCTGGAAAAAATTGGCGAGAACTTACGCGAAGTGCATCCGACGGTTTTCGTGGGAGTGCCGCGTATCTATGAAAAAATTCTCGCGAAGGTCCAGGAACGGGCCACCGCCCGGGGGAGACTGAATGGCGTGCTGTGCATCTGGGCAATCGAAATTGGCAGGCAATGGACGCAGCTCACGGCCAGGCGTCAGCGAATCCCGCTTTGGCTTTCGCTGCGGCACAAGTTCGCCGACGTGCCGGTCTATGCAAAATGGCGCAAGGCGATGGGTGGCCGCATTCGCATCTTTGTTTCTGGAGGAGCGGCGCTGTCAAGCGATGTCGCGCTGGCTTTCGTTGGTGCCGGTCTACCCATCGTGCAGGGCTACGGGTTGACGGAAACGTCGCCGGTGATCACGGCCGGGCGGCTGGAGGACAATCGCATCGGCACAGCCGGGAAGCCGATACGAAATGTCGAGGTGCGGATCGCGGCGGATGGCGAGATCGAAACGCGTGGGCCCCACGTGATGCGCGGTTACTGGAACAAACCCGAAGCGACGCGCGCGGTCTTTACCGAAGACGGCTGGTTCAAAACCGGGGACATCGGCAATCTTGATTCAGACGGATACTTGACGATTACGGATCGAAAGAAAGAACTGCTGAAAACATCGGGCGGCAAATACATCGCGCCCCAGCCCATCGAGCAATTGATCAAGAGCTCGCGCTTCGTCAATCAGGTCGTGGTAATCGGCAACGACCGCAAGTTCGCCTCCGCCTTGATCCTGCCTGACTGGGACCAGCTCGAGGCTTACGCCAGACTAAAGGGCCTGAAGCTGAATAGTCGCGAAGAATTCTGCCGGCACCCGCGAATCATCGACTTGTTTGAGCGCCAGATCGCCGCGCGTACACAGCATCTGGCGCAGTTCGAGAAAATCAAACGCATCGCTTTGCTTGATCAGGAATTGACGGTCGAAGGCGGCGAGTTGACGCCGACGCTGAAAGTAAAACGGCGCGTGGTCGATGAAAAGTATCGAGACGTGATTGACGGGATTTATTCTGAAGTGTCCGATAAACTTTAGTTTGTCGTTGTCTCTGGCCAGCAGCGATCTGCGAACCAGTCGACAAACTGAAGTTTGTCGGACAGCAGACGTTATTGTCAGCGCCCGACTCGCAGCTTGATCTCGAATGCTTCCAACACGCGCTCTGCGGTTTCCTGCGCCGCCTGCTTCAAAGCGTATTCGGAATACATTGGGCTGTTCTTGTTGGGTGCGGAAATTCCGCCTCGGCCCGTCTGGTAGATTTGGTGGTGAGATCGGCCGGATTGTTTGTGTTTTGCGGTCGCCGGTTCAAAGATCGAGTAGCTGACGTACAACTCGTCCGGGCCGTTCTTTGATTGCCGGCCAGAGTCAGCCAGCTCGCTTCCAATTCGTAGCCACACTACGAACCGGGTCGTCTCTTCTTTGGCCGCCCGCACAGCATCGGCTCGATTCATGGGCGATCCCGCCGCCGTGGCGATCACATCCGCTGCATCACCCAGCCGCCGCAGAACATTGTCAATGACGGTATCAGAAATGTAGTAGGGAACGTTCGTGGACGGGTCGCGATTGTCGATGCCGACCAGCAACTGAAGCCTCGGAGGTTTTTCGGGTTTCTTCTCGATGGGCTTGGGCCCGGAAACCGAAGGTGTGGTCGTCGTTGTCGATCCGCCGGTGGCGCGGCGACCTGACTGGGCGTTGGTGACCGAAGCACAGGCGAGGATGATCGCGGCAAAGAGCAGGCCCCGGCGATGGTAAAGCGTGTTCATATTCTGTTCCGGCATTCTAGCACTGGACGCATTAGCTTGCATGGCGACTGATTCATAAGCGGTCGATTGGTTTGGAATGACTTATTAGCAACTGGCTTCAGAGGCCGTGTCAAAACCAACTTTGGTGGTAAACGAACCAGGAATTAACCGCAAAGGACGCAAAGGTCTCCGCAAAGGTCGCAGAGTCAAGGCCTTCTTTGCGTTCCTTTGCGGATTCCTTGGCGTCCTTTGCGTTAAAGTTCGTGCTCGAACAACCTCACAAGTTGAGTTTTCGCTTTTCCTTTCCGCAGTCGAATAAATTAGACTTCAGCTTCCTGCAATCAGGAAAAAGGCAATGGCAGAACACGAAACCCGTTCACTGATCATCACCCGCGTCCGCCAACAGGGGCCCAACATTCGCTCGTTCGCCCTGATGCCGTTCGGTGCGGGTGACGCTCATGGGATTCTGTTCATTCCCGGTCAGGTGGCTATGTTGCGCGTGGGTGACGAAGAGCCGGCATACTTTGCCTTTGCCAGCGCTCCCTCCGATAGCGATCTGGAAATCCTCGTCAAGCGAACCATCGGCGCCAGCGTCGCGCTGTTTGATATGAAAGAAGGCGAGCGGGTGGATTTGGTTAGCATTGTTGGCCACGGGTTTGACCTTGATCGCCAGAAAGGACGCGACCTGGTTCTGGTCGCGATGGGAACCGGCGTCGCCCCGCTGCGCTCAGCCCTGCGACACGTGCTGAATCGCAAACAGGAGTTCGGCCAATTAGTTGTGCTTTACGGCGCGCGCACGCCTGATGATTTCTGCTACCGGGATGAAACCCAAAGTTGGGAAGATGCCGGGGTCGAGTTGCGCCAGGTGATCTCGCGTCCCGACGGCCACGACTGGTCGGGACCAACGGGCTATGTGCAGACGCTTCTGGATCACGTACTGCCTGATTTGAAATCACCGGCGGCTTTAGTCTGCGGCTCGCGCGAAATGATCGAGCAGACGCGTGATCGTTTGCAGCAGATGGGCTTTGCGCCGGAAGCGATCCTGACGAATTATTAAAAGATACTAGAGGCGTTCCGTTAGAAGATTGTTGCTCTTCGGAGATTGGCCGCGCGCTCGACTTCTGAATTGATAAAGATCTTTACTTGATCGACCTGATAGGATTGGGTCACAAGTGAAAGTCTGTCAGCGAGGGCTTCTGACGACAACGCGGCGGGAATGGAGCATCAAGCAGCAACATAATCCCAACGGAGCACTACCAGATATTAAACCCCTACCGACCGCTATCAGAGCAGGTGTATACTCGAAGCGCATTTTCTTTCTTGTCTAGGGAGCAAAGCATGGCTAAGGCCAAAACCAAGAATCAACACGTAATTCCGTATAGGGATAGGTGGGCGGTAAGAGGCGAGGGGAACGATCGGCCTACCAGCATTCACAATACACAAGGCGAGGCGATTAAGGCAGCGAGAGAGATTGCGACTAATCAGCGGTCTGACTTAATAGTCCACCGAACGGATGGTCGCATCAGAGAAAGGGACAGTTATAGCAACGATCCGCTTCCACCCAGATCATTCCGAAAGGTTCTTTTCCCGGCGACACGAAGCGTAACGGGCAAAAGCCGGATACGGAAAGCTATAAAAGAAGTCATAAGTGAGTCTGGAAGATCGTCCGCCGAAGCCTTGCACGTTGTCCCGTATAACGGAAGTTGGGCAATCCGAGGTGAAGGTAATAGGCGTGCCCGAAGCACTCATCACACTCAATCGGAAGCAATACAGACCGCAAAAAAGATTGCTAGAAAACGGGGAGCAGACGTTTTCGTCTATCGGCCTGATGGCAGGATAAGAGATCGGGATAGTTTCGCGCGCGATCCGAGTCCGCCCGGTGACCGCAAACATTGATACGCTCTGATGGCCGCTAGCAGTTTTGACAGACTCCCTCTCAAATGGTCAAAGCGCCTGCAAACTTCGAACGAAACGTTTTCATCAATTGTCCATTTGACGAACCGTATGAACCTCTCTTCAATGCGATAGTCTTTGCCGTGCACGAGATCGGATTTCGGCCTAGATGTGCACTTGAGGCTAGCAATGCAGGACAGTTTAGACTCAGCAAGATCATGGATATTATTTCTGACTGCAAGTACAGCATCCATGATCTGTCACGCACCGAGCTAGACAGGGCGACTCGTCTTCCGCGATTCAACATGCCACTGGAACTCGGCCTTGATTTAGGCTGCAGAAGATTTGGCTCAGCTTTTCAAAAGGGGAAGATCTCACTCGTTTTGGATGTAGAAGCACATCGATACGAGACGTTCATATCAGACATCAAGGGTCAGGACATTTTCGCCCATGAAGGCATTGTCAAAAAGGTAATTGAAGTTGTGCGCGACTGGTTAGGAAACGAGTTCGACCTGAGAGTTGTAATCATACCCGATGGTGAGAAGATCCATCAGAGGTACTTGGAGTTTCGAAAAGGGCTGCCTTTGATATGTGCCAAACTAAAGTGGAATCCAGATAAGCTTCCTTTTCCCTATTTTTCTTTTGCGGTAGCTACATGGATTAGCGAGAACCCAATCTAGCAGCCGAAGTGATGGCCTGCTTTTCCTTCGCAAACAACGAGCCACAAAAAAGGCACAGAAGGCGCAAGATCAAAAGCAAGGCAATCGTTTGTGCTTCTTGGGCCTTTTTGTGGCTAATAGTTTTGCCTGTTCTGATCGGCGCTAATCCGCGTTCATCCGCGGTTGGCCTTGGCTGGATCCCTCAATTCGTGTGACCAAAACCGTGCTTCTGCTTGCACAGCCGGCAGTAGGTCGGCGGTTCGGTGTTGTCGATCTGATGCTTGACCGGCTTTATGGTTTGCAGGAACGCAAAGATGGATTTGAGATCGTCGTCAGTCATCTTGCCAAAGAAGTACCACGGCATGGACGCATGCAGCGGGCGCGCTCCGACTTTGCCGGTGCGCATCACCTGCACAAACGAAGTGTCGTTGTAATAACCAATTCCCGATGCCGCGGGCGTGATGTTGTCGGAAAATACATCACCTTGGGGCTCCTTCAAAAGGAAGCCGCCTGCGAATTCCATTCCCGGCAGCGGCTGGCCCTTCTCCTGCGGCGTGTGGCAAACCGCGCAGGCTGCCATTCTCACCAAATAAGTGCCGCGAGCAACCGGCGTCGATTGATCCGGGGCGGACACTGGTGCGGTCACCGGCTCGGGAACGTTCTGAATAAAAAAGTTAAGCGGGAAGGGCATCTTTGTTGTCAGTAACTGGTTCCGCACCGCGGGAACCGAACGGACATAGGCGATCACTGAGGCCAAATCCTCATCCGACATCTGGCGATAGTTTGGATAAGGCATGGTGGGGAAAAGCGCCCGCCCGTCCTGCCCGATGCCTTCACGAATAGCGCGCGCCAACGTGTCATCACTCCAGTTCCCAATTCCGGTTTCCTTATCCGGCGTAATGTTCGGGGCGATCAGCCAGGGCATGTCCTGATCAGACCAGACGTGTCCGGATCCTTCCTTCCCGGTGACCGGCGGCGCGCCGGGTTTAGACCAATCCGCGTCCGTGTGACAACCAAAGCAGCCCATGACGCCATCGACCAGGTACTTGCCGCGGGCCAGCCTTTGTGGCGTTGCTTCAAACTTTCGATCGGTGAGCGCGCGCTTCTTTGCACCGATGATCGGACGCCAGCCAATGGTGAGCGTGATACCCAAAACTAACAGCGTGATGATTACGAGGATTGTGACGCCGGCAAATTTCTTCCAGCTACGGCGGGGCATATGCTTAAGGTTCTCCATATGACTTTCAAGAGGGTTGAAGAATTAGCCTGTGTTCAATTACTTTCCGGCTCAACATTCGAATAGAATCGTCGGCCTTCCGCACTGAAGAAGAACCAAAATCCGTAAACGCCCAACATCGTTCCCAGCGGAATTATCATCGCGACTAAAATCGCGGCGGCAATTCCCCAAAGGCGCGCGTTCCGTGTGCGTTTCAACATTTTCCGGCTCGCTGAGGCCATAGGCAGAACAAAGATGGCCCCCAATAAACCGTAGAAAATGATCGCCCCAACTCCTCCGATGATTCCGATAGCCGCGCCAGGACCATTGCCCGGCTCATTGGCAGAGCTTAGCCCCAACGCCGCGAACACCCCAAAACTCACCACCATCAGCAGCAAGAAAGTGAAGGCTAATATTGCCGCGAACACGCCAAAACCTATTGCCAGAATCTTGTTATGTTCTATTACCGTCATCGTCTGGTTAGCCGGTCGTCGATCAAAGCCGCATCATCCTTCACTAACGAGGCTCCAGGATGCCTGGTCAGCAGGAAAGTTCAAGAAACAAAGTCCAAAATCGCTCGCGCTGCACGAGAGGAGGCCCCGGGCTCTCCGAGGCTCTCCGCCACCCCTTTCAGCTCAGCACGCATCTGTCTGTTGCGGTCCGCGTCGAGCAGGCCGAGCAGTTCGCGAGCCAGCGACTCGCCGGTAAAATCATCCTGGATGAGCTCAGCTACGATCCGTCGGCCCGCGATCAAATTCGCCAGCCCGTAATGCTCGGTGGTAATCAAGTTGCCCAGCGTATGCCAGTTGAGCGCAGACTCTTTATAGACAACGACCAGCGGCGTGGCTAACAATGCAGCTTCGAGCGTGGCGGTGCCGCTGGCAACTGCGGCGGCATCTGAGGCGGCCAGCGCCTCGCGCGTTTCATGATGAACTAAACAGAGAGACTCTTTGAAAGCCGAATCGTCATTGCCCTGCGAGATTATGGCTCGGGCCTCGTCAGGGTTCCGATTCGGCGCGACCACCAACACAAACTGGACCTCCCTCCGCTGCTTTGAAATCAATACGGCCGCCTCGAGCATGGGCGGCAGAATGCGAACTATCTCCTTGTGCCGGCTGCCGGGAAGCAAAGTAATAATCGGTCGCGATGGATCGAGGCTGTTTCGACGACAGAACTCGGCGCGATCGTAACGCGGATAAACTTCACCCGAGAGCGGGTGACCGACATACTCAACCTGCGTCATCCCGCGCGCGGCGTACCAGGCCTTCTCGAACGGCAGAATCGAAAGCATAAGATCGATATCGCGAGAGACGCTGCGGACGCGATACCCACGCCAGGCCCACAATTGCGGACTGATGTAGTAAATGACGGGCACGCCGCGACGATGCAGCCAGGTCGCCAGCCGCAGGTTAAAGTCGGGCCAATCAACCAGAATCGCAGCGGCCGGTTTTCTTGACGTCGCGGCGCGTTTGAGTTCGCCAAAGGCGCGCCAGAATTTAGGTAAGGCGCGGCCGACCTCCCATAACCCAAGGATTGCCAGTTCATCCGCGTGCACGACCGAATCGACGCCGGCCGCGCGCATCCGTGCGCCGGTCGAGCCAAAGAAATCGATTTGAGTTGCGGGCGCCGTTTCGCGCAGCGCACGCACCAGCGACGCCGCGTGCGCGTCACCGGACGCTTCACCGGCGACGATCATCAGTCTTAGAGTGTTGGTTGGATCTTGACTCATATCAACACGAGCGTTAGCGAGCGGGCGCCTGATCATTTTCCATATGCCATTTCTGATTTTCCATTCGTCATTGTGAACGCTGTGAGCAGTTCCTCCTCGAATGCTTTGGGCGATGAAAAATGAAAAATGAAAAATGATATATGGAAAATGATCCCTGCTTGTAGCTCGTCACGCGCGCATGTTAGCATCGCCGCATTCCGTTAGTGAAAACGGCGCGCCTGCTGCGGGTTTCTCTCCTTTGCAGAAGGCGCGATTGATTATAGTCCTGTGATTATAGCCCTGCGGAGGTCGGCAGCTTTCAAGCGTGCGCGGTAATGCTTCGACAATCAGGTTGCGAATGACACGCGTTCTGCCACTGCTGGCGTGCGTTGTGCTCGCCTGCTTGTTCGCGGCGCCCGCCCGCGCGCAGCAAACCAATCCCGTCGATCGCAAGGTAGAAAACCCGATCACCGACACGCCGAACGTTAATCCACTGCAACAGGATCAGCCGGTCCGGCCGCTGACGACCAAGCCGCCGCCCATACAACCAGGCGACACTCTAGCAGTTACTTGCCACACCGAAACTGTCTCTGGTCCCAAAGAGGCGCGCGTCTCTGTTTGCGAAGGCAATGTCGACGCGCGCATTGGCACCTACCGTCTACAGGCCGACAAAGTAACTGTCTATGATGCCACCAACAAAGTGATCGCCGAAGGCAACGTCGTCTTTGATCAGGGCGAACAGCAACGTATCACCGGCAGCAGCGCGGAATGGAATTACAGGACCAAGACCGGCTTTTTTATCAACTCGACCGGATACACCAACCAGACCCAGGACGGCACGCGCATGTACTTCACTGCCGATCGAGTTGAGAAGGTCAGCCTGGATACGATCATCGTCATCAATGGCGAAATCACCGCGTGCGATGAGGAAGTACCGAAGTGGAGCTTTCGCGCCAAGCGAGCCAAAATCAAAACCGGCGATCGCGTGAAAATTTCCTCGCCCACATTTCGCGTCAAGCGCGTGCCGATAGTCTATCTGCCCTACGCTTCGTTGTCGCTTAAGCACGACGATCGCCAGTCGGGTTTTTTGACGCCGACCTTCAGCGTTTCGGGCGAAAAGGGCTTTCGGATCTCTGAGGCTTACTACTTGACGCTGGGCCGCTCGGCGGACTTCACCCTGCGCGGCGATTTATTTTCCAAGCGCGGCCTGGGCGTTGGCGGAGATCTGAGAACGCGGGCCAACTCGCGCTCGTTTCTCAATTTGGGCTTCTATATCGTCAGGGACCGGATGTTCGGGCCCAAAGAGGACGCGGACCATCCCGATCAGGGCGGCTCGAGCTTCTATATCGACGCGGTCCATTATTTTCCCAACGGCTTTCTGGCCGCGGCTGACGTCAACGTTACCTCCAATCTCGCCTTCCGCCAGGTTTTTTCTGACTCGATTCAGCAGGCGATTTCCCCGGAAGAACGCTCGCAGGTTTTTATCAACAAGAACTATCGCGCCTACAGTTTCAACTTTCGCCTGAATTCGCAGGCGACGTCCTTACAGAACTCGCAGGTGCGCATCCGTGAATTGCCGAGCGTCTCGCTCGACCGGCGGCCCTCGCCACTGCCGTGGTTCAAAAAGATTCCGATGTATTACTCGTTTGAGAGTGCGGTCGAGGGAGTCAGTCGCAAAGAGACGCCGGGCGACCCGGAGGCTTTTCGCCTTGCGGTCGGCGGTGACCCGATCATCACGCCTTCGATCGTACAGCGGTTTGACTTTCATCCGAGCTTGTCGCTGCCGCTGACCTTCTCCGGCTGGTCGTTGACCGCGACGGGAGGCGTCCGGGCAACCTACTACTCGAACTCGCTCGACCCGGCGACCCGGCTGGTGCTCCCGCGCGACGTGGTGCGTGGTTATGGCGAGTTCGAGTTGGACTTGCGCCCGCCGGCCCTGGCGCGAAACTTCCGGCGCGATGACGGCTCAGTCAAGTTCCGGCACGTGATCGAGCCTTATGTGATCTACCGGCGCATCGCGGGGATCGACAACTTCGATCGCCTCATCCGTTTTGACTATGTCGACGCCATTGTCGATACGAACGAAATCGAATTCGGCATCTCGAACCGTTTCTACACCAAGCGATCTACTGAGAGCGTGGGCAAAATGGCAGAGCGCCTGGCCCGCGATAAGAAATCGCTGGCGACCCAGCCTTACGAGGCGCTGACCATCACCATCCGCGGCAAGTACTTCTTTGATCCCGATTTTGGCGGCGCGCTCGTCCCCGGCCGGCGCAACCAGTTCTATCCGATCGATACGTTCTCGGGTTTTAGTTACGGCGCCGTACCGCGCAAGTTTTCACCGGTGAACGTGGACGTGCGTTATCGCCCAACAGAGCACCTGTTTGCCGACTTTCGCACGGACGTCGATACGCGCGTCGGCGGGATTCGTTCAATGGCCGCCACCTTCGGTCTCAACCGCGCCCTGATCCAGGCGTTCTCGACGTTTTATTACACGAGGGCCGTCGATCTGGTTCCCGAATTACGGCAGTTCGCCGATCCGCGGGGAGTGGAACCCGGCACGCGGCGCGGCTCGCAATGGAGCCCGTCGGTCTTTCTCGGCAATCGCGAAAAAGGATTGTTCGGAGGTCTTTCGCTCTTCTTCGATTTTCAAAATCATCCATTTGCGGGCAGCAACCGATCCCTTATCAGTTCGACGGCGACCATCGGTTACACCTGGAAGTGCTGCTCGGTTACGGCCCAGCAATCCACCTGGAATGTCGGCTTGCGAAACGAAAACCGTCTGGTCTTCGCCTTCCGGCTAAACGGCATCGGCACGTTCGGAACCGAAAAGATCGGACAGCGCTTTCCGTAGCAGGGTGCGGAAAAAGGCAGTTCACCACAAAGACACCAAGATTCCGAAAGGGCTGGATTGCCTGGTTTCTTGATAAAGACTTCTTTGTGTCTTTGTGGTTGTGAGTTTTTTCAGCCGTCCTGCTACGCGCTGATAGTTTCCTCTTCCAACTCAGTTGCGCGAATTCCGATACGCCGCATGGTTACGCTGGCGTTGAGGTTGGCCACGCCTTCGATTGCTACGGCGCTCATCACGCGAAAGAACAGGACGCCATCGAGCCAGTCAAAGCTGACGCCCTCGCGACTGTGTACCGCGACGGACGCCGAATACGTATCGGGGGCCAGCCAACAATTAAACGCGAAGGTCACTTCAAACACCTGGCCCCGGCGGATCGGGCCAAAACCAGGTTGCTGCAACTCTGTGTTGGTGCCGTAAAGATGAATGCCATGACGATTACGCAGGAGAAAGCCACAGACAGGCGCTTCCACTTCGGCGTTGAAGCGCAGACGCAGGCGCAATAGCACCGGCTCGCCCGTCTCGACCAGTTCCACCGGATGATGCGCGGCGTTGAGAAGTTCGGCGCAAAGGACCTCCGCGCTGCCATCGCCATGACGGTAAACGTAAGCCAGCGGCGCGGCGGCTTCAAGCCCGGCAGAGACGCCTTCAGCTTCATTGGTTGGTGTTTGCGCGGCCTCGTAAGCCTCTTCGCGCGCCATGATCAGTTTCTGATAACGGTCGAGAACCTCAGTCGGCTTGCCGATCGCTTCCATGCGTCCGGCGTTAAGCAAAATAGCGCGTGAGCACAAGGCGCGGATGGCGCTTGGATCGTGTGAGACAAACAGGATGGTCATCCCGCTTTCCTGCATCTCTCTGAGGCGGCGCATACAGCGATGTTGAAACACGGCGTCACCGACGGCCAGGGCCTCGTCAATAATCAAAATTTGCGGCATTGAGGTAACTGCTGTCGCGAACGCGAGGCGGAGGTACATCCCACTCGAATACGTCTTGACGGGTTGATGAATGAAATCGCCGATCTCCGCAAAGCGTTCGATTTCCGGCAGCATGGCTCCGGTTTCCGCGCGCGAAAATCCCATCAGCGAGGCGTTCATGAAAACGTTTTCGACGCCGGTGAATTCCGGGTTGAACCCGGCGCCCAGTTCCAGCAGAGCAGCAATGCGGCTGCTGTGCCGGACGTTGCCGTGCGTCGGCTCGAGGGTGCCGGCGACAATCTGAAGCAACGTTGATTTGCCACACCCGTTGGGGCCAATGACGCCAAATGTCGTGCCCTGCTCAACCTCAAAGCTGACATCGCGGAGCGCCCAAAATTCGCGATGCGACTTCCAGCGGCCTCGTGAAACCATCTCCTTCAAGCGATCGGCCGGTTGCTGGTAGATACGGTATTGCTTGGAAACGCCTTCAACGGAGAGTGTGACGGCCATGTTGCCTATGATAAGGAAGGGCGCGTGCGAATGTCGAATCTGGTTTTCGTTCAAAGAGCAACGGTTTCGCCAAGCTGCGCCACTAATAAGTTTGGTGGAAGGCTAAATCGGCCACAGAGGCACAGAGCCACAGAGAAAAGACCGATCAAATCAGGAATGCGAATAACCCGACTTATCTTTCTTGATTTCATCGTTCTTCGCTTTCTCTGTGTTTCCGTGTCTCTGTGGCGACCTTTTTAGTGATTGCGGTAAGTGAGCGAAAATTGTTATATTCCTTGTGCCCCCTTGGCCCGGCTCAATTCTGGGCCGCCATTTGTACTAACGTTGTCAGGAGCTTTGGATTGTTGATTTCGCCCCGTCAGCGCGCCTCGCTAAAGCGCTCGCCAATTAAGGACTCTACCGAACCAAGTAGGAGGACATAGTGAGAAGGCAAGCAAGAAGAAAGAGGATCACTGTGGCAAAGATCGAGCGTCTGCACGTCTTTGCGATCGTCGTGGCCATGACCATTCTGGTTGCGTGCGCCGTAACCGTCCTCTCGCGGCAAACCGCCGGGGTGACAGAATCGAAGAACCAGTTGAAGACGTCTCTGCCGGTTGCTGGCACGGATAAGAACGTCACCGTAAAGGCGGCGGGCCAGAACGTTCAGGTTCAGGAGCAAAGCGGAGAGATCCAGCCGCTGACTCCCCAGGAAGCTGAGAAACTGGCCGCCGGACTGAAGCCCATGCTCAACCAATCAACTGAAGGGCTGGTCTCTGTCCAGCACCCGGATGGTTCAGTGTCGATGGACCTCGAAGATCGTTTTCAGAATGTGACAGTCGCCCGGGTGAACAAGGACGGCACCGTCAGTACCTCGTGTGTTGATAATCCGCGAGCGGCCGGCGCGTTTTTCGGAATCGATCCGAAACGAATCGAGAACGCACCAAGCCGAACAAAAGCCAAGTCTAATTCGAATTAATGATGAAATATCTTCTCGCCAGGCTTCCTGCTCTTCTGCTCGCTTCGATCGTGGGCCTTATTGTTTCGTCCTCAGCTTTCGGACAAGCCACGATTGTGATCGAGAATGGCGACACGCCAGGATCAGGCACGGGCTTTTATGATACGACGCCTGCGACACCGGTGGGTGGAAACACCGGCACTACGGTGGGAGAGCAACGTTTGATTGCTTTTCAGGCCGCTGCGAATATCTGGGGCGCCACGCTGACGAGTGGTCCGACAATCGTGATTCGCGCGAGTTGGTCATCCACTATGCCTTGCGGCACCACATCAGGCACGCTGGCTTCCTCGGGCACAACATCACTGCGAGCTAATTTTGCGAATGCCCCATTTAATAGTTTCTGGTACGGCGTCGCGCTTGCCAACGCGCTGGCGGGAAGCGATCCAAACCCTGCGAACGCTGAAATCAACGCGACCTTCAATCTCAATGTCGGTACCAGCGGCTGTTTGACGAACACTACTTGGTATTATGGGCTCGACAATAATCACGGCCCTAACGGTACTGATTTGTTCGCAGTTTGCCTTCACGAATTCGCGCACGGCTTGGGCTTCGCGTCATTCACCAACGCGGAAACTGGTGTACTGCCCGGGACGGCGCCGAACATATTTCCCGGTATTTACGAGAAGTTTCTTCTTGACAACACCACGGGTAAGACCTGGCCGGACATGACTGACGCCGAACGCGTCGCCTCTGCGCTGAATACTCGAAGGCTTGCATGGAATGGCCCGCAGGTGACAAGTGATGTGCCGAGTGTCCTCGGGCTGGGCACGCCTCTTTTCAGGGTTAATTCGCCACCGGCGCTCGCCGTAATCTATCAAATCGGTACTGCCACTTTTGGACCTCCGCTATCTTCGCCCGGTGTCACGGGAGACCTGGCCCAGGCAATTCCTACGGACGGCTGCTCCGCGATCGGGGGAGCAGTATCTGGAAAGACAGCTCTCATCGATCGAGGAACCTGCACCTTTGTCACCAAGGTCAAAAACGCCCAAAATGCCGGAGCTACTGGAGTCGTAATAGTTAATAACGTAGCCGGAAGCCCACCACCGGGCATGCCCGGAACAGACTTTACTATTACAATTCCCTCGCTGATGATTACGCAGAGTGATGGCGATAATATCAAGGCCCAGCTTGGGTTCCCTGTTAATGCAACCTTAACCCAGGACCCGGCGGTGCGCACAGGTGCAGACCCATCCGGCCGAGCATTGTTATTCACGCCCAATCCGGTCTCAGGCGGCTCTTCTGTCTCTCATTGGGACGCCAGCGCTCTTCCCAACCAATTGATGGAGCCGGGCATTAATAACGATCTCACTCACAGCGTAACCACACCTCAGGATTTAACGCTCTCTCTGTTGAAAGATATTGGATGGTCGACGGGCCCGCCGCCGCCGCCGCCATCGCCCCCGGCGAACGACAACTTTGCTAACGCACAGTTAATCGGTGGATGTTCGGGCAGCGTTACCGGCACAAACGCCGGAGGTACACATGAGCCGGGCGAGCCGAGTCACGATTCAGCCACTCCGCCCGATCTTGGGGCGGCGTCGGTCTGGTATCAGTGGCAGGCGCCTGGCACAGGAAGCGTTACGATCACAACCGCGGGCAGCAACTACGATACGATGCTCGGAGTTTACACCGGGACCAGTGTGAGCACTCTTACGACGATAGCGAAGAACGATGACGTGGACCCCGGCATTGTGAGGACTAGCACTGTAACTTTCGACCCCATCGCAGGCACGATCTATAGGATTGCTGTTGACGGCTGGGGCGGCGAGACAGGCAGCATCACGCTCAACTGGACGGAGAGCAACTGTTGGCAGCCCACGACGCTGACGAGCGGCCAGGTTGAAATCAAGACATGGATCTTTGAGGGCAAGACCTCCGCTTACGTAAAACTTCTATTCCCGGATGCCGGGTACCGCGTCGCTGACTGGGGGACGCCGGTTAGAGTCAGCAACGACTTCTCGGTTGATGCAGTGGTGGAAAAATTTAACGGAGCATCAGTGCAAGCGTTAAAAACGACGGCGCAGATTTACGATCTGGGTGTACTTATCCCGGATAACTACAACTTCATCTTCAAGAACTCAGGTACGACCGTTAAGTCGCAGGCATTCACTGTGGGTGGGCCGGTGGTGCCGAACCCGATAGATGGTGCGAGGGAGTTTGTGCGCTGGCAATATAAAGACTTCCTGAGCCGGGAGCCGGATATCCCGGGTTGGGACCACTGGGAGGGGGAAATTACGATGTGCAGCGATCCGGCGCAGAGGAATCCCGGTGAAACTGAACCACAGTGCGTGGAACGCAAGCGCGCCAACACCAGCGCCGCTTTCTTCCTGTCACCGGAGTTTCAGAACACGGGCTATTTTGTGCTGAGGGTCTATCGAGGCTCGCTAGGGCGGATGCCATTCTTTGGTGGGTCCGGGGATAACGCCAAGGATGAGTTCACGCGGGACGCAGCGACGGTAGCGGCAGGGATCGTGGTAAACGATAGCCTGTCGCCCGCTATCATCAACTCCAACAAACAAGCTTTCGTAAATCAGTTTGTGACCCGCGCGGACTTTCTGGCAATCTATGGCGGCTTGAACAACACGGAGTATGTGAACAAACTTTTCCAAACGACCGGGATAACGCCGACATCGACCGAGCGTCAGGACTTGATTGACCAGCTAGACGCAGGCGCAGCCAATGCCAGGGCAAGTGTGCTATTCAAGATCGTTGACGGCACTAACACCATCACCGATGGCGCATTACAGTTCCTGACCCCATACGGCCATGCCTTCTATGACCAGCAGTTCAATCCGGGCTTTGTCCAGATGGAATACTTTGGCTATATGAAGCGAGATCCGGATGACGGCGGTTATGCGTTCTGGCTGGGCAAGCTGAATTCTTTTGGCAACTGGGTAGATGCGCAGATGGTGCTGGCCTTTATCAATTCACCTGAGTACCGGGCCAGATTTGGCCAGCCTTGATCCTTTTAGTTGGCACTCACCATCCATTAGAGAATGGTTGAGGGCAGTGCAAGTTAATTAAGTTTCGGCCGGTGGGAGCCTTCGGTTAACACCAGGATTTCCTCAGCAACTTTACGGAGCGCTTCGTCCGATGCCAAAGCATCGGCCCAGGCGCTCATCAGCATTCCGGCACCTTCCGCCAAATTGTAAGCCACCGCTTGCGGACGAAATTCTTTGGCCTGAGTCGCGAGTTCCAATACTGCTTCGACGTAGGCTGGCGGCGAATGTTGTTCTGCCAGGAGTTGTTGTCCCTGCTGCCCCATCTGAGCAAAGCGTTCCGGATCCGCCAAAAAGTTACTCAAGTGTTCCTGAATATCGAGGGTCTCATATTCAGGTCTCACGTGCGCCACGACGTTGGCAGGAATATCTCCATACCAACCTACGCGAGTAACCAAAGTTGGCAGGGCATGCGCCCAGATGCGAAGTTGGCTAATCGAAGCCTCGCCCATGGTCGGATAGCGTAAGTTAATCGCCAGGTCGGCCGAGCTCAGGGCTACATCGAGATCATCCGCCGAAACGAACCCCCGCAGGGTCACGAGCTTACCCAGGCCGAGGGTTTGAATCCGCCTGCGTACGTGGCCGGGGTCCCAGACCTCGCCGTAGATGTCCAAATGAAATTTATCTTTCCGGGGAAACTGAGCCAGAGCCTGAAGCAGTGCATCGAGCCGGCGATTCCGATTAATGAAACCGGAGACAATCAGGCGATACGGCTCTCCCTTAGCGCGTGTTCCCCTGGGCCGCCCACTGGTACCCCGGCCCGGACGCGTCTGGGAAAAAGGCAGCGGCGCGTAGGCGACCAACCAGCGGTTAGCTTGCTGCAACTCACGGTAAGCCTCTCGCGTGTGCACCAGCACTCCTAACGAGTTTTCCAGCGCCAGGGCCGTCAGCGGATAGCGTTCGGCCAACGAGTGCATAGCAGTGGCTCCATTCTTAACTGACTCCGCAGCCGCGTTCCGGCCCTCCTCGCCGTAATGAGTCTCCATTTGGGCCAGATAGCCAGCAGTGTCTTGCCACTGGTGTCGATACAGGCTGTCAAAGAATTCGTGCAAGCGGAGATCATGAAGAATCACAGCTCCCGGTTGACGGCGAGCCACCTGCCAAATCGATCCGTGAAAAAGATGGTTGTTGCCCAGGTTGTAAAAATTCAGGTCGGCGCGGTTTAGTTCAACCCATGGTATTTGTTCGAGCCGGTAAGTGCGCACCTCGGCATGCTTCTCGATGGACGGATCCCACTTCGTCTGATCCGTCCACAAGGTTACGTGGGCGCGCTCAGTGAGCGCCGGCAGAACTTCTGAGACATAGTCAGCGATACCGGTCCTGGCCGGCGGCAGTGGAGAAAACCAATTCAGATTCATGCCAGCAATTTCCTGACGACGTTGTCCCAGCTAATATCAAAACTGTCGTAATGGGCCCGGCCGGCCTGGCCCCACAGGCGAGCTTGCTCGCGATTGTCCCAGAGTGTGTCAAGGGCGGCGGCCAGTGCTTTCGGAGCCGGTTCCGTAATTAGCCCGGTCTTTTTGTCGACGACGAATTCCAAAGGTCCACCTGAATCGGTACAAGTGATAACTGGTTTCGACGACAGCATCGCTTCGAGAGTTACGTAACCATAATCCTCATCCATCGGGGGATAGACTACTCCGAGCGAATAAGCGTAATGCCGGCGCAGTTGCTCATTCGTCACGTTATCCAACCACTCGACGCGATCACCGAGTTTGAATTTGCGAACGATTGTCTTTAGCTCTTCGCGGTAAGACGGGTGGTCAGGAGAACCCGCAAAACGCACGCGCACGGGATTCCGAGTTTGACCTAAAGATTCCAGTACCAGGGCCTGACGTTTAGGGATGCAGAGTCTGCTGGGAAAGAAGATGTAATCCTCGGCGGCTGCGGTAAAGAAGCTTTCCGCCTGCGGCGGCGGATGATAGAGCGGCGCCGCATCAATGCCACAGAATCTTTTAAGCCGCTCAGCAACGTTACGCGAATTCGCAAACACCGCTTTCGCCTGCGGGATGAGGCGCCGGTCGGCTTGCTGAATAGCATCGCGAACCTGGGCGCCATTAGGATAGTAGATCAGGTCACTCAAAGGGTGGTCCCACAGTTCGTAGGCCGTCCGGTGCTGGTGCAGAATCCAGAGGACCTTGTTCGGGTGTGAAATCAGATAGGCGGGAAACTTCAAACCAATTAACAGGTCTACCTTTGTCCCCGCGGCTTCGGTCACGTCCAACAGGCGACACGCCAACATGTGATCGAGGATTCGTTCAGGCGGATACCATTTGAACGGAATGGCTATAATCTCGGCCTCATGACCCGCGGCACGGAGCGCATCTCTCAAACCTTCCGCATGAATCTCCGCGCCTCCACGTATAAAGGGCACCTGAGCCGTGGCAATGAGAATTCTCATTCCGAAACCTTCCATCCCGCGATCGCATAATCCATCGGCCCATAGAAGAGTTCGTTGAAACGCGCCGTCAATTCGTTCTTCCCACCTATGCGAGCCTGATCCCAGGCGTGTAGATTCATCACCTCGATTCGATGCAGCCCTCGCGACTCAAGCAAGAGTTTCATCAGCAGGCTGGGCAGGGGATTACGATGCGTTGGATCAAAATAGAAATAGTTGCTTCCCACCAGAACATTCTCCGGGTTGGGCGTCTCGAAAATGAGCACTCCACCCGGCCGAAGGACTCTAACGATTTCATCGAGCAACTTCATCAGGACCTCGATTTGCAGATGCTCGATGATATGAAAACCTGTGATGGCGCCCAGGCTGTCATCAGGGAGCCCGCGCAAATACCGCAGCGCATCGCTCTCAATCACCTCGAGGCCGCGCGCACGGCAGCGATCCAGCAGCACACTATTCGTATCGATACCTAACCCTCTATATCCTTCCTCTTGCAACAACTCCAGCCATTCGCCGCGGCCGCAACCAAGATCGACAATAGCCATATCGTCCGTGATAACCAGCGATTTGATGTAGGGCAGGTAAGTTCTAAAGCGCTCTTTGATTTCTTCATGGCTGCCACGGAATGTATCTTCGAGCTCTGCATAGAGCGCGTCCAGTTTGTGCTGCTCTTCAGTGGCAATGGTTTCCAATTGTTGCCGATCGAAGGGAGCGGGCAAGCGGCTGCGGGCTTCTTCCAGGATCAAGGCCATACGCCTTCCCTGGAGCGCCAACTCGGTGCGGGCGTGTTGGAGTTGCTGGTAAACCTTCTCAATTTCCGCTTGCGTTGTATTAGTCGAAGACTCAAGTTTGTCAGTCGTGGATCGCAGGTCATCGGCGGATGACTCGACTGTAGAAATCCTGGCGCCCAAGTCACCGGTGGTAGACTCGGCCTCAGCAATCTTCGCCCGGACGGAAGACTCAAGCTCAGCAATCCTGGCGCGCGTGTCATTGGTGGACGACTCGAGTAAAGACTGCTGCTCTTGAATCAAGTGCAGCGTTTGCTCCTGCGCGCCGGCCCGCCCTTCATCTATTTGGGTTCTAAGTTCAACCACGATTTTTTGTTGCTGCTCGACCAGAGTTTCTAATTGCTGCTTCATCTGCCCATGCCGGTCAGCTTGTAATTCGGACCTGTTCAATAAGTCCGTTATGGCGGCTGACAGGCTGGAAAGATAGCGGGCCAGGACGTCATTCACACTGTCAACGTGTCCGGCAACTTCATTAGCGTGTTCGGTAACTTTACGGTTTTGTGCTAATGAATAGGCTTCGTGCTGTCGCAGGCGATGGATGAGCACAGGCAGCCGTAAGAAACTAATGCCCAGGCGAATTGGATAGCCGATGACGGGCAAGCGGCCAAGGCGACGTATGAAGGTGGGCAGGGCTAATCCCTTGATCCGGACGCTTTTGAGTTGACCTTCGGTCGAAAAGCGCAGGGTTGCCAGCAGGTCAACTTTATCGAGATGACCCTCACGCAGGTGCTCGAGATAGTAGTTGGAACCAAAGGTATCCAACTCGCGTTTCAGGATGGCCCGGTATGCGGCGTTAAGAAAATCTACATCATGAAATTTTAATAAATCGTTGAGGTGATACTCATCATCTGTATGGGGCTCAAAGACAGGTCGCAGTTCAAACTTGGGAGACTTCGGCAGAGAGCTTAGCTGCGACATGAGCGAGGCGAAATTCATATCAGTGGACAGCCGCTTAGCCGGCGTGGAATTATCCTTCTCCGGGTCCCCTGCGCTTGCCGGAGGTGAAATATCCTCAGGGGCGGACGGGTTGGTTGGAAGAGCATGGCTCTTGAGAACCTGGCGCGCCATTGCTTTCCGGACCTCCGCCGTTAATTCAGTGGTATTGATTTCGGGGTGATCTAACTTATCCATTTATCAATCTTTTCTAATCGGTAACACATGCGCATAGGTCTCGATGGCATTCCGCTGACCAAACTCAAAACGGGAGTAGGGCATTATACTCTTGAGTTGGCTCGCGCTCTGGCGCTCGCCGCGCCGTCAGACGATTTTCAGTTGGTCTCACCCTTGCCCTACACGCCCCCCATGAGCAGCCTTCGCGAGCAGGGTACGCCGCCAAATCTGCAGGCTGTTCACGCAGAAGTGAGCGGAGTCAGCAAACATTGGTGGACTATCGGACTGCCGTCGTATATTCGTCGAAACCCGCTCGACCTGTTTCACGGCACGAACTACGATGTGCCCCTTTTGGGTGGCTGTCCGACAGTCTTAACAATTCACGACCTCGCTTCGTACCTTCATCCGGAAACACTTCAAACTCGTTCAGTTCGCCGCGCGCGCTATAGATTACCAATAATGGCGCGGCGGGCAACAATGATTATCACGCCTACGAGGGCTGTTCGGCTCGAGGTCTGTGAGCGCTTGAACGTCAAACCGGAAAAAGTAGTCGCGGTTCACCACGCCCCCCGTCCCTGCTTTCGGCCATTGCCGCTGAATCAGACGATCGAAAGCACCAGGCGGCTCGGCATCGACGATGATTTCCTGCTTTTTGCAGGCACGATCGAGCCGCGCAAGAATTTGCTAACTTTGATTCGGGCATTCGAAGAAGTGTTGAAGACTACCAGCTTGCGCCCGCAACTGGTTATAGCTGGAATGGAGGGTTGGTTAACCGATGATCTGTTCGCCTACGTGAAAGGGCGCGATTTTGGCGACCGCTTACGCTGGACCGGTTATGTTTCCGATGAAGACTTGTGCGCCTTATATTCTTCCTGCCGCGTATTTATCTATCCATCTATCTATGAAGGTTTCGGTTTGCCGCCGTTAGAGGCAATGGCCTGCGGCGCGCCTGTCATTACAAGCCGGATCCCGGCGATCGTGGAAACGGTTGGAACTGCGGCTTGCCTCATAACACCGACGGACGTCCCTGCTTTGAGCCGGAGAATTATCGAATTGTTGGAGGATACAGGTCAGCGAAAAAGGTTATCTGAGGCAGGACAAGCAAGAGCCGCGGAATTTTCCTGGGAGCGTACCGCGCGCCTGACGCGCGATGTCTACGCAGCGGCACTGGGATCTGGGGATCGGGGAAGTCTTACGACAGCCTGAGCTATTGGCCCATGCTTTGATAAGTCGCCGCGCTAAACGAAAAAGGCCAACCCGGTTAAGGTTGGCCTTTTGCAGTTAAGGTGTTGTTCACAGATCAGAATCGATCGCGAAATTCCGGCGACTTGATGAAGGCCAGAACCATCTGAGCATCCACCCAGTTGCCGAATGTTTTCAGCTTGCCGAGCCAGTGGTCAAATCCGTCCTGATCCGGATTGCGTCTCAGATAGCCGAGGTATTCCATGAAAACAAACTCGTCATCAAACTCTTTATCGTAAAAGGCCTTGCCATACGTTGTATCGAATTGCAAGGCTCCATCCGTGACAGTTGTAGTTCCATCTACGACCTTGAACACCACACTCGATCGGGTCTGTGTACCCAGGCTGTTGACCAGGTCTGCGCGGTCTGAAGGACTCGCATTGATCCCGGTGGTGTCAAACAGTTTGTCGACGAACGCCTGGTTACTCAAAGGGTCATAGATTGCCTTAAAGTCTGCCCTGTTGACGAACTGATCAACGAAAGCACGCTTATTGGCGTTGATTACAGCAGGATCCAAGTGGTCATTGACCACGATCCCGTTAGCGACCTGCTGCATATCAGCAATATATTCGCTGTAGAGTGGTCTGCAATGGCCTAAATATCCGTCCGGCAGGCTTGGGCATTGGGCCTTAGGGGTGTCCCGCTTTTTCCCTAAAGTACCCCAGTAAACCCGGACTACGAATGAACCGGTGTTCTGGAATTCCGGCGAGAGAAAGAAGGCTGCCGAGGTATTCGCGCGCTTACGTTCGATGCATTGCACCAACGATTCGCCCGGCTGAAGCTTCGCTGGGTCGTTGCATTCTGTAATCTCGCCTGTCCAGTGAGCATGGCCGGGTGCATCGGGAAACCGGCGCAGGAAGTCGATATAATGCTGTTGGGCAAAGAAGTCGGCATCATCAATGGTAATAGCGATCTCCGTACCAGGCCGCAAACGCAGGGGTTTAACCTTCACACTCCCGTAAAACAGCTCGGAAGGAAGGCCGGGAACTTCGGTAACAATCTTGAGCGTGGGCCCTTGACCCAGTGAACTAATAGCGGCGAGCGCTATTATTACGACGATCATTAAGGACTTTTTCATTTCACCAACTCCTCGAAGCCAAAACTGTGGTGGGCAACAAGCATTGCCGGGGAGCCTCTTAAAACAGATTCTAAAGGAGCAAGGCGCTCTCCCTAACACAGTGTTGGAGTATAGTTTTGCCCTAAAAGTTTGTCAATCTTTCACTTTTCGAGTAGATTTTTGTGCAAGGCAACAGGTCTTTGGCCTTTCTTTCAAGGGTCTGGTCGCAAGACCTCCGCGCCAACACGCACATTCAACCTAAACCAGCAGACGTTGTTACTCACAAGATCAAACTCGAGAACGTATGTACCAGGCGGCAATGCCGGTAACTCAACATCAACCGCAACAGTTTCACCCGGAACAATCTTGCGCCCCTCGCCCGAGGTCAAAGCTACCCATTGATAGCTCTCGCGAAAGACCGAGCCGTCTGCATAATGAACATGACAACCAAGCATCACCGCGCCCGCACCAGCGCTGACCGGCAGCCATACCGATTTGCTGTCATTGGTTACGATTGCTTTCAGCTTAACAGGCTCGCCTTCTCTGACGGTGATTGTGGCGGGCGACAAACTTATTCGCCCTGTCAAACCCTGACGATAGCGGCTGTCTCGCGGCGCGGGCGGGCCTTTGTATAGAAAGAAGTTGCGTTGGCTCTGCATGAACGCGCGCGTCGCCTTTGTGAATTCACGAGTGCGGTCGCGTCCACCCTGCAAAAAATCTTCAAACTCGCCTACACCCAGAAGCAGCGGCTCAAGGAGAAACACTGCAAGCTTCAGATCGGTAAAGCCGGCCCGCTGGGCCATGGGCCAGATTTCTTCTATCCGGATGTCGTTCTCGATCACGCCGGCGGTCCTCATTTCATATTGAGACTGAGCCGACTTTGAATGCTCAGGCCCAGGTTCAGCAAAACCTGCGGAGCCGCCCGGCGCCAATACTCGGCCGAGTTCAAGCAGGACCTCGCTCGGGTTCGGAACGTGATGAAAAGCATCCAGGCAAATAACGCGATCAACGGACGCATCCGCGATATCGATCCTGTGCCCATCGAAGAGCAGGAACTCGGGCGTGGGCCGATCACCCGCCGGTGGATTACGACTGTAAAGCTCGCGGCCGATCTGCAAGGCAGCCTCAGACACATCGCAAGCGATGACTTTACACCCGAGCTGCGTTAGCATTCGCGCCGCCCAGCAGGTGCCCGCGCCGAACTCAAGCACAGTCAGGCCGGGACAAAGCTGTAAACCCTGAAGCACCACCGCAAAATTGATCAGCAACTGCGGCGTTTCTTCAAAACTACCGAACGGCTTGGCAAGGTGATACGTCCAATCCTTCAACCGAGCAAAGTAATTCTCGGCCAGCCGGCAATGCTCTTCGATCGAGCTTGCAGCCAGCAGCTTTCGGACGTCGATGAGTTCGTCGTTCTGTTTCATTCCTGGGCAGTACCCCAACGGTGTAGCGCGTCAATGCGGCGGCCAATGAATCAGATAGTATGGATACCTGTCGACCTCGCCCCGGCGCTCAAGCGTGCCGCCCAGTTGAATAATCTCATCCAGCACCGCCTGCATGCTCGGGTCATCGTTGACAACATACTGTGGCTCGCCGCGGCCCTGGACAAACTTGAACACCAGTTCTCGCGTCTCTACGTTGGTAGAAGTGAGCTTGTGAGCCGGCTTATGGGCATAGTACCAAAGCGTTCCGCTTAAGCCGCAGGCCCAAACCCACGCGGATTCGTCGGCCAGTTCCCTCGGCAGCGAGAAATGCTTTGGCGGGGTCTCGATCGATGGTGGTTCGTAGTGTGACCAAACGCGTCCCATTACGATCAACCCTGGCGCCAACGAAAGTATTACGCCAATCAACAACAGCGGGCGGCGGAGCCAACCACCGCCGCGCGGCGTCGCGGCCGGCGCGTTCTCCAGCGCGAACGCGCCGAGCGCCAGCAACAGCACCGCGCCGAACAGTGCCGGCCACGGATAGTAATGAATCCTGGCTTCATGAGTCAGAAAATAAGCGTTGGACACAGCCAGAATCGTAAAAGCCGACGCGATCAGTCTGCTCCAACTGAGTGTAGGTAGGAAGGCCGCTGGCCCCGCAACTGTCTCTCGCCGCTTTGACCACAAGATCAAGCCAACGCAGCCAACGAAGATGACGGGTAGAGCCCAATTCACCGTGCTGGATCTTCCGGGACCGAAATAATAGGGGATGTTTTCCCAGACACGTCCAAACGCCGGCGGCGTGGTGTTTTCATGTGCATAGGTCGGCAGATACCAGGCCCCGGCAACGCGGCTTTGATGGACCATCAAGGGAAGGATTCCCCCCACAAACATACCCAAAATGAAAGGAACCCAGGCGCTCTTGTGCACGGCCCGAAGGCTTACCGGCCAGAGCAGCAACAAGACGCCCGGTAACAACAGAACCACGGGCATGCGCGCGAGAATCGCGAATCCGAAGAACAGCCCGGCGAGCACAATGAGCAACCAGGCCAGGTAAAAGCTCTTCACATTATCGGTTCTGAGAGCCCATGCACCACACAAACATAGACCCGATAACAACAAAGGCGACAACAAGGAATTCATCGAGAAGCTCGCATTGTCGAGTTGTGCCACGATTTCCAAACCCAAAGTCAGCGCCAGAACGAAGCAGCCTGCCGCCAGCGGCAGCCGCTTGATCGCAGCCACAACCAGCATCACCAAACCCGCAACCAAAAAGATTGCAACCACCAGTCGGTTCAGCCCGTGCAATGCTTTGCCCTCCGGAAAAACGCTCAGCATTAAGCCCGCGCCGGGCGGATACTGCACGGCCACGTGATCGGCTGCGGGAAAATAGTGAAACGCGAGTGGCGCCACCATCTCATCCCAAAGCGGCAGAGGCTGCTGTTGCGACTGCATGAACTCAACCAGCAATCTGGTATGAAGAGTCTCGATGCTAAACTGTGGCGCCGTTCCGCTCGCGGCAGCGCGGCGAATCTCCTGGGCCATTTGCAGGTAGCCGAAAGGATCGCAGAAACTCGGATTCTCTTGTACCTGCCGTGCCCTTCGATCAGTCGTCAGCGCTGAGACGACCAGGGCAATGCCAAGAGCCGATAGCCACGTCAACTCGAGTAAGCGTCTGACTCGTTTCATTGTTTCAGGTTCAAAGTCCTTCCCCGCCGTAGTCCGCGAAGTATAGCCGAGAAGACGCACTCAGACGCGATGTATTCGCATGCTTGAGAGTGTTTTTGACCAGCCGACTTATGCTATGCGACACTCTTGTCGCTGCGGCATTCGACCACAAATCGCAAGTCGTCGTCGATTTCATGCAGCTGATAACTCGCGCTGTCTCGTTTGAAACGGATGCGGGAAGAACTTAAGCAAACGAATCTATGACGACACACAGGAAGAACTCGGGCCTTCGGAAAATAGCTTTGACTTTTTCGTTGCTGGGCATTCTCGCTGGATGTAGTAACGACAGCATTGAGACCGGGAACCCGGCGAAGACTGGGCCACAGCTATCGCCGCTGCAAATAGAAATGTTAGAGGTGGCGGCAAAGGGAGATAACGCCCGGGTCAAGGAGTTGCTCGACAAAGGTGTCGATGTGAATATGCGCGGCAACGATCGCAACACTCCGATAATGGAAGCCGCTTATGCCGGCCACCTTAGTACGGTCAAACTGCTGCTCGATCACGGAGCCGACTTAAGCGCCAGGAAGAACGACGGCGCGACCCCAAGTGGTCTGGCGGGCCGCAGCAAAGACGTCGTTGAATTGTTCAAGAACGTTTCGGCGTTGGTGGACGCGGCGACCAAAGGCAATGCCCAGACGTTGAAAGAGTTGATCGACAAAGGCACTCCGGTTAATGGTCTGGACCAGTTTGGGCATTCGGCTTTGACGGAAGCCTGCTCGGGCGGCAAAACTGAAATTGTCAAACTCCTGCTGGAGAAAGGGGCCAACCCAGGCATTAAGAAGTCGGACGGCGAAACGCCGCTCAGTCTGGCGACGAGCCAGAAACACGCTGAAATCGTTAAGCTGCTTAATGAAGCGATCGCCAAACAATCAAAGGGCACAACGACGCCGGCTGCGGCAAAGGGCACGCCGGCCGCGGCAAAGGGCACGCCCGTCGTCAAGTGATGGTTCTCTCATTCACACAGCCTCTTTAGCAGGGTGTGACTAAAACATCAACCACAATCACTCTGGCTTTCGATAAAGATAGATTGAATTTCCAAATACTTTCTCGGGCCGCAGAGTGCGGTATCTCGCGAAGTAGTTCCGACGTTGCTCCTCACTGAGTTCAACACCATTCGCATCTTTCAAGCCCGGCGGTACGGTCGAACCGTTAAGAAACCCGGCGCCTATTGCTACGTATTTTGTGCTCGACGATGGCAAATCCGGCGGCGCAAAATCAAGGAGCTGGATGCCATACATCGGGGGTGTGGCCCAGCCTCCAGACAGGGACCCAACCAGGCTTGTCTCGCCATGCTTCCGAAGATATCGTGCTAACTCGCCAATGTTTTGGCCCCACTCAACATTAGAATCCGAGAGCATTGCCCACGCAGGCTTACCAAACGTGAGCGAGTTCGTGAAGGACAAGTAATTCGGGTAGGCGCGAACCCCGTCAACCAGCATCCAGCCCAGCAAGACCACCACCAACACTCGGGCGACTCTAACCCGGCTCGACTTCAGCAAACGATCGAGACACGCTCCGCCCAACAAAAAAAGAAGCGGGAACACGGGTGCGATATGACGGACGCCAATGTTGATGCTGCTGCTCATGGACACACCCAGGTAAATCGCTATCGCCACCAGCAGCGGGATCAACTTCTTCTCTCGGCCGCGTACGCCGGCCCACAGCGCCCAACCAATGGCACCGACGGAGACCAACAGGAACGGCAGTGAAGTCTTAAGTGCAAAAGCCACCGGGAAGTAATACCACCACCCAAAAAAACTGTACTGGCCCAGGAGCGAAGTCGGATGCCCAAAATGGTTATGGACAAAGACCGTGTACAGCCCAAAGAGGTAGTAGGTGGGGAAGGCTTTTGAAAGCAGTCTCAACCAGGTGATTATGTGTTCAGCCGCGAGCGGCGTAGGCGCCGTTCCCGCAATATAATCAGCCTCAGGCCCCGCGAGTGCCGGGTGCTGAAAGTAGTAGGCTGCATTGAGCAAAAGAAGCACAACCGCGGACGCCAGGCAGGCTTGCAGGACACACCTGCGTCGAGAAACTCCGAACCGACTCGCCCTAACTGCAATGTACACGAGCGCCAGGAAAAATATTGGTATTAGTATCGCCAGCGAAAACTTGGTCAGCAGCGCCAAACCGGTCGCGAGGCCAAAGCAAAGAGCCCGGGAAAATGTCGGCGCTCGGTAGAATGCCTGCAGGGTAAAAAAGAAAAGCAGATAGCCAAACGCAGCTGCGACATCGGTATGGACGATCGACCCATGGGCCAGCATCGTCGGTTCGAGACTAAACAGCGCCACTGCCAGGACAGCCGCGCGGGCGCCAAAGAGTTGCCGGCCATAAACAAAGATCAGGACACCGAGGGCAAGCGTGAGTAAGACCATCGGCGCACGGGACCAAAACGAGATTGTCTGGAAGCGAAGCCGGTTCGTCTGCCAAAACTCAATCGAGGTAAGGACTGTAAATCGGGCAAAATCCTGATCAGCGCCGTCAGGTTGCAGGTAGACTCCGGGCCGGACGGCCAGCAGTGGCAGGCAGGCCCACATCTTCACCAGTGGTGGATGTTCGGGATTGAGTCTGAAGTTTCCCGCCACCAGATATTGATAGCCCGAGGGAATATGGACCAGTTCATCGTTGGTTAGGGTTTCGCGCCAGGCGTTCGAGAACAGATTGCCGCCCATCAGCAGGAGCAGACAGCAGCACAGGATTGCTGCCGGATAGCGCGCGAACATCTGTCGCAAGCCAATACCCGCGGAGACGAGTCGATTAACTTTCATCGTTGATTTGCCTTCTCATTCATACCCTGCTTCAGCTGGGCTGAAATTCGCGAACGCCTTCGGCGTAAGAGGGACGTCGTCGCGTAGTGTACACAACTGGACCGGGGAAGAATATAGGCTAAGCAACGGGTCCCTTGCCGCTTACCTGTGGATTAATCTATGCTTCAACTGCACTGGAAAAACCTAAAGTAAGCTCTTGATAAGTCTCAGTCGGTGATCCCGAAAGCCCGTTGCGCCGTCGATGAAATTCCCTTCATTGCCTATTCGCCGCCCGATCGTTTGGGAGCTCCTTATCTTTCTCGGGTTCCTGGCGCTGACAGTAATCATGACCTGGCCGTGGGTCCTACACCTGCGCGACGCTGTGCCGGACACCGGCGATCCTTACGCGATTTCTTATTTCCTTTGGTGGGATTTTCATCAGACCTTTCACGCGCCGCTGCATCTTTTCGAGGCGACGATCTTATATCCCTATCATGACACCCTCGCGTTCGGAGAGTTCGATTACGGCGTAAGCCTGCTCTTCTTCCCGCTGTTTGTGTTGGGGTTCCGGCCCTTAACAGTTTTCAGCATCGCGGCCTTTCTTAGTTTTCCATTTACCGGCTATGGAACGTTTCGCCTGGCTCGGACCTTATCGGGATCAACGGCGATTGCCTGGATCGCCGGCATCATCATCGCATTTCTACCGTTTCGCTTTCATCACCTTTCACATCTGCATCTGATTTTTGCGGGCTGGATTCCACTGCTGTTTGAGGCGCTGGTTCGCTTTGCGCGACAGCGCAGTTGGCCGCGCGCGGCGTGGTTAGGTTTTGCGTTTCTGATGAACGGGCTCACCTGCACGAGCTGGCTTATCCTAACGATAATTCCTTTGGGATGTTCCGCGGCGCTGCTGCTGACTCGAAACAATGCCTGGCGAGATCCAAAGTTCTGGCTGCGGGCTGCGGCAACGCTCGGTCTGGCCTCGCTGCTGCTGCTTCCTTTCCTCCTGCCACTGCGACGTGTCGCCGCCGAGCATGGCTTCACAAGGACGCCTGAGGAAGTAAGGCAGTATTCGGCCCGATTGATCAATTGGCTGGCAGCGGAAGACCGAAACAAAGTGTGGCGGGGCCTGGGCGCCAGGGGTAACACTACGGAGATGGTTCTTTTTCCCGGGCTGCTTGCTCCCTTGCTCGCGCTGGCGGCGATTCTCTTGCCTCCATTTGGATTAAAGGAATCGAGGGGATCGCGGGAATCAAGCGAGCCCGTTCCGCCAGGAAAGAAAGAAGAGCCGCCCGGCTATCAAAGGATCTTGGTAACCCTGCTTGATTCGACTGCCATTATTTCCGGGGTCGTCGCGCTGCTGACCCTGGGCTATGACGTTTTCAAGTTGCGCATGTTTGGCCATGTGGTGTTGAGCGCGACCGGTCCGACTCGCCCTCTCAATATTCTCATCATCACTGTATTTGTCCGCTGCCTGGTTTCCTACCCACGCGTGCTGCGGAGGGCGCTGGGCGGGGACAGGAACCTCTCAGCGAGCTTCAATTCAACCGAGCGTTCCGAAACTTTCGGGCATGCGCTAATATGGATCGTGATTGGTTTCGCGGGCGCGTTCGGGCTCAACTTTTTCTTCCACAAGTTTCTGTACGACCACGTCTCTGTTTTTCGCGGTATGCGCGTAGCCACGCGTTGGGCCATGATCTGCTATGTAGGCCTGGCGCTCCTGGCCGGTCTGGGCGCCTTTCGCCTGGCGGGAGTGATTGGCCGCCGCTGGCTCAGGTTCGGCAAGCCGGCGGCCTACGCTCTTATCGTTCTGGCGATCCTCTTCGAACTGCACGCCGCCCCGCTAAAGATGATCCGCGGCGAGGTCAATCCCGATGCGCTCACGCTCGATCTCAAATCTCGAAAAATGTCCGGCGGCATTCTCGAGTTACCGATGGGCGAGGCAACAGATCATCTTTACATGTTGCGTGCGGCGGACCATTTGCACCCGCTGGTTAACGGCAAATACAGCTTTGTGCCACCGCTGCAGATTGAAATTGAGCAGTTAACCAAAGCACGCCCGATTCCGGATCGATTGCAGGACATCTTCGAAAGTATTCCGGTCTCTTACGTAACGGTCCATCGCGCGTTTCTTTCGCCGGATGATCGGGAAGCCATTCAGAGATTCCTGGATCGCGGCGTGGCAGCGAGACGCTTGCGATTTATCAAGAGCTTCGATGGAGACGTCAGTGATGGCGTAAGACAGCACAACGATCTTTACGCCGTGACCAGGACTGAGCCCCAATAAGGAAATGAACATTTCGGCAGAAACTAAGCCACTTGGCGAATTGGAGGCTGCAAACGAAGATGTAGAGGTGGAATTGTCGATTCTTATGCCTTGTTTGAACGAGGCGGAAACCCTGCCGACTTGTATACTGAAAGCACAATCCTCTTTGAAGAAGCTGAACATTACAGGTGAAATAATCATCGCTGATAACGGTAGTACGGATGACTCGCGAGCGATCGCAACTCAAATGGGCGCTCGGGTTATAGCAGTTCCAACCAAAGGCTACGGGAGCGCCCTGATGGGGGGCATTGCTGCCGCTCGCGGCAAGTACATAATTATGGGAGACGCCGACGATAGTTACGATTTCACAAACCTTGAACCCTTTTTCCAGAATTTACGAAGTGGCTATGACTTTGTCATAGGCAACCGGTTCAAGGGCGGCATTCAAGCCAGGGCGATGCCGCTGCTACATAGATACCTTGGTAACCCTGTCCTTACTGGAATGGGACGCCTTTTTTTTCACAGCCCTTGCGGAGACTTTCATTGCGGACTTCGCGGATTCAGCAAAGCCGCGATCCAAAAACTGGACCTTCGGACTACGGGTATGGAGTTCGCTACCGAAACAGTTGTCAAAGCCACGTTGTATAAACTGCGAATTGCTGAGGTGCCAACCACGCTTGCACGGGACGGACGAAGTCGACGGCCTCACCTGCGTAGTTGGCGAGATGGCTGGCGCCATTTGCGGTTTATGCTCCTTTACAGCCCACGTTGGCTTTTCTTATATCCGGGCCTACTTCTAATGATCCTGGGAACCCTCGCGAGTGGCTGGCTCGTGCTAAGTCCGAGGGTGGTTGCTGGTTTGACGTTCGACGTTCACACCCTTCTGTATGCCGCGATGGCGATTGTGACGGGCTTCCAGATGGTTGTTTTCGCTGTATTCACCAAAGTTTTTGCAGTTAGCGAGGGTTTGCTTCCGGAGGATCCACGTTTGAGCAAGCTCTTTCGTTATATCAAACTTGAGACAGGATTGTCAGCGGGTACTCTGCTTCTGATTATCGGAGTCGTCATGTCGGTTTACGCTTTGAACTCCTGGGAAGCTCAGTTTTTTGGCCCGCTTAATCCCTCTAAGACATTGCGCCTGGTAATTCCGGCCGTAACCTTAATTACGCTCGGCCTGGAAACGATTCTCTCGAGTTTCTTTCTGAGCATACTTGGCCTAAAACGGCGGTGAGTTTTAGTCGCGTAGATTCGCTCGAAAATCACCTACTCCTGCTCTTTGACATTGAAATTTTCAATCCTAAAAACGAGGTTGCGAGGGTCGAGCGGAGCGTCGACTCTCCTGGCGTTGCATACAAACTTGACGATGTGGTGGCCTGGCGGAACATTGATAGTTTTGGCGTAAGCACTGGGGGCGGCATTTATCCGTAGTTTTTCCGAAATCAGTGGGCTGCTTATCAGGAGGTCCGAATACTCCTGATGCCCCGAAGAGAATGACATTTGGAACTCAACTTTTCTCGTACGCCGGGACTTGTTATCGATATGCAACTCGCCCTCAGATGAACACCAGCGCCAGGCCTTTCCGGGCCCGACCTCAAGGTCCGAAAACCCACCCTGCCAACTGAGGTCCAAAGGATGCAGAGTGAGATCCTGCTTTGCCTGCCAATCTTGTTCGTTGAATCCCTCCTTCAACCGCTTATTGAATTCGGTCGTATTAAAGAAGACCAACCTGCCATCGCCACTAATGACAGGTTCACTTCCAAGAGTATGTGCAATTTCAGATTCGATCTGGGCCCCCTTGTCGGCATAGCCATAACGATCGAGGTAGATCCCGTTGAAACCGGCGAATGCCAGCTTCAGCACTAACTCGCCAACTGGCAGGGAGCTTACCCGTTTCTGCCAGGAATCACCTTCGCGGCCTTTCATAGCTCCGTAACTCCAACGCAAGGCCTTTGAATGAAGGTATCCTCTGAAATGGTCGTACGGCCTCATCTGATTGACGCTCGGATACTCGGGAAACGGAATGTAAGGCAACTGAAAGATCATCGAATTGGCTGGTAGCGATGCCTCGATGCGCGAGACGAATGCCGCATCATTGCCATATTCAGCTTTAATCCCCTGATAGTCGGGAACGTAATGCTTGCTGGTTTGATCAAGCAGTGCGGCGACCAGGAAAAAACTGATGAAGACATAGAAGACAGTGCGCGCGCGCGCCGACTTCGCTCGTCTTCGGTAGGTACCTTCGAGCACCAGCGCCAGGGCAAACAAAGAAATGAACCCAATAAAGATGCTGATTCGGTTATACGTCCGAATCTGCGCTGATACCAGGAGTGCGAAGATCGATCCGAAGCCTCCGATGGTTGCCAGCAGCAGCGCGGAAAGGTTCAAGATACTCAAATGATCCAATAGAACGTGAGTCCCATCGAGATTCATCTTTGACGGTTTTGGCTTTCTGTGGAATAACCAGCCAAGCAGCATCAAAAACCCGATACTCCCCGCGGCCCCCAGCGAGGCCGAGTCATTTTCCGTCATCAACGGCCCTTCGTTATATCTCCGCTTCACCGCATTGAAAACTCCAATCCTGTGCCCGCTGATGGGCAACAACATTTGCGCGATTCTCATCCCGTAGTACTCCGCCTCCGCCGGCCCACGTTTTGTGATCTGGGTATCGCCATTCTTGTAGACGTAGGCGAGGCTGGGCGAAAGATTTATCAATAAGACTGTAAAGATGAGCCCCGACAGAGACAGCGAAACCAGGATGTGGCGCAGGTTTTTCCAGTAGATGGACGCGGAGACTCCAGCGACGATCAGAAAGAAGCACGAAAAGAAGGGATAATAGATCCCGCTACTGCCAATCAACACACAGACAACGGTGCTGAAAATGACGTTGGCTTTATGCAAATGCCACCCTTTGGATTCGTCGCGGCTAAGGAGTTCGCCCGACGCAATCCAAATCGCCACCATAATCACAAATGGCAAAATGTAATAAGCGGACAAAAACAGGTGACCTTCATTCCTGAGGAAATGGTAGGGGAAAAAGGTGTATAGCAAACTCGCTAAGAGTGAAACGACATACGAGAGATTAAACCTGCGGAAGACGTAAAGGGATGTCAGTGTCGTTAAGGGAAACGTAAGTAGGAAGAAAACATTTAAGACCCAGGCGTGCTCGGGCCGAAGGAGTGACAAACCCTTGATCAAGAGGAATTGAAGATTGTCTATGGCCGGATAGTCGTAGAGTTCAAGCCCGGTAGGCATTCCGATAAAGCTGTTGTGCCAATACCACCCATTCTCAATCGTGCCCTTAATATACGCGGCATGCAGGATTCCATCTCCATCGTAGTTGAATGGAACTGTTAGGTCAGCCTTCCACAGCTTCAGTACTCCGACTAGGATTAATATGGACAAGAGAGCTGCCCCAGAGTAAAAACCGAGCGCATGGAGCCGCTCGTTTGAGGCAAAGGCTCTAAGCTGAAATCGCGGCATCTGCTGTGGCTTGCTTATGTTTGTCTTTTCCAAATCAATATGGATGACCAGTACCGTTTCGCGATTCGACAATTACGGATAGATTTCAATATTACAGACTACGATCGATAGCCAACGATCGTCACTGCTCGCCTGGTCGTGGTTGCAGGGCTGCCATGTTCGGTCGGCGCGAATCTCAAATTCAAAACTCTTTACCGGATCGCCCGGAATGAGCTCTTCCGGAGCATCTACTTCCAGTTCCATCCAGCCGTAACCAAATAGTGAAAACGCGCAGAGTAGCAGTCCATTAAGGTAAAACTGCAGCCCGAGCGGACGGGATTCAAGCTCTGGCATGTGTGTAGTTAGATCGAGCCTCAACCTCGAGAGCGATGCGGCCTCAAACCGGATGGCTGCTCGCGTTCCCATCCAACGGGCCACTGGTGGCAGATAATTCGCAGCATACCAACCTTCATCGAAATCCGCGACAGAACTCTGGTCGAGGCAAGTACCATCCGGATGAACAACCCGAGTCGCTGTTCGAAACAAATCCCGGCGATCGCGGTGAGCGTTGTAGAAGGGGCCAAGCGGCGCTGCCGACGCTTTCAGAAACATGTATAAGCCGCTCTGCGGCAGCTTGATCCCAAGATCGGAAATCTTTCCGAAAACGTAGCCCATCGCCATATCAAAGGCCCGGCGCTCGGTAAAAGAGAGACCACGAAGGTAATCCAGGAAATCCGCCTCAAAAGGCACACCGTATTCATCTGCCTGCTTGAGAAACTCAGTACTGCTGAGGCAGAGAGTGTAGCGGGGTTCGGTTTGGACATGGGAAAAGAACGAGCGGAAGCGGGATGCGTGTTCATCCGTATCTTCCAACCCTATGTGCCCATCGATATTCACGAAATGGCGCAGTTGTTCTTCACTCATCTGGTCGTAGTCCTGATGAAGCTCTCGATCGAGGCACTCAATGCCGTGCATGGTTACGCCATCCGGCCGCAACACACGTTTGATTTCGGCGAGCACCCGGTCTTTGTCGTCAAAGGCGATATGGCCCATGACGTCGAGGCTGACAACGTAATCGAAGGTTGAGTCTGAGAAAGGTAAGGCGGTAAGGTTCGCCACGTATCCCGCATCGTAGCCGTTGCGGCGTGAAGAAACTAAGAGTTCCGGTGAAAGATCAACGCCCACGACAGTGACGCCTTTTCGTTTGAGCAACGCGAGCATCCCTTCGCCACACCCCAGATCCAGCACCCGTGAACCACGATGCACGTTGTCATAGATCCACATCGTACGTGCATACTGTATGTCGAAGCGGTTGACACTATGGAAATACCGAGCGTCCAGCAAACCTCCTGTAAAGAATCGGTCGCGGTAGAATCCCGCCACATCCTCGATTCCCGCGACCTTGTACAGGTCAGATCGTTTGATTGAAGATGCCAATGGTAAGCCTCAGGAGAGTAAGAGCAGTGGTTCACACCGGCTCTCCCTCAGTCATCGCCGTTCGCTCATTTTTGTCGCCGCAGATTTCCTCGATACGAATATGCAGTTCATCCAGGCGCAGTTGGAGGCTTTTCCTGGCCCGGTCTGCAACTACCCCTGTTTCGCTGATTTCAAGTTCCAACTGTTTGAGGCAGGTCCGTTGTTCATCGAGTAGAAGTGCGATGCCCTCCTGCTCTTCAACCTGCATCTCCTTCAGCCTATCGCCCATCATCCTGGCGAGACGGGTCTCGAGCGATTCAAAGCTTGCCTCCAACTCTGTTAGCCGGGACTCCAGCTTTGCGGTGGATGCCGCATTCGCTTGAAGTTCATTTTGAATTGTTGCCAGGTTCTGCTCGAATGCTGAAAGCGCCGTCAGCGTTTGATTGAGCGCGTTATTGACTGCGGAATTGAAGTTAACCTGCTCCCAGGTGTACCAATGAGTCGCCTGCTTTAATTGACGCTTAATCCACAATTCTATGCGCGCCGATAAACCACTGCGATACGTCGTCAAAGGTGGCAGTTGATCGCGCGAGCGGTTTGTCGTGACCACGCTGGACTCGAGACGAGCGACGGTCTTCGAACTATGACCCAACGTCGAAGAAGGGAAATCTGGCTTGGCGGCAGCACCTGCTCGAGCCCGCTCGCGAATATTCCGCACCAGATCTTCAACCTTAACTTCAGCCATGGCTTGCGCCCGTCCCCTGGCGCTTCTCTCGGACCGAGCCGGCGCGCGGTCGCGCTCGCATTCAGATCGTTTTCAGTGCCAGGCGGCCTCGATCACACTAGGAGGGAAAACCCTTGCGATCATGAATATCACACGGGCGTTCCTCCTTACCTGAACTACTAGCCTAGGGATTGATCGTTACCTTCGGTGGTGAGTCAGAGCGGCTTGTTGCCGTGCCCACCTTGACCACTATTGGCAGATCGCCGCGGTCGACTGTTGCAGGCAGCGTGAGGATAATCTCCTCGAATCCCGGCTGATCCAACACAATCACGTTTGATGGAACGATTACAGTCGTGCCAATAGTTACAGTGATCGAACTGGCCGCCGTACCGCGCACGCCGGTTACATGGACCTCAAGCACTGTGGCTACAAGGGTGCCGCCGGCATCGAGTGTCGTGACATTGAACGGCTCGATCACGCACATTGGAACAATCGGGTTAGTCACGTTGCACACCACCGCTCGTCCGCCAGGGCCGTTTGAATCGGTAAAGATATCGGGCTGTGCCGCTACAATTACCACCTGACCGCGAATCACCGTGCCGCTATTATTTATCGTAAGCGAATAGGTGTTGGGCACAAGCCCGATCGGTACCACAAAACTAATCGTAGATGGACTAACAGAGTAAAGCCCGCAAGCAGCCCCTCCGATCGACACCGATAGACCGTTCAACTCAATGGGCAATGACGGTGATCGCCCGGCCTCAGACGCGTTGTTATTAAGGACGGAAGCAGGCGAAATCACAAGATTCGGACTGGGTTGGGCAACCGCGAGTTCGCCGGCAGCCAAACCGGGCGCAACGTTGGCCGCCGGGCTGCCGCTCGGACTTGCGGTAGGCGACGCGACGGGAATCAAGCTCGCGCCAGTGAACAGCGTCAGGGTTGCGTTTGATTCGGTAGGGTCTGGTGTCAACTGATAGAAGGCTTCCAGAAAACCATCAGTGTTGCCCAGGCCGAGCTCGATCGCGCGGCTGAACGCAAAACGTTTCCGAGAAGCGCTCGGGAACGCGCCTACGCCCGAAAATAACACTCCAGCCGGAGTAGTCGTCATGCGCGTGAACGGCCCGGATGATTGCACGAGAAGCGGCGCGAGAAAGATTTGCGAAGCTCTATTCGGATTCCACGGATTCAAACCCGTCGTGTCAGTGTTTGTCACCAGCGTCCCGTCGGATTTGAAGTTCAGCGCTGATGTAAACATCACCGAAGCGGGACTGAGGGAAGCGTTGTAATCAGTAAAGACCGGAACGTGAAGCACGGGGTCAGGCTGGTCACCCGTCCCGCGCGGGCCAAGCTGGGCAAACGTGTTGGCGACTACATTGTAAACAAAACTGACGTAGAAAAAGGTGTTGGCTCCGTTCGCGCCCGGATCGCTCGCGATCGATTCAAAGCCAATGAACTTGCCGTCGCGGCTAAGGCGGCGGCCGAAGGTCAAAAGAACTGCTGTCGCCCCGTTGCTGTCGGCTTTCGTCTTGGTCACCTGACGCAAGCCGCCGGCATCGCGGATATAAATCTCTGCGTTCCCGATACCTCCTCCGTCATCATTGTTGCCGGTTAGATTCGCATTGGAAGTAAAGGCGAGCACCGAACCATCGCTGGACAGACACGGATTCGCGCTGAAGATCGGGTTATTGGCCGAGGTCGTCGTAGTATTCGTGACCTGCGTAAACACACCACTCCCCACCGTGGTGAGAAAGACCTCAGGGTTAGCATCTGCGTTCGTCGCGGCCAGGTTCCTGGTCGAGACAAAAGCGAGGCTCTGCCCATTATCACTCACGGCCGCGTCGCGGTTGTCGTCGGCGACAAACGGAAACGATGCAGTCGGGCCCGCAGGCGAAGGCGCGCGACTGGCCGGCGTGTCTGTAATTCTCGTGAACGTGCCCGTCGTGAGATCTATGGGCCCGACGTCCGCTCCGCTCGAAAGGTCGGCAACGTCGGCAACGGTGAACGTGTAGATCCACACTTCCTGATTTCCATCAGCCAGCAGAGCGGCGCTGGAAGTCCCGTCAAAACTTCCTGGAGTCACCGGCGCGTTCGAACTAAAAACAATCGTGTAGGTGTGTTGTCCGGCAACCGGCACCGATCCCTCCAGACTCATCATCGGACGGTTGTTGCTGATTTCAACCTGGACGTTTAACAAATCAATAGGCGTTGCCGTTGGAGAGGGCGTCGGCGATGGACTGACAGAAGGACTCGGGCTTGGGCTTGGGCTTGGGCTTGGGGATGGCGAAGGACTACCAGCAGGCTTCACAACGCTCGTGGTGTCGGTAATCTGAAAAACCCGCCGTTGCGCATAATCGTATAGGAAGACTTCCCGATTACCGTCCTGATTATGGCGGGTGGCGGTCTTTTCAGTAGCGATGTCGCCGTTCGATTCGATAACGACAAAACGTCCGTTGGCGGAGGTGTCGCCCACGAAAGAATCGCGGGCCGACCGCGTGACCTGGCCGACGAAAGGATCCGGCGTCGAACTGGACGGGGCCTGCGCCGAGGAAGAAAACGCGCCCGCGACGAGCATACACGCCGCTGTCGCGCACAAAAAAGCAATAACCAGTCTTATCATTAAGAATATGAACGAACGATCAAAGTGCTCACTGGGGATTGAGCCAAAACAAAGAACAATTACCTCAATTGCACAGTAGTCAGGTCGGACATTGTAAGCGTTGGGCCGCCGTAACCGCAAGCCGCCAGCTTCCGGGTTGCTTACATCATACCGCGTTGAGATTACCGTAGGCCGTGGCGCGTTGCCCGAAAACCGCTCCCTGGACAGGAACCTGAAAAAGCAACGAATAAGACTCCCCGGCGTGATAAGAGGCGTGATAAGATTTGCCGCGAGGCGCCGTCCCCCCGCTTCAGCGATCAGCCGCCGGTTTTGGAAAAAGTGGCACGGGCGTCCCGCCCGTGAATCACGCGCAGGATGCGCGGGCCACTCGGAAGACAGATGAGTCGAAAAGGACTGAGCGCCATTGTAGCCTTGCTCGCGCTCATTTATGGGCAGGCGCCGCTTCGTGCCTACACGCTGCATTACCGCGACGGCTCTGGCATCATAGCCCGGCGTTGGCTCGCCAGGCCCATCATCGTAGCCTTCTCAAGTTCCCTCAGTTCGCCGCCCTCGAATATCAAAACCGGCAGTGATGTGATGGGCGCGGCGCGGCGCGCTTTGGAACGCTGGGTCCGCGTTGCCGACATTCAATTTCTCGAAACCAGATCTACCGCGCAGACGATTAGTCCGCAGAATGCCGGCGATCGGATCAATCTGATCACGGTCTCTGCTGAGAGTGCCGCCATCTTCGGCTCGTCCGCAAACCCCGGCCGGACACGGGTCTTTGCAGATTCGGGCGGCGCGATCGTAGAAGCTGACATCGCCCTGAATCCGAACGAATTTTTCTCGAGCGACGGGACGCCGGGCACATACGATCTCGAATCGACGTTCACCCATGAAATCGGACATCTTCTGGGGCTGGAACACTCTGCCGTAATCGGCGCGACGATGCAGCCGCGCCAGGCACAAAATGGTGTCTATGGCCTGCCCGCATTTACCCAACGGACGTTGTCTGAGGACGATATCGCCGGCGCGCGTAGTCTCTACGGATCTCGCAGCGGCACCGGGTCGGTTTCCGGAAGGCTGATCTCAAATGCTGCGCCGGGACTGTCGCAACCCGTTTTTGGCGGACACGTGTTCGCTGAAGATGCATTGACCGGAAGAGTGATCGCGGGCAGCGTTACGTTGTCTTCCGGTGAATACCGCCTCGACGCGCTCGTGCCCGGCAACTATCGTTTGATCGGCCAGAGCCTGGACGGCCCCATCGGCGCGAGGGACATCGCGCCCGTGGGTGGATCAAATGCGAACCTGGCGGAAACCAGGCCTTCGTTCCGCACTCTTATCCTGCCCGGCCAATCTTCATCCCAGTTGACGGCCATCACGGCCAATGTCGCCGCGTCGCTTGGTTTCTTTGTCTCTTCGAATCCGCCGCCGACGCTCAAGCCGCAGGTGATCGGCATGAATGGAGAGCTATCGACCACCGCTCTGCCGCTGGAAGCCGGCCGGACATTCACGATTTATGTTGGGGGCGAGGGTCTGGACCAGATCCTGGCGAACGGGATTTCTATTAGTTCACCATTCATTACCGTGAACCAGGATACGCTGATGGAAGAAGAGTTTGACACGCCCTATCCGGTCATCGGTTTCCAGGTCACGGTGGCGCCCAACACGCCGCCGGGGGATTACAGCATTCGCTTGCAGTTGAGCAGCGGCGAACTGGCATACCTGCCCGGTGCGCTGACAATCGATCCGGAAATCACCTTTGAACGCTTTGAGTTCTAGTGGCTTGGTGGTGATGATCCATCGATCAAGAGTTGTTGGGACACCATACTGGCTATAGCCGGTCAACAGCCGATGCATGATGTGCCCGATGGTGTCGGCTTGCCTCTCAATTAAGAGGTGCACGTGATTTGTCATTAAACAGTAGGCGTAGAGAAAGAAGGGCAGTCGAACTTTCTGAACTGCAACTAGTGAAAGGAACTTCTCGTAATCATCCGGCGAGTGGAATATTTGTCGCCGGTTATTGCCGCGGGTGATTACGTGATACAAGCCACCCTCGACTTCAGCGCGCGTTTTGCGGGCCATGGGCCGCAGATGTTAGTCCGGTCCCAAATCTTCGTCAACTAGTGTCGCCGCAAGAATGTTGCAGCATATAGACTAACGTATTTACTAGAAAGGCTTCAGAAGACAGGTAATCATATTTGCATCGCAACTATCCTCACGGTGTCACGGTGGTGGTGTGGTGGTGTGTTGGGAAAATCGCAAGATCGGAGGCCTGACCCCAGGTTGCTTTCTTACATTTTAGGCGCCACTAGCGAGCCATGACCTTCAGGGTTAGGTAATACTTCCTCTTTCCCTTCCTGTTGAAAGTAATCAACTTGCCACCTGTATCGAGCCCGTGTAAAAAGCTTCGGGCAGCACGCTCCTTCTAACGCAAACGGGTCCGACTTGTATAAGTTCTTTCCTACTAACTTGTCTTTGCCATACAGTTCTATAACCAGTCGACCATTCTCAGCGTATGCTTGCCGCAGTCCACCATCGCCTCGGTCTCCCGTTTCAAAAGCCCAGAGCAGCTTTGGACTTTCGCCTTGGGCCGTGTAGATGTAAACGATGTGCGGTATTGCAGTGCCTCTGAGACTGACTTCAAGTACCACCATAGCTTCCTCTACTCCGTCACCCGTAACGTCACCGTATCCTACAAAAGCTAGAAGCAAAGGGTCGTGGGTTTTGTCGCCGTCATACTTGCCATGTTCCAGCTTAAAGCTCTTTCTGCCATACGAAAACGCAGGCTTCGCTGGATAAATAAAATTGGCAAAGTCGATGGCTCGAATAGAGGAGTTGAGAGAAGGGCTTAACTTGACTGTCCCTTGCGGAGTGGGCGCTGCGCTCGGTTGAGATGATGGCCGCTGAGATGCAAGATTGCCGACTGAGCAGGCCGAGCTCGCTACACTGACGCCGACGATCGCGCAAACGATTATAAAAGTTTCAGTTCGCATAGAAACGTAACCTCCTTCCACTGCTCACTTCCTCAAACAATTGAAGAAGGCATCGTATCCTGAATGCAGAGCATTAAACTCGTTGACGCGGGTCTGGTAAGGACCAGTCCTCGATGAGCCCGCACGATAAATACCGGCCATGTCGGCGAGAGCGCTCACGCCTTTGGGGCGACCTCTAATACCGGCGCCATCATTCAGCGCCCGAGCTCCCCACCTCAGAGCTAAATAAGGATCGCCATTAAACGGCACACCCTTCGTCGCGAAGGTTCCCATCACCTGCCCTGCATCATCGCTGAGACTATTGACAAAGCGGTCCTTACCGAAAACGGTGGTTGAGGTCTGTAAGGGGCCTACGTCAAAACCTCCATCCTTTCTTGGATGGGGTCCCGGATAGAAGTCGAAACCGGATTCCTCGAACCAAGTAACGGCTATCAGCGTTGCATTTGTTCGCTCTTGTGATGAGGTCCATAGGATGGCCTCAGTGGCAAGTTTCGAAGGTCTGGGAGACTTACCCAAGAGCTTCGCGCAGCCGTCATATTTCTTCTGATCTATTTGCGGTGCAGGGTTCTGCGGAACTCATCAAATCTCAATCACCCCTTCTTCTCCGATGCCCTAAGCCCTGGCATTGCAGTCTCCGCGTTCCGACTTGGGTTTGGTAGAGTTTCAGGTGTTCCACTTTGCCTGAACCTCGCTCCATCCCAGGAATATCTCGTTCGAGTAAATTGCGTAGGGCAACACGCGCCTTTACTGTTGATCGGGCTGAAGCGCTCAACTATTAGTCGACCATTGTCAGCGTACACACGGCGCAATCCCTCGTCAGCGCGGTCACCAGTACTGAAAGCCCAAAGCAGCTCTGGTCCGCTATCTTTCAAGCTGTAGATGTAGATGACGAGGGGAGTCGCTGAACCTGTCAAGACAGGAGCAAGGACAATAAAGCCCTCTTCAACTCCGTCGCTGGTAACGTCACCAAAATCGAGATAAGCAAGTCTTATTTGTGTTTCGTCCTGCGCAAATCTTCCTTGCTCGAGCGTGAAGCTCTTCGGCCCCTGTGTAAAGATGTATTGGCCAGGATACGTGAAATTGGCAAAGTCGATCGAGCGGATTGAACGAGTCGTAGTTGTAGGCGCAGTAAGCGCGGGCGTTGATTGTGCGTCCTGCGTATTGATTAACGTCTTTTCGCCGACGGTAGTAGAGCACGCGCCACTTGATCCAGAGATCACAAGTAGTGCCAACAACAAGTTGATTGTGCTGATCGTAGGCATACAAATCCCTCCTGGCCGGTAAGATCTACTGACCACGCAGACAGCGGAAGAAGTCATCGTAGGCCTTTGCCCACGCATTAAACTGGCGAACGCGAGAGTTGTAAGCAGCTACTCCCTGCTTCGTTTTTGCCCAACTTGCGCCGGCTCTAAACACTCCGGCCTTGTTTGCTCGGCTACCTCCGGCATCGTTTATCGCACGCGCTCCTGCTCGAAGATTCGCGTAAGGATTACCGTTGAAGGTCCCTCCGCGCGATTGATCTGTTCCAAAGACATCGCCAAGATTGTCGATATAAGGCGACTTATTCCAAACCGTATTTGCCAGCTGCATAGGGCCGATGTCTTCACCACCGTCGCCAGCACGGTAATGATTTGCCGGGAAGAGCCCAAATGATGATTCTGCAGCCCACATTGCCGCTATTAAGGTTGCGTCGGCGCCTTCCAAAGCAGACGTGTCAAGCACATTTAAGGCTGTGGCTTCATCGACGAAGTGAAGCGCCATATCCCCTTTTAATTTTGCTGCCGGGGAGTTAGTCAAAATGGGTTTACACTTCTCGTAGTTTGCGTGGGCAGTGTTATGAAGACTGATGATATCGGTATTCTGCGGCAGGGTGGAAGCATGATTGAATTCCAAGGGGGTGGATTCAGGATCAGGATACCTAACCGGTGATTCGTACTGACCATGCCCCCAATAGATTGATCCTATCGGCATGAAGCCGACATATCCGTCTGCGAAGGCATTGATAAATGCTAAGTATGTCTTCCCAGTATCCGGATCCACCCTCACGCGCGGCCCACAGTCGTTGTCTGGACATTTGGTGGCCGCTTCCGAACTAATCGACTGACAATTCTGCTCGATGCCATCGAGGATGCATTTCGCCGACGGGCCTTCGGGAATCAGGTTGACCACG
>Ga0137442_1000032_pt1 | contig 57930 bp, 51 predicted proteins | sample EasRivERMGT266_2_FD_102329 | JGI IMG/M metagenome (GOLD analysis project Ga0137442, IMG submission 102329) | Soil microbial communities from meander-bound floodplain in the East River, Colorado, USA - East River MetaG ERMGT266_2 | ecosystem: Environmental > Terrestrial > Soil > Floodplain ... | reverse complement strand
GTCTTCCGCGTGCCCGAACGCCTGTCCTCGTTTGACGCGAGCTGGTCCCCGCGCGGCGACGCCAAGATTCGGAGCGTCCCGCTATCGTTTCAGCGGATGGAGTGGTTGATCGGTGGCCGCACTTTTGCAATGGACGATGTCGCACCGGAAGAGTCGGTTGCAGCCGGCTCGACCCAACTCTGGGAGTTCGTGAATCTGACGAGCCCGATGGGAATGCAGGCCGCCCATCCCATTCACATGCACGGCCGCCAGTTTCGTGTGGTCGCCCGGACGGGCGGAAGCGCCACCAACGCGCTCCGTGCAGGAATCGTTGATGCGGGGTGGAGGGACACGGTGTTGGTGCTGCCCGGAGAGACCGTTCGCGTGCAAGTGACATTCACTCGTCATCCCGGGCTCTACCTCTACCACTGCCATATCCTCGAGCACGAAGACATGGGGATGATGCGGAACTTCCAGGTGACTTAGCCGAAAATCGCAAAAAGCAAGATTCTGACTCTGGGCACCTCCGCTGTTGGCTGAGGGAGAGGGAGAGAGTGAAGTGTCCATGATTCAGGTAATTTGTCTATCATTCAAGAGTTGATTTAAGGATGTAATTGACGTTCATGTTTCCATCTTGGTTATCAAAAAACTCCACCTCGACTACGTTGTAGATGAAGGGACGAGTACCGATAGTCACGGTGATGTCTTGGCCCAACTCCAGGTCATCAGGGTAGGGAAGGCGGGCAGACTTCGGGGAGAACGTAATGTAGTTCGTTTATTTGCATAGGGTTTTTAGGTTAGTTTAAGCCGCATTAAAGCGGCGTCCTTGCGACCTTTGTTACCTTAAGCATGACATATACAATGGTTTCGTCAACCTCACTTATCCACAGGAGTTCTAATGGACCCAAAAGATTATTTAGCTAAAACATTGTTCGAGCGTGAGACGTCAGTCGACAGACTTGGTAAGCGAATACTAGAAGAGCAATTGGTGGCTCATGACAAAGTCAGGAAACAAATTGCTGAAAGTTTGAGTGGTGTTCAATCTCAAGCGTACCTGACTGCTGTGAAACAGCTGGCCCAAATAAATTGGCCAAAAATATCAGGACTAATGGTTCCTAACGTTACTGACCAACTAGCCGAAACGCTCACCCGTCTCGCTACTTCCGAGTCCTTCAACATAGCGAGACGCAACGCGGCCGGCGCGGTTGCAGCCACCTTAGAATTTCAAAAAAGAAATAGGGCGATAGAGGCAGGCATAGCTGCGTCTTTTTCCAAATTGAGCGGAGTTGAAAGCATTGCTTCCCTATCCGGTGCCTTTGCTAAACAACTTGTAGACTTGGAACAGTTTCATTCGCAGTTTGCGCAGACAATGGCGCAAACCCTCAAATTCAGATTTGATGAGTTTGAAAAGCGAAACCAGGAGGCGTTTGAACAGCTAGAAAAATCAACTGACGAAAAGTTTCAAGCTCTGGACACTAAACTAACAGACCGGAGCAGGAAGACGGTCTTAGAAGTGCTGGCGTTCCTCATTGCCCTGGCCAGTTTGGCTATAGCAATTGCGGGGCTCTTAGAATCCAACGCACAGTCAAAAGTAAATACTGCGCTTGCTGTTCAAATGTTGACTGCTTTGCAACAAATAGCGAGCAAGGCTGAACAACGGGTGAATATTTATTATGTTGTCGAGCGTCCGGTTAATGTGAAAGAGAAAACTGACAATCGAAGCAAGACCCTAGCAACGTTAGAACGCGATGATGAAGTCCGATTAATTGAGAGAAAACACAAATGGATTTTGGTCGAGTATGAGTCGCAATCAGGTCTAGAGTACGGATGGGTTAATAAGAAATACCTGCAACGAGTTAGATGATTTGACTAGCCTATTGACATCGGGTGTATGATTCTCTCGTGGATCTCAACACTGGTCTTGTAATTCTTGGTGCAGTAGGCACCGTTCTCTCACTGGCCGACATGGCCTACAAGTACACTTCTGCCCTTTTAAAAAAAATCTAAAATCCCGGTACCCGGACTCTGACGGACGCTGGCGGACTGTGGCGGACGATTACGGACAGAGTGTGAAATATTTTCACTCGTAACTAAGCCCTTTTCCTTGCTTATCTACACCTTATCCACAGGTACCCTCTTGTCAGGTACCGAGGTGTCTGCTCTACTTAAGGTAAGCCCAGCTTAGGAACTAGGTTAGCTGTCCGTTAGGGACCCAAGATGAAAACCGATATCGTTCGTGGAGCTGTCTTTGAAAACTACGTAGAGAATCGCAAATCGCAGGCCTGACCCCAAGGTTGAATCCCGCAACACGAATCGTCCAACGTTCACTTTCGCTCGCTTCCCGCAACGACCGGCGTACCTTCCGTGTTGCTCCACTCGAAGAATGAGCCGTCATACATCACCACGTCGTAGCCAAGATACTTGAGGGTGAAGTATGCGTGCGACGCCTGTCCGCCGGTGCGACAGTAAGCCACAACCGTGCGACCGTGCAGGGCGCCGGCGTCTTCATAGAGTTTTCGCAATTCCGCTACAGATCGTAGCGCCGGATTCTCTTTGCTCACTACATTCTGCATCCAGAAGACATTTGCGGCGCCGGGAATGTGGCCGCCGCGCGGCACGCCTTCGCCGGGTTTAGTTCCTGTGTATTCGTCAACCGGGCGGGCATCTATCAATACCACGCTCGGAGAGGTCACGTTCGTCGCTGTCCACGACAGGTCGCGCACGACATCGAGGTTGGTGACGGCGCTGGCGCGCACACGCGGCGTGAACCGCGCCGTCTTCGTCTCAACCACATCAGTTGAGATGGCGCGACGTTCTGTCTTCCACTTTTCCAGACCGCCGTCCAGGAGCGCCACCCGCCCACCATGACCGAGGTAGTCGAGCGTGAAGTAAGCGCGTGCTGCCGACAGCCCGGAGTTGTCACCGTAGAGCACGATGCGCGCATCATCGCCGATGCCCAAACGCGCGAAGAGCTTCTGCAGGTCAGCCACCGGGGCGAGTTCGTTCGGCACGCCGTCGCGCGTCGCGGTGATCTCACCCCAACCGACGAAACGCGCTTCGGGAATGTGGCCTTCATCATAGTGTGCCCGCGCGTGCGCCACATGCAGAATGACGACCTTCGGATCGTTGAGATGAGCAGCCAGCCAGGCGGTTGAGACGATCATTTCTGAACGCACAGAAGGAGGGTTCTCCTTTTGATGTGCCCTTCCTTGCCCTTCAGCTTGGAAAGGGACAAGGAAGAGGACGCTGGCGATTGTAAAAAGACCGCCAGAAAGCAATTGAGTTCGTATTGAATACCGGCGTAAGTGTTTCATCGTTTCTTCCTCCGCGTTATTTTCGCGTAGTCGGCAATCCGGCTCGCTTCCATGCGCTCATCCCGCCGAGCACGTTGGCGATCTTTTTGTAGCCGCGACTGGCGAGCAGACTCGACCAGACGAAGAGCGATAACCGCTCCCGCACACAACGGCTACGGGGCGATCCCTCGGCACTTCGTTCAGCCGTTGCAGCAACTCTGCGCCGGTGATATGCCGCGCGCCTTCGATGGGCCCGTCAACCCACTCCTGCGGCTGGTGCACGTCGAGCACGAAGAGGTCGCGCTCGCTCTCAATCCAATCTTGTAAGTCCCACACCGACCACTCGCGCATTGTTTCGATTGGCTTGGCCGCCGTGCGCCAGGCCATCATCCGACCTGCGAGTCATACCAAGCGTCATATTCCGCGGCGTTCATACATTACCCTGGACGGGCTAGAAGACAAGTACCTTATCTGCTTCCTGCGTCCACGCGGTGAGTTCTTCCATTGAGCTTCGGCGAGCGCCTTCAAGCAGGGACTCGGCTTTGATTCCGCGGGCATCCATACAGGTCCCGCAGACGCCGATCTTCGCACCCTTGATCACCAGAGGCTTCAACATCCGCTCAATGTTGTAGTACCCGTTGGGCGTCGTTTGCCCTGAGAGACCGCAACCCACACTGTCACCGATCAGAAAAACAGAGACGTAAGTCGCTTCGGCCTTTGCCAACGAACTCGCCAGCCGCAATCCGTTATAACTGCGTTCCGTCCCGTAGGGCGGATCGTTAAGAATAACCAGGTACTTCATACTGCCGCTTCCTTTCCGCGCGTTTTTGTTCGCTACCATCCGAAATGCAACGGAGGCAAATCGTGTCGAATCCGGGCGAGGTAGTACTTCTCAAAAACTAGTTTCAGGTACCGTGCCCACTTTCCTTTCTTGTGGATCACCTTGTTACGCGGGGGCAGGAATGGATCCGCGTACAGATAGAACGCAGTGTCGCCGGCGTCGGCGATACAAGTCACCGGAAGCGACAATCCATCCACCTTGGTACCACCACGCAACTCGGCCTCGATGTTGTGCGCCGCCGCCTCCGCCATCAATTCGGTCATGTGACCGGTCTTGGGGACTGCCACAGGCACTGGAGTCTGACCCGGAGGAGGAATGGCAACTGCCACACCAACCACGTAGATGCTTTCGAACTTTGGGCTCGTCAGTTGTGGCGTGACTGACACAAATCCTCTCGGGTTGGCCAGCCCCTCGACCCCACGGACGAACCCAGCGCCAAGAAAGGCAGGGATCACCAGCGAGAAGTCGAAGCTGCGTTCGCACCCGTCAGCGAGCACCACTCGGTCTGAGCGCGTCTCAACAATCTTCGCGTTGATGATCGGCTCGATATCGCGGTCTGCAAATTCATCCTGGATCATACGCGGCGACATTCCGATTCCACCTACTCCGAAATGACCCAGAAACGGTTCGGGGGTGATGAAGCTGAGCGCGAATCGATGACGCTTCTTAGCCTTCTTGAGCACGGTGTCGATCATCATGACGATCTCGTAGGCAGGACCGATGCAGCTCGCTCCGGGTGTCGCACCGATGACAATGCGTCCAGAATCGCCAGCAATCGCACGCGCCAGCGCCTCTCGGGCGCGGACTGCCTCTTCGACGGTGAAGGTTGATTGAGTATGTCCTGCGGCGGGACCCAGGCCGGGCACCGCCGCCCAGTCCAGTTCCGCGCCCGAAGCGATCAGCAAGATGTCATAGGGAAACGTTTCGGACTCGGTACGGACTTCACCCTTATCCGGGTACAACTCGCGGATCGCGCCGTGAACGAAGCGGACGCCGCGGCGGGTGAGCGCATTATCGAGGGGCACCTGAAGCCGTGCGGGGTCGCGCCATCCTAGAATCACCCACGGCAGCGAAGGCAGGAAGGTGAACTCCGCGTCCTTGCAGATCAAGGTGATCTCAGCCCGATTCCCAAGCCGCCGCCGAAGCGCGTAAGCGGCGTTGATCCCGCCGAAGGAACCTCCAACGATTACGATCTTCTTATGAGCAGCACTGTTACTCATTGCATTTAGCGGTAGGCCGCCGACCGCTTTTGGAGTCGTTTCTGGTTTCTTGCCTGTTCTCGTCCCAGGTGTCTGGTGAGATTGCCTTCCTGGCGCATTTGTTCGTAGAGCACCTCCCGGATGAGATCGAACGCCTGGAGCATCCTAAGGTTGGCGAGGCGGTAAAAAACCTGGTTGCCCTGCTTGCGGGATGCAAGCACATGCTGGCGCTTCATCATCAGCAGGTGGGGCGAGACGGTACCCATCGTGATGCCTAGTTTCTCGGCTACGGCAGCCACGGTCATCTCCGTATCGCGCAGAACGTTCAGTATCATCAGCCGCGTCGGATTTGAGAAAACTTTGCACATCTCTGCGTGGCGCTCGTAGAGCGCTCTGGACAGGTCGCCGCCGGTCGCTGGCCTTTGAGAAGGCATCGCTTACCTCCGTAATCTAGAAATCAGGTACTCTACAGATATATAGAATACTCAGATACCTCTCGTTGTCAATGACTGTTTCAACCCGGAACATCTGATGTCCATCAGCAAAAGAGGGCACTCATGTCAGCAGGGGAGTGAAGACTGAATGGTCTAGCGGTTGTACCAGGGAAACAGTGCGCGGTTTGAGCGCCATCCCACACTTTCGACACAAACCCGGCTTGTTCAGGCGAACATCAGGATGCATCGGACAGGTGTAAAGTTCGGTATCGCTGGGTTGGGCGCCTGTGGGTTCAACTTGAATACGGACAGGCCGCATATCGTTTGGTTGCGCCTGATTCAAGAAGCCTTGAGGATTGGCCTTGAACTTATCCAGGCAGTGAGTACTGTAGAAGTAATAAGTTAGTCCTTCGAACTCGAACGAACCAGCAGCCGCCTCTGGCTTCACAGTCATTCTGTAATCCACAAACAGGATCGGTTGCCGCGCCCGATTTAGTGTCTTGGAAATGTTTCTGAGGATGCATTCTTCCTTACTCGTTCTAAACTTTCCTCTTGAGCCTTCATTGGCGGGACCCTAACGATGCACCTTGCATTGCCTTAGGCGCAAGTGCCAACCTGATCCTTCCGGCATTGCTCACCTCAATCATCGCCGCAACCATGAGTTTCAGTTCGCGTCTGTTCTCGGTAACGCATTGCGGTTGCGGAGGAGCGGGTCTTTGAGGACTCGCAGACTGCTCGTTAGTCTGATAAATTGGGCCGGCAGCAATCTGGTCCAGCCCAGCTTAATCAATTGTGACTGGAACGAACGGCAATGAAGCACTGCCCACAATGCAACCTTGATTTCCCTGATTCTTTTCGATTTTGCGGATCGTGTGGAGGTTCGCTGAGTGATTCACGCCGTTGCCCTGGTTGCGGCGAGTTGACGGAAGGAAAATGGCCGTTTTGCACGAGTTGCGGGAAGCCACTGTCATCGGACAGCACAAGCGACCAAGCCTACCCGCCTAAAACTCCAGAGCCGGAGGACCTACCTGTGCCTCCGAGTTCATCACCGACGCCTCGTACTCCTCCGCCGCAAACGTTGCCGTTGCCTCCCTCTGAGCAGCCTATTGCTACAGGTCGGCAGCGATCTGAGACGGGGACACCTCAGGAGTGGTACTCAGCTCCTGAGCTATTTGAGGGCACCACGACCACCACCCCAGCGCCGCCAATTCCGCGGCAAGACCTGGTTCCAAAATCAATGGCTCCGACTCGGCAAGTGATGGCGCAGCCTCCGGCCAAGGAAGAGAGAAGCGCTCCCACTCTTACAATGCTGTCTGCGTATGGTGAACCTGAGGCTCCTTACCAGTTTCGATGGTGGCACGGAGCGATCTTGGGCCTGTTTGTCCTGCTGCTCTTGGGCGGGCTCGGATTCGGCGGCTGGTACTGGTTGTCGCACCGCGGATCGGTCGCGCAGATTACGCCACCGGCTGATTCGAATACTCGTCCTCTGCCAGAAAACTCTTCGACTTCCCCCGCGGCCACATCAACATCGACGGCCGCGCCTGGGCAAACGGCCACGAGCAGTTCCGCTGATGAGGAAATCAAGCGACTTCGCGAAAAGCGGATCGGCGCAAAGCCTTCCGAGACCAGCGAGATCATCGCTGCGGTCGAAGACGCGGAAAAGAAATACCCGAACGATTATCGCTTTCCATATGAGCGCGCAAAACTTTCCATAAAGGGGATCACCACTCATCATGAAGCCTTCGGCGCACTGGCCCTGGCGGCAGCTAAAGCAATTGACAACGGCAAAGCACAGGAGATGCTGGACAGTTTGATGGCTGACAAGGACGGCGACTTTTATAAGCCTTCCCGCGGTCATCACGAGTGGCAAGTGCTGGTACAAGCGTTGAGCAATAAAGATAAGCGAGGCCTCGACGAACTTCATCACTAGTTGAGACCCACACGGCCCGTGCAGGAAGGGAACGACGTGGGAGTTCGTCTTTGACGTGAGGCTCTACAACACTGGCGTGCCCACCCCCAAGTTCGTTTTCCAACGGTGTGTGATTGCCAGCGCCACATCCTCACGACGGCGGGTCAACGTGGCACCACTTTGAGATAGCAAAAACCTTGACAGCCTCTGTGTGATGGAATACCATCTCCGCGTTTTCATTGTAAGAACCGACAGGCGAGCCCGAGACTGCAGCGCCGCACAATCCTTAACGCCTGACCTATCACTCTTCGTATCGTGCATCATTCTTAGTGCTGCCTAATCTCTCCCTCCTGTCCTTTCTCAGTATTCATAGTGGTCTAATTCCAGTGTTGCGCTTTAACCGGCTGTGGGATGAATGGCCGCACATCGTTAGTATTGACACAGCATCGCAGCGTTCAGGTGGCAGCAACAAGAAAACGCTATGAAACACTGTCAACAATGCAACCGTGATTTCCCCGACGATCTCAGATTCTGTCTGTCGTGTGGAAGCGTGCTGGCGGAAACGGCGCCAAGTACTGCGAATCCATCGCAGGCTACGCCGATGGACAGGGAGACCTTTATTCGCTGCCCATCTTGCAAGAGCTTTGTAAGATCAGATGCCAGGGTTTGCGAGCACTGCGGAGTAGGTTTAGTAGAAGGCACCGTGGCCTCGACTTCGTCGCGCCCTGAACCTCCACCGACGCGAAAACTCCAGCCCCAGGAGTGGTATGCAACTCCTGAACTCAATCAGCGAACTACTGGCGACGCACCTGCAGGCGTCCGGCGCGAGGTGCCACCAACACGACTGGCCGAATCCACCACACCAATTAGGAATGAGAAAACGGCTCCTAGTTTGTCAGGCTTAGAAGCCTATGGCACGTCGAATACTGCGCCGTCTTCGTTTCGCTGGTGGCACGGTGCGATTCTTCTCTTGTTTGTCCTGGTATTCGCCGGCGGTTTGGGAGCTGGCGGCTGGTGGTGGTGGTCGAGCCGTGACTCGGCCGCGCGATCTCCAGCCCAGCCCGACCCCAGTCCATCGAAATCTGCATCGCCAACATCCGGGTCAAGTACCACGATAGACAAGAACTCGTCGAGCCCTTCCGCGGATGATGAGCTGAAAGAGCTACGGATCCGCCGAATCAGCGCGCGACCTTCAGACGGTAGTACGATTGTTGCGGACCTCGAAGACGCGGAAAGGAAATACCCTACGGATTACCGTTTCCCCTACGAGCGCGCCAAGCTCTCGATTAAGGGCGTGATTTCTCATCATGAAGCGTTCGAGGCAATCTTCCTTGCGGCCGAGAAGGCAATAGACAACGGCAAAGCGCAAGAAATGTTGAATGACCTGATGAGTGACAAGGATGGCGACTTCTACAAGATGTCCAGAGGTCATCATGAATGGGAGGCGCTTGAGGAGGCTTTGAGGAATAAGGATAAATCCGTGCTCAAGACAAATCACTAAAATGATGAACAGGCGACGAGCGTCCTGAAATCTCTCATCAGAGTTTCTCTCCTCGTCCGCATTCTAAATAACATTCTGGTTCCTCGTCCTTCCTTTCTCTCTGATCCGCACACTCCAGCTTCTTAGTTAGTGCTACTTGAGTCACGCCGAGAGTGAGGATCTTTGGACCGTTCCGCGCAGAAATCGAATCCCGAAGATACCAACCGGGACAAAGAGGGCTAAAAGCGAAGACGCTCTTTTGACGGACGTTACATAGGGAAGCAAACCCGCCATAACATCCATGCGTTTGGGATAGTTGTTCAGGAGGATCAGAACGTCTGCATTTTCCACCAAGTCAAAAATCACGTATGCAAACGGTAAAGAAAGTAGTAAGACCCGGAGCGAGCGATTGAGTTGAAGTGATCTTACCGCATGGAACATTAGTAAAAACAGAAAAGGAAACAAGCTGAGCGGCAATAGAATGTCAACCGTAACGTTTCTAAACTCATAACTCTTGCGACCCTCTTCGCCGTAGTCCGAGATGCGCTTGTAGATTGCATCCACCGTGAAAGAAGGAGATTGATCCAACAAGACTCCTCCTCCGCTGGTTTCTTTGAAGCGTGGCACGCTTCCCGGAAAATCAAGGAAATGGACAGCGACTACGACCAGAAAAGCCAAGCCGAAAGCAAACACGAATGTTCTGCGTTTTGCCATGACGTAATTATCCCAGGCTAAAGGGTTCTTCCTCACTTGCCGCGTCTTCTATGGTGGCATGTATTATCACAGGCACCCCACAAAAATATGGTTCACGCCTCGACCCTCGGGCAGCGTGGCGCCAGGAATAGAATCCATCAGATCGACAGCGGCGAACTCTGCAACGCGGGAACTAGGGTGTCTTCTTCGCGTTTGCGTTCTTGTTACCCATGTTCATATTCGCGTGCTTGCTCGCGTTCATGTTTGTATGCACGTTGGCGTTGCTCGGCGTAGCCGTTCCCGTAGGACTTGGCGTCGCCGTCATGTTCGCGTTGCCGTTAGTATTTGAGTTGTTAGGTGCCGGACAACCAGCGAAGAGAATTGTGACCGCGAGCAAGACCAAGAAAGCTGTAATTCGTCGCATTGAAGTTCCTCCTAAGTTCCTAAAGACATGCCAACATCCCGACCACGACACGCAAGAAGATGCATCACATGTCGATGTTCAAACTAATTCACAAGCGATGCTCGTTTGGCCAGCCGAGTTACGACTGCCCGATCACCCCAATGACGAAGCCCAGGGGTTTTCTACCCTTACTCCTTCGGCGTCGGGCTGGCTGCCGGTATCGCAGGTGCCCGGCGTGGTGCGCTCGAAAGCCAGTGCACGATGCGCCATTGACCCTGTCGCTCTTCAAGAACCGCCGTTCCTAGTCCCGTGCCATCGACGTGGCGCGTCGCGCCACCTTGTTCGACATCGCCGGAAATTGTGTATTTGAACGTGGCCCATGCGGTCTTACCGGCAAGATGAATCTTCATGTCGCTCAGTTCGTATTTTGTGTTCTTGAATTCCTTCATCTCCGGTAGCAGATGGTGGTCGCGGTAATCCGTCCAGCCGTAGTTGGCGTGCCCGCTCTCGAACACAGTCAGCGTTTCGTCGTTCGCCCAGACCTTGGTAACCATGTCTACATCGTTCTTCGCGAAACCGAGCGTGCTCTTTTGTAATGCGTCGCGTACCGCAGCTTCATCGCTACCTTGCGCCGTCGCCTTTTCCCAAAACGCAAGCGATAACCCAAGTGCCAGGCTCAAGAACACTCCGAGAACTGAAGCTGCTCGCCAGCTAAGCCGTCCTTTAGGTTGAAACATTATTTTTTTCTCCTCAAATTAGACTAAACGTCTTTGAAGCTTATTTCCGACACCCACCACAAAATCGCCGAAGAACCACTCTTTGGTATTTTCGCCCACGACAATTCCTTGTGCCTCAAGCTCCTCAACAAACTCTCCCGCGCTGAAGCGATCGTGCTTTGGATGGTCTAAAAACGTCCTATAGAGCCAGCGGTCGAGCGCCTGCTTCGTCACTTCCTCAAAGAAGAAGCGCCCACCTGGACGAAGCACGCGACTGATTTCGACGATGGCCTGCTGCCAAGCCGGTACGTGATGGACGATGCCAAAGTCGAATACTGCGTCATAGGAAGCATCCTCGGCATTGATAGCCGCCACGTCACCAACGAATAGGCGTAGCCGATCACGCGAATAGCCGGAGAGCCGCCGCCGCGCTCGCTCAATCATGTCCGGGTCGAGGTCAAAGGCGTCCACCTCGCGCGCGCCGAATCGCTCAAAGATAATTTCCGTTCCCACGCCGCGTCCGCACCCGATCTCCAGCACGCGCTCACCGTCAACGCGTCCACCAATCTGTTGCATCAACGCAGATTCGTAATGGCGCTGGACCAGAGCGCGCACCGGATTATTCATCAACGCCTTCTCAACACGATTTAGCTTCATAAGCAAGAATTAAGAACAGGAACTTCGTGTATGACAATTCATCTCCTATCCTGAACTGTAGCTGGCTCGGCTTCGCCGGGAGTCATTGCGGGATGGTTGCGCGCGGGCGTTATGAAGACGAGCACGGCCGTCACCAGAAGCACGACCACACCCAACGCCGCTTCCAAAACAACCGAACGGCAGAACCCCCGCTCAAGTTTCGCGTGACCGCTTGGATCTGACTTGGCCTTTTGCGCCTCCACCAAACGCGCTGCGCGCTTACCAAAGTGAAAATTGTTGAGCGCGCCGAGCACGAGCATCAATCCAACAATCAGGAGTTTCAAAGAAAGCGTTTTTCCGTAAGCCGTCAACCAGAATGCCTGGAGTCGCGGGACATGAGCCCAAGTGTTGTAGAGTCCCGCGAGCACGAGCAGGACCACGCTCGGCATTGCGATGCGTGTGAAGCGTCTGATCACGTGATGAAGCGCGATCGTGCGCCGGTGCGTAGGAAGTGCGCGGAGCGCCGGCGGCAGAGTCAGCGCGAGGTGGAATAAACCTCCAACCCAAAACCCTCCGGCAAGCAAATGAAGCCAGTCGCTAAAAACAGCGATGCGGAAATCTTTGGATGAGGCCACCGCATGTCCGGTCCAACTGGGCGCCACGAGGAGTACGGCGCTCGCTGCCAAACCTGCCAACCATAGTAGGGAGTGTTCACCCGAAGGATTCCGTTTTACTTGTCGAGTTAGAAGCAACAGTATGATCCCGATGGCCCCGAGCGAGATCACTTGCAGACTCCACGAGCTGCCGTAACCGGTCGTGAGTACCCGCGCGAGAAGTGAAGGGGAAAGTGATTCTCCAAGCGACTTGTCAAAAACAGCCGACGCTTGCAGCACGAGAGCCGCAAAGGAGGTCACCGCGAGGAGGATGACACTGCCCCATGAAAGCGCAAGAGCACGGTGTTCGCTCGCGGCTAATGCCTGACTTCGCTCTGCACCATCCAGAGCGCGGCGAAATGGGGTCAAAATCACCAGTGATCTAAAAGCAAAGCCGCCGAAAAGCGTCATCATTGCAAGATAGCTCAACCAGCGCACCAGAGTTTGGCTCCATGAGATTTGCTCCCCTTGATCTCCCTCAGGACTCATTGGAGGCATGGGTGTGCTCGTGGCTGTATTTCTTGTCGTTTGACCGGTTCCAGGTGTGCCGCTCGCCGGCGGAGCGCTCGACGCTGCAACCGAGAACGCAAACTGTCCGCGTATAGCGTGCTGGTCCGCTGACAGAGCTTTCCAAAGAACGGTGTAGGTACCCGATGTGAGCTCCCCGAGTTCGACTTGTGCTCTCTTGTTTCCTTCGGAGAGTGTGACCTCGCCGCGATCGATCCGTGTTCCTTGTTGGTTCCTTACCTCAATTGTATTAAGGCCCGGCTCCAGTTCCTCGGAAAACCAGAGTCCGATGAGCTTTGGAGCCTGTGACAAAGTATCTTTGGCTTTAGGTTGAGAGCGGATCAGCTTTGCATGGGCAATAGCGGCGACTGGCAAAAACGCCAACAGCAATCCAACGCAAATCACGCGAGCAAACTCTGTTCGTAGACTTCTACGGCTTATTGTCAAACGGTTCATTTGCTACTCCTCGCAGAACTGATCACCACCACCCTTAATCCAATTACTCCGCGCGGGATCTGACAGATTAGATAGAAGCGAGGTTGATTGACGACAACACAGGCTGCCGCCCGTGCCCATCACGCGTGGCATTGTCTGAAGCGACTAAATCCGGAAGATACTAATGAGGATATGCCTGGGGGTTAACTCGCCAGGTGGTCCATGCGCCCTTGCGCTTGAGATCGGAACGAAAGATGTGGGAACTGAAAGAACTCTCGAGACGGTAACCGGAAGGTTCAAATGCGCTGAGCGTTTCGCGGCTTCAGTCACCCGGAGCGAGCTGGCATCCGGCGCCGATCGCGAATGGACCGCGCAGTGCTGGCACGGCTCAGTTGGCCGGCTCAACGCGTTTCCATCGGCATTCAGTTCTGGGGTCGACTCCATCTCCATGGACTCCGTTTGCATGTGATCCATGTGTTCGTCAGAGACGGCGGGTTGCGCGACCTGCATCTCACAGGAAGCGAGGCCCGACCCAAAATGTGGACAGAGGGACGCAATCAGGAAATTCCCTCCCTGACTGAAAAGGAAGGCCACTGCAAGAATAATATTTGCTAAAAACCGCTTATGCATAGTCAAATGCGGCCAGATGATCGAAGACTCCGCTAAATGTAGCACAGCCGCGATTCACGGCCCAAGCACTGAAGGTACGCTTCATTTATAGGCGCTGACATCAGCAGCAGCCGTGCGTACGCGTGAGGGTTTGCCGAATTCCGTCCACGCAAAATGCACTTCGTCGCCAAGCCGCGCCATTCGTGGGAAGCCACTGGAACGTGAGATATCTGTTTCGGCAATTACCGATACTGGACCGAGCGCACCGTCGGGTCGTATGCGGCGCACTTTGTTCGCGCCACCCTCTGCCGTGCCGGACATCCAGGATACAAGTGCGGAGCCGTCAGGCAGCAGCAAGACGTCAACACGCCCGGCGGGTTCACCGTCGTCTACCTGGATGGGACTACTGAACGTCGCTCCTGCATCGCCGGAAAACGCGACCTTAACACGCGGCTGATCGCCGGCTTCCGTGAACCACGCCACCGCCACGCGCCGACCGTCAGCTGCGACCGCTGGGCCATTGACGGGGCATGCGTTGATCTCCCAGTTGTCCGCGTACACTGGCCGAGGCGCTCCCCAACTGCCGTTGCCCTGCCTTACGGAGTAGATGTCGCGGACCTCAGTTTGGGAGCGGTCGCGATAAACTGCTATGGCGCCTTCGCTGGTGAGCGCGGCTGAAGTCTGGCAACACTCGCATACGCGTTCGTCGAGTTGTGCCTCGTCGGAGAGTTTGCCGTCCGCATCGATCGCGGCGTACCGCAGGGTCATGCTCTCTGACGCGGGCGGATGGTCATCGCCTTTCTCCTTCGTGGTTTTCATATTACGACCGTCAAGCCATATAGCGCCCACGCGCCCGTCCGGGAGGGGTATTAGCGAGACGAATCCGTGCTCAGTTTGTGTATTATCCAAATGAGGAACGATGGGCTTACTCCAGGTCTTCCCACCATCCTTCGATCTGGCAATGTTCACGTTGTACGCGTAAGTCCCAGACCCGCTCTTCACCAGCCAGTGTGCAGCCAGTGAGCCATCTCGCAATGCGACAACGGAGGGAAAGTCCGCCCAGTTAACAAACCAGTTCTCCCCTTGCGCGACGGTGCGAACTTCAGACCAACCGTTCCCGTCTCGCGTTGAGGTTCGTAACGCATAACGCTTGGCACTAGTCTTTTCTACCCAGCTGAGAATGATTCGCCCGTCGTGAGTCGCGTTGAGTTCAGGCTCGCGGCTGTCCCCTTCGGTCGGTGAATCGGTCGCGCGGATTGTAAGTGCGGCACCCAACACGGGGGCTGAGCTCGGAGCATTCTGCGAAGAGGAAGAATCAGGAGTGCTTCGCCCACAACCGAAGACGAGAAACCCAAGTAGTAACGGTGAACAGACTCGAACTTTGCACAAGACTTTCATACCGAGCAACGGCCTCCATTGTTTGATTCAAAGCCCTACGAGAAAAACCTCAATATCATTGCCGCACGGTCTCACAATCGGTGAGTGCGGGCCGGGCCAATCGGTAACTGTCTCAAGGTCTCGCCGATAACTCGTATGCGTAGATTGTCCCCTCTTGTACACCAGCGAACAACATATTGCCTGAACTGCCTATACTTCTGATGCATCCTTTCAGGCTGAGATTCCATTGCGGCTCACCGTCCGTAGCTCGGAACGCTCCTATTCCACCGCGACAGTTCCCGGCTATGACGAATTCTTTCCATAGATGAGGGCGCTCGGAGGCCCAGGCAGGGGACGACCTCTGCTTCCAGCGCACGCCGGCCAACTTCGAATCTACAGAGACAATGTAACCCACCCGTTCCGAAGCGTTCTCTAAAAACATGAACAGTGAATCGTTGGCGAATGCCAGCCTTCCCACGGGTTTTGCGTCAACAGCCAGTTCGGATATGACCGCACCTGTCTCCGCGTTCAGGCGATAGATGCGTTGATCGTTTGTGCCGACATAAATGGTCTTGTCCTTGAGGGCCAGCGAGGTGGAAGGAGCTGCTGGGAGCTTGCGCTTCCAGGTCACCCGACCGGACAAAGCATCCAGCGCATAGATGACTCCGTCCAGGCCAGCAATGAACAGACGGTTTTTGTCTGTAACTGGTGCCTTGATCGCGTCACAGTTTTCATTAGTTGCGCCGGTAGAAAAACTCCAGTTTAAGCCGCCGGTTTGAAGACTTAAGGAAGACCACTTGTCCTGGAAACTTCCGAAGTACACATTTGAGCCGAGTCGAACGATGTCCGTTGGGACACTAATCGCACGGTACTTCCAGCGGACTTTTCCACTGTCGCGCTCGAAAGCGTAAACGTGTCCTATACCATCCGGTACGCAGCTATGATCGGTGCCGATGAGGATCAGGTCATCTGTGACGAGCGGGTCTCCGTGGAAGCTCACCTGCTTGCCGTCTTTGCGGATGTCGTAGCTCCACTGCACCTGACCCGTCGTTCTGTTCAGAGCGTAGAAGGTGCCCGCGCAGGAACCGATGAACAATGCATCCCCCACGACCGTGGGGGTCGAGAACACTCAACCGCCGGCCTCATATTTCCAGCGAAGTTCTGGCCCAGCCGCAGCGGGAAGATTTGCCCTCGTATCAGAGTTCTGAGCGCAGCTCAGGGCTGCCATCGCCACTAAAACGATGGCTGAAATGAAACGCGGATACTTTTTCATAGCGACCTCGCAGCAGATTCTTCGGATAAGGCTATTGCTTCGGCTTGCGTGGATCATCTGACGGATTCACGTAAGTGATTATCCATGGGCCGGTGCCATGAAGTTGAAGTACGGTCTCGCCCTTTGCCCAGGCGAAATGCCTCATTTCTGCGAGCCAGAAGCCAAACGTCCCGGCAGGCATCGCCCGCGTCGCCGTTTGATCAAACTTCTCTCCCATACCGACATTGAAGGTTCCCGAGATGACGGTCACATGCTCTACCTTGGGGTGCCAGTGGGGTGAAATCTTGATACCGTCCGGTAGCCAAAGACGCATAGTAAAAAGCCCTTCCTTTGAAGGATCGCCTTCCAGCACCGCAAACTTGGCCCCCGCAGGAAGCGATGCGGGGCCATCCTTCCACTGAATCTCACCCGTCGGGTAAAGACTCATCTCGGCCTTCTTTGAGTCTGCCATCTCGTGCTTTTGAGGTGCTTGAGTCACCTGACCCAATGCTATCGAGGTAAACCCGACTGTTAGCGCGAAGGCGCAAAGGATGTGCTTCATAGTTTTTGACTCCTTGTGATGGAAATTGACTTTACGACTACTATCATCACGCTCCGCAGGTATGTCAAGATTCCCTGGTGCAATTGATGAAGAAGAAAACAGAACCTTACATTCCGGCCCTGTCACACGACTGGTTAACGCCGTTATATGATTCACTCATAGGCTGGACCATGCCTGAATACCCCTTCAAGCGTCGTCTAATCGGCCAGGCCCGAATCAAGAGCAATCACTTCCGTGCTCGATCTCGGTTGCGGTACAGCCACGCTTACCCTCCTTATTAAGCGGACACATCCTGAAGCAACCGTTGTCGGTCTTGATGGTGATCCTAAGATTCTTGGAATGGCGAAAAACAAAGCGACCCAGGCGGGGCTTGAGATTACTCTGGATCAAGGAATGAGTTTCGATCTGCCATACCCCGACGCCTCTTTTGACCGGGTGCTCTCAAGCCTGGTTTTCCATCACTTGAACCGAGACAACAAGGTAGCCACGTTGAACGAAGTACATCGAGTGCTCCGTACTGGCGGTGAGCTACATATCGCCGATTTCGGCAAGCCGCAGAATGTGCTGATGCGTGTTGCCTCCTTTCCTTGGCAACTGTTCGACGGTTTTGAGACGACGGCAGACAATGTGAGCGGACTGATGCCTGATCTGCTGCGTTCCGCCGACTTTGTCGAAGTTCATGAATCAGCGCGTTACATGACTCTGTTCGGCACGCTCTCCCTGTATGGGAGTAGGAAGGCTAAATAGAGCATAGACGAAAGCTCCACATGCGCTCCGGCTCGCGGTAACCGCCAGATGACTCCAATTGTTGTATTGACTCTTTGAGTTAAATCCAGAGCCAAGTGGAGAATATTGCCCGCGATAGCTCAAGGATTGTCCGTCTCGCGGACCTTCAACTATTGACTGTAGTTGTTGCTGTACCTTATACTCCCCCACTCTTAGTCCAAGTCGCGAAAAGACAATGATGCAACGTGTTCATCCGAAGATAGCCCTGCGTGGGTTCAAACCCGGCGCTCGTGGCACTGGCCGTGTGCTTGGCGGACTCGAATCGGTGGTAATGGAGATCCTTTGGACGGAATCGGGGCAAACGGTGAACGAAGTTGAGGAGCGGTTGCGAAGCAAGCGAGAAATCGCCCATACGACCGTACTGACTACGCTCGACAGGATGCATCGCAAAGGTTATTTGACGCGTGAAAAGCAGGCCAAGGCTTTCGTTTACTCACCTCGTTACACGCGCACGGAGTTTGAACAGCGGCTGACGCAGGAGGTGCTTGGAGCACTCCTCGGTCAATTCACGGAGTCAGCCCTTTCTACTTTCGTTGACCTTATTGGCGACGACGCCGGCACCCTCGATCAACTTGAAGCAAAGATTCGAGAGAAACGACGTCAGCGCGCAGGAAAGTGAACGAGCAGGTCAGAACAACAGTGCTTATTCCGGCCATCGAAAACTTTGTTCTTTTCAGCACCGTCTTTGCTCTCGCGGGCTTCGTGCTCGCATTCGCGATACGGCAAGTGAGTGCGAAAGGATTATGGCGCCAGCGAGCTGATAGCGCGGCACGTCTTTACACGGCGGCGCTCATCGCACCTCCACTTGCCTCACTGTGGCTCGTCGCGGCTGCGTTCCTTCCGCGGCTGTGGCTAACTCCAGAAGCCTTCGAAGGAGTACATTCCGCGCCGTATCATCAACTCCATCTACTTGGCGAGCTAACCGTCGCATTGGAACCTACTCTCTCATATGCGATGGCCTTATTTGTAATAGTCATCTCCGTCTTCGCTGTCTGGTCTAATGCTGCTGGCTCCTTGCGCGTGGGTAGTGTACTTAAGCGGTTAGACTTGAATGCTGCGGCCCCACCGGCTGAGCAAGTTGCGCTGGTGAACGACATCGCCGCGCAACGCGGTCTCGCTGTGGGTTTGGTGATGACTGATTACCCGCTTTCCTTCGTTTGGGGATTTCGCCGCTCAAAGTTGATTCTGTCTTCCGGTTTATTGCGAACACTAACTGCAAAAGAGTTGACCGGAGTGCTGGAGCACGAGGCCGCGCACCATGCCCGCCGTGACAATCTGTTCAAACTGCTGCTGTCGCTGTGTAGTTACGCTTCGCTGGCTTTTCCTCTCTCACGACTGATTCTCAGATGGCGGGCGACTGAAGTAGAAGCAATCTGTGATGAAGCAGCCGCTGCGCGTACCTCGGCGCCGCTCGAGATCGCGGAGGCGCTGGTAAAACTGCGGCGGCAGACCATCGCCGGCTATGTCGCGCCCGAGCCAACCGCCACGAATGCTATCGTCTCAGGATTTGTTTCAGGCAACACTTCAACGTTTCAGTACCGTGTGGGTCGTTTGCTAAGTCTGCTTGATTCGATGCCTGATGCCGCGGAGCGTCGAACTCATCGTTACGCAAAGAGAGCTACCGCAATGTTTATTGCTACCTCCCTGGTAACTCTGTTGGGCGTTTCTGTCTTCGCGCCCCTCTCGGTACATCACGCCGCTGAAACGCTTATACAAATCTTAAAATAAACAAGGACGGCCTTAAATTCATGAACTTAACTCTTCCCGCAAAAACTACCGCCTGTCGTCGGAGTTTGCTATTCATTCTATTGATCACGGTAGCGTTGTCTGCATCGTGTGGCTCACGGCAACAACCCGCGGCAGCACACGAAGAAGAAGCGTTAGCCCGCACGGAGTTTACGGATCGTATCGAGAATTTTTTTGAGTATGCGCCGCTGAAGGCTGGCAAGCCCAGCCAGTTTTTGATTCACCTCACGGATCTTTCCGACGGAACTCCGGTCGAGACAGCCGAGGTGACCCTCATCACGCGCGCTAAAGGCGGCAGTGAGGTGATGCAAACCAAAGCACGCATCGGCAAGGTGACGGGGATTTATGTAGCCGATGTAGCCATTCCAAATTCCGGTGATTACGACATCGAGTTTCACATCAAGAACGCGAAACTCGATGAACGGTTGCCGCTGGCAAACTTTAAGGTGGAGTAGTAAACGTGAAGAAAAGTCTTCGAACTTCTACAACTCTGATTCTTGCGCTCTGGCTGCCGATGGCTATCTGTGCTCAAACTACGTCTTCGAACCAGCAACCAGTCCTAACACCACAGGGACTGGACTACCTCACGCTGGATTCCGCAACTGAACAGTTTCTGCGGAAGAATCTCGTTGTCGAAGCTGCGCGTCTCGAACTCGGCGTCGCGGAGGCCGAGAGGGTCGGGGCCCGCTTGCGTCCACGGCCTGGACTCACCCTGAGCGCGGAGAATCTGCGTCTTTCCGGTCCGACCCCCGCAACGAGGCTGTACGAGTTTGGGGCCGCAGTTGCGCAGCCAATTGAACTCGGCAACCGAAAGGCGCTGCGGATGGAAGTAGTGGAGCGCACCGTCACCATCTCCGAAGCGCTACTAACCCAGGTACTCCGGCGACAGTTGTTCGATCTCAAGCGAACCTATTATGAATCCGTGTTGGCAAGAGCCATTCTCGGTATCGAACAGGAGAATCGAGATAACTTCGAAGGCCTGCTGCGCTTCAATAAGGTGCGCTTTGAGGAAGGATATATTGCCGAGGGCGACCTTATTAAGGTAAGGCTGGAGCGGACCAAGTTTGACTTCGCGCTCGCAAGCGCAGCGCTCAATTTCAGAAAGACAAAGATCCGGCTCCTGGAATTGGTCGGCGATACCGACTATGAACGAGCTGCGAGAATAGATGTAAGAAGTAACTTCGATGTGCCGACGGTTAAGGTCGATCTCTCACAACTGAAAGGAACAGCCCTCGCAAATCGTCCAGAAATCAAAGTAGCGGAAGCAGAAGTGGCTCGCGCCGAGTCGGTGCTCAAACTGGAACGCTCACGAGCGAGAGGAGAGGTGACTCCCTATGTTGGCTACAAGCGGGTTGGGGTAGACAACACTGTTCTTGCGGGAGTTACTGTACCGCTCCCCTTTGGCAATCGTAATCAGTCCGGCATAGCGCGCGCGGAAGCGGAGCAGCGGATAGCGGAAACGAATCTGCGCTTTGCTCGCAACCACGCCTTGGCGGAGGTGGAAGCGGCTTTCCACGCTTACGAGACCGCGCGGGAGCAGATAAGAGCTTATGAAGGAGGCCTCTTAAAGCAAGCCGACGAATCGCGGGATATTCAATTCTCCGCTTATCAGGAAGGCGCGACCGAACTAATCACGCTGATTGACGCGCAGCGAACTCGAACCGAAGTTCGGGCTAACTATTACCGCGCGATTCTTGATTTCTACACGAGCATCTTTCAACTGGAACTGGCCACAGGCACCGATATCAAATTATGAGTACACCAACCTCAGATGAAACGAACGTGCGAGTCACGCACGAAGAGACAATCGGAAGCAGCGGGCGCACCAGCTCGCGCCGTAAGCAGTTTGTCGTCGTGGCCTCGGTAGCGGTAGTCGCAATGATCCTCATTGTGGTTGCTTTCCTCTGGTTGCGCCCGGCGCGAGAGGTAAAAACCGAGGCTCCTGCCGCCGCTAGTAGCACTGGCACAGTAAAGTTTCTGATGGAGCAGCAATGGCTAATCCACATGAAGTTGGCGCAAGTAGAAGAGCAGACAGTTGCGCGGCAGATCACCGCGACGGGACGGGTCGTTCCGGCGGCGAACAAGCAGGCCGTGATTGCCCCGCCGGTAGGCGGCATTCTTGCCGGCGGACAGATCCCGCGCATCGGGCAGCGTGTCGCGCAAGGGCAGACCGTCGCCGTCCTGCAACAAACCGCGACCTCCGCCGAGCAGGCGCAGGTGCGTGCCGCCGCCGCGTCAATCAGTCTGGAGAACGCGCGGCTTGAAGCTGATCGGCGTATGGCGGCCGGGGATGTTGAGGCAGCACGAATACGGCTCGATCTGGCAACGAAAGAGGCCGCGCGCGGGCAACGTCTCTACGATCGCAAGGCATTTTCCGAGCGACAGCTTCAGGCGGCAGAGTCCGACTCAAAGGCGGCTAAAGCGACCTACGACGCGGCGGTGAAACGTCTGGAGGCGCTGACCTCATCGCCATCCGTTGCGGCTGCCCGAGCGAATGTTGGTAGCGCCAATGCGAGTTATGCGGTACGCGCGCCGTTGAGCGGCTATGTAACAAAAGTCAATAAGTCGATCGGCGAGCAGGTCGCGGCCGGCGAAGCGATTCTTGAGATCAGTAATCTCGATACGGTGTGGGTCGAGGCTCCCATCTTCGAGCGTGACTTAAACCGTCTCGGCGGAGGCGCCGGTGCTACATTCACCACCGCCGCGTACCCGGGCCAGGAATTTCGCGGCACGGTCGTCGACATCGGTGCGGTGATTAATGAAGCGACGCGCGCCGCTACGGTCGTCTTTCAAGTGGCCAATGGCGGACGCGCCCTGCGGATCGGAATGCAAGCGAACGTGCGCCTAGACGCCGGCGAGTCGGTGACGGCGATGATGATACCTCGCTCGGCGGTGCTTGATAACGAAGGCGCAAAAATTGTCTATGTTCAGCTTTCGGGCGAAGGGTTCCAGCGCCGCGAGGTCACACTCGGAGATGAGTACGGAGACAAGGTGGCCATCCTTTCTGGTCTCAATAAAGGCGAGCGCGTCGTGACTCAGGGGGCTTATCAGATCAGGCTGCAGGAACTCAGGCCGGCAGATGCCGGCGTGCATTCGCACGAAACCTAACGATGAGCGGTTCGAGACAGTCTCGTCGCAGTACAAAAGCATAGAGGCATGCTAAATAAAATCATTCTATGGTCGCTGCGCAACCGGCTCATGGTCGTCATCGCCGCCGTTGCGCTGCTCATCTACGGCGGCTATGTCACCATGCGCACGCCGGTTGACGTGTTTCCCGATCTAACCGCGCCAACCGTCACAATACTCACCGAGTCGCACGGTCTCGCGCCGGAAGAGGTCGAATCGCTCGTCTCGCTTCCCATCGAAGCGGCGATGAACGGCACCGCGGGCGTCTATCGCGTGCGCTCGAACTCCGCCATTGGCATTTCTATTGTCTTCGTCGAATTCAACCTGGACACCGACATCTACCGCGCGCGTCAGCTTGTCAACGAGAAGTTACAGCAAGTCCGCCTTCCCGCCGGAGTACCACCGCCCGTTTTGGGTCCCATCTCCTCGACGATGGGCGAAATCATGCTGATCTCAATGACGAGCAAGACGACTTCCCCGATGGAGTTGCGCTCGATTGCCGATTGGACGGTACGCCCGCGCCTGTTAGGCGTCACGGGCGTATCTCAGGTGATGATGATCGGCGGCGACATGAAACAGTTCCAGGTGCTCGTTGACCCGGCGAAGCTCGCCGACTATGGCTTAACACTGGAACAGGTTGCCGAAGCCGTTGGCGCGTCGAACGCCAACGCGGCGGGCGGCTTCCTTGAGCTGACGAACGAAGAGTTTTTGATTCGCGGACGCGCACGAGTTCACACGCCTGAAGACCTTGCAAGCTCAGTTATCACCGTGCGTTCCGGCACGCCGATTCTCATCAAGAACGTGGCGACGGTGCAGGCAGGCGCGGCTTTGAAGCGCGGCGACGGCAGCTTCAACATGCAACCGGCGGTCGTCGCCACGATTCAGAAGCAGCCGAACGCCAACACGCTCGAAGTCACCGAACAAATTGAGACGACGCTCGCCACCCTTAAAGCGACGCTCCCGCCTGACGTGACGATTGACACGAAGGCGTTCCAACAGTCTGACTTCATCAACCGCGCGGTCGGCAACGTGCGCACCTCAATCATTGAAGGCGGCATCATGGTCACGGTAGTGCTGTTCCTCTTTTTGTGGAACTTCCGCACGACGTTCATCTCTTTGACCGCGATTCCGCTCTCGCTCATCGCGGCGATTCTCGTGATGAACTACTTCGGCATCTCGATCAACACGATGACCCTCGGCGGCCTCGCCATCGCCATCGGCGCGCTCGTGGATGACGCGATCATTGGTGTCGAAAACGTCTTCCGCCGGCTGAAGCAGAACGCGCACTCGCCCACACCCGCTCCCGTGATCGATGTGGTTTTCCGCGCTTCGAGCGAAATCAGGGGTTCAATTCTCTTCGCGACGCTCATCATCGTCCTTGTTTTCCTGCCGCTCTTTTCTTTAGGTGGCTTCGAGGGACGGATGTTTGCGCCGCTGGCTTTCGCCTACGTCATCTCGATCACGGCATCGCTCATCGTCGCGCTGACCGTGACACCCGTTCTCTGCTACTTCCTCCTCGGTCGCTCGAAGCTGCTTCACGACGAGAGAGATTCACGCCTGGTCGCGTGGTTGAAGAAGCACTACGCGCGCATCTTGAATTGGACACTTCGTAATCCGTACAAAATTATAGCTACGTCCGCCGCCATGCTGCTTGTCGCCGTGCTGCTGTTTTCGGTTATGGGGCGCGAGTTCCTGCCGCCGTTCAACGAAGGCACTTTGAACATCAACGCCAATCTGCCGCCGGGAACGTCCTTGCAGGAATCGAATCGCATCGGCAACGTCATCGAATCCGTCCTGCACGAAGTCCCGGAAGTCGTCTCGACCACTCGCCGCACGGGACGCGCCGAATTAGACGAACACGCAGCCGGAGTCAACACCAGCGAAATCGAGGTCGTCACCAAGGAAGGCGATCGCACGCACGCAGAGTTTATGGAGGACGTGCGCCAACGTCTGGCGCGCATTCCCGGCGTTGAGGCTGAAGTCGGCCAGCCAATCTCGCACCGTATTGACCACTTGCTCTCGGGCACACGGGCGCAAATCGCCATCAAACTCTTCGGACCCGACCTTGCTACGCTTCGCACCAAGGCAGCCGAGATACGCGACCAGATGGCAGGAGTTCCCGGCATCGTTGATTTGATTATCGAGCCGCAAGTCGGCGTGCCGCAGGTGCAAGTCAACATGAAACGCCAAGCGGCGGCGGCAGTTGGTTTGCGAGCCGGAGATTTAGCCGAGACTGTTGATACCGCATTCAACGGTCACGTCGCTTCGCAAGTCCTGGAAGAGCAGAAAACTTACGACGTGCTGGTGCGCCACGAGGATGCTTCGCGCGAGTCGTTCGAAAGCATCGAGCGCACTCTGATTGACACTCCGACAGGGACGCGTATTCCCATCGCGCAGGTCGCCGAAGTGCGCATGGATCAGGGTCCAAATACTATCAACCGCGAAAATGTTCAGCGCCGCATCATCGTTCAAGCCAATGTTGCGGATCGAGACTTGGGTAGCGTCATAAACGACGTGCGCAAGGCCATCGGGAGTAAAGTCCAACTGCCGCAAGGCTACTTCGTGCAGTACGGCGGTCAATTCGAGGCCCAGGAAAAAGCGTCACGCCTGATCACGCTACTTTCGATTGTCGCCATCGGGGGCATCTTCCTGCTGTTGTATATCGCTTTGAAGTCAGCGCGCTCTGCCGCGCTCGTGATGGTAAACCTGCCGCTCGCTCTAATCGGCGGTGTCGTAATGATCTTTCTATCCGGCGGTACGATTTCCATCGCGTCGCTCGTCGGCTTTGTCACCTTGTTCGGCATCGCCACCAGAAACGGCATCATGCTAATCTCGCACTACACCCATCTGATGGAAGAAGAGGGAGTCGGCTTTCGTGATGCGATTGTGCAAGGTTCGATGGAACGACTCTCACCCATTCTGATGACCGCGCTCGTCACCGGCGTCGGACTGATTCCACTGGCATTGGGCGCGGGCGAGCCGGGCAAAGAAATTCAGCAGCCAATGGCGGTCGTCATCTTGGGCGGGATCGTCACTTCGACATTCCTTAACATGATCGTCATCCCGGCGCTCTACCTGAAGTTTGGGCAGGCTCGTGAAATGGCTGCGGCGCGTGAGTATCCGCTCGAGCGCGAACTGGCGACGAGGGGCGATTGACCGATGCGGTCTATCGCTTGCGGAAAAGGCATTAGGTGAATTTCTGTGTCGTTTCGAAAGGCGTCAGGTGGCTCTCTTCATGGGATTCGAGGAACTCTGAAAGCGTCGCCGAACTCGGGGTGTAGTTCCTCGGGGCCGTACCTGATTACGTTTAATCCACTACATCGGACGGGACCGTCCGCCGCGAAGGCCGCGACGATGATGTGCCCTCCAGCCTTGAGCGCGTGGGTTGCGGCGCCAACGTAGCGACGTCGGGCTTCCGCGTCGGTGAGAAAGTGAAACACGGCACGGTCGTACCATATGTCGTAAAGGTGGCGAGGCAGTGCTGCTTGCGTGATGTCAGCTTCGAGCCACGTGACCTTTTTCGCGGTGGATGCGCCGAGGCGCCCTTTCGCCGCGTTGAGCGCCGCGGATCGAAATCAGCCTCGGCGTCAAGGATACGCCCCGTGTGGAAGAAGATGTGTTGCGAAACGAATACGATTTCGGGTTCGTCGGAGGCCATCTCGCCGGCGGCGACGTTAAAGTTATTGCATGGCGAACCGATGAGTTGATCTTAATCACCGCGCCCGACCACGCCCTCGCCCGCCGGAGACAAATCAATCCGAAAGACTTGGCGAAGGAATCATTCATCTTTCGTGAAGGCGGCTCCGCGACGCAGGCAGTCGTCGAAAGCGGTTTGCGCGAGGCACGGTTGCAGCTCGAAGCGGTCGTCGAGCTCGGCAACCCGGAAGCGACCAAGCAGGCGGTGCGCAGCGGTCTTGGCATCGCTTTCATCTCGAAGTTTGCCGCCGAAGCGGAACTGAGCGCGAAGACTTTAGTAGAGTTGAAAGTCAAAAACCTAACGTTCACGCGCGAGCTAAAGATCGTCCATCCCAAAGACAAGCACTTGTCTCGCGCCGCCGTTGAGCTTATCGAGTTGGCGAAACAACACCCGCCGGTCAACCGTCACAATTGAAAAATCCGCCGACTCAAGCCAGGTGACAACTACAGTAGATAATACTACCGCCCTTCCGCACCAACAGCGATCCGCGAAACATAGCCACGCCGCAGGTGAATTTGTAGCTGCCGGATTGGCTTAGCGTAAAGGCCACGCCGAACCGCTTTTCATTTGGGAGACGGAGCAGTTGAAGCACTTGATCGGAAAACGACATTTGATGGTGATGGGGAAACGCTTGACAAGGCACTGGGCGGGGTATAGAGTGCGCTCCATTCATAAAGCAACTCTCGTTGCTAGGACTCTTAAGATTCGCTCTTGCATAAGGAGCGGAGCAAACAAGGGGTCAGGTTCTACCTAAGCAAAAGTCTCAGGGTAAAGCACAATCAACAACGCTCTTCAAGCCGACCATGGCTGGAGAGTCCGTCCGGTTCTCTAAGGAGGAGCCCATGGCTTACATCTCAAAAAGAAACAGAAGGCGCGAGAAGGAGATAAAGAACGCGGCGAAAAACAGGCGCGAGATAATTGCCGCGCAATTGAGCCGCCGCGACATGATGAAGGCGGGCCTGCTGACCAGCGCAGGCTATCTTATCCATAAAAGCGGATTGAGCGCGCGCGCTCAATTCAGCGGAGACTGTGATCGTAGATGGGATGGATTCGGTTTCGGTGGTGGTGGCGGCACGCCGATGAGTCCGCCGACCACACCGTTCGTTGAGCCAATGCCGATCCCGCCGGTCGCCCAGACGGTCGCCGCGCTTAGCCCGGCGCCAACTGTAGCGCCCAACACAGCTGCAGGCGAGGCGCGCACCCGCAACCACCAGGCTTTTACCCAGTTCGCACCCCAGAAGCTGTATGAGGTCCATCAGAGAGAACAATTGATCAGCATGCATCCGCAGCTTCCATTGCAAACACTCTGGACCTTCAATGGCACGGTACCGGGACAGACCTATGTTGCCCGCTATGGAGAGCCGATTCTGGTGCGCAACTTCAACGACTTGCCAAACAACAATGGCGGGTTTGGACTGCAATCGGTTTCCACCCACCTGCACAACGGCCATACACCGTCTGAAAGCGACGGCTTCCCCTGTGACTTTTTTGGCCAGGGGAAATTCTATGACCAGCATTACCCTAATGTCCTGGCGGGTATCAACTCGAGCCACCCAGGCACGGGAGACATACTTGAGTCGATGAGCACGCTCTGGTATCACGACCACCGTGTCGACTTCACCGCGCAAAACGTCTACAAGGGCCTGGCAGGCTTCTATCTCCTCTTTAACAACTTCGACACCGGCAACGAGACCACCGGCTTTCGTCTTCCCACCTTCCCGGACTTCGACATCCCCATGATGTTTAATGACAAGAATTTTGATCCCGATGACGGGCTGCTGGCCTTCGATCTGGCCAACCGGGACGGCATTCTGGGAGACAAGTTTCTTGTTAACGGGAAGATCCAGCCCTTCTTCGAGGTGAAGCGACGCCGTTATCGCTTCCGCTGGCTCAACGGCGGGCCTTCCCGCTTCTACCGGTTTTACTTAACCAAGACTGGCAACACAAACCATCCCTTCTGGGTGATTTCCAATGACGGCAATCTGTTGCCCAACCCTGTCCAAACGACTAACGGTCTCTTCATCGCTGTGGCGGAGCGCATGGACGTAATCGTAGACTTCTCGTCGTTCGCGCCGGGGAGCGTCATCCACCTCGAGAACCGTCTCGAACAATGCGACGGAGCGGGCCCGACCAACAACATCCTGCCGGCCGGGCAGGGAAACAAGGTCCTTGAGTTCCGCGTCGTTTCTGACGCAGTGAACGACCAGAGCGTGAACCCCGCCACCAACCCGTTTTTCTACGCTGTACCGACCAGGGTGCCAGAGCGGATCACGCGGTGCTTCAAATTCGACCGCCGCAATGGTCAATGGGTAATCAACGACGAACTCTTTGACTGCAACGACGTCCGCTTTAAGGTAAAGCGCAATACCGCGGAGATTTGGAAGCTCGAGGGCGGATTTGATTGGTCGCACCCGATCCATATTCACTTCGAGGAACACCAGGTTCTCAAGCGCAACGGGCAAACGCCGACGTTGATCGAGAGGGCCCGCAAGGACGTCATAAGACTGGGTGAGAACGACGACGTCGAGATTTACTTCCGCTTCCGCGACTTTACGGGGCGCTACCCGATGCACTGTCACAACACGATTCACGAAGACCACGCCATGATGTTGCGGTTCGATATCGACGACGTGGGTAATAACAACGAGAACGACTGTGGCCACCACTAACACCTGACGGTGAGGATAAGCATGTTTCGTCAGGAGGTTACTAACAGCTACTTAAAGAATCTGAAAGGAGATGCAAGACTATGCCAGGCACAAGCAGAAGAAAGATGCTGGCGATGCTGGCGGTAGCCCCCCTGGCCGGGGGGCTGGTGGGACAGGCGGCCGGTTTGGATAATCTGTTACTCGGGGTTCCTGATCCATCGCCCGAAAAAACAGACGACCCATCACGCGAGAAGACCAGGAAGAAGTATTTCCCAAACTTCGAGCTGACGACCCATGAAGGTAAACGCGTGAAGTTCTACGACGACTTGATCAGAGACAAGATCGTAGTCATCAACTTCATGTATGCCCAGTGTGAAGGGATTTGCGTGCCCGTCACCGAGAATCTCAAGCGAGTGCAAAAACTCCTGGGAAAACGTGTGGGGCGAGATATCTTCATGTACTCGATCACCCTCAAGCCGGTAGAGGATACGCCGGAGAAGTTGAAACACTATGTTCACATGCATCATCTCAAACCGGGCTGGACGTTCTTGACCGGCAAGCCCGATGAGATTGATACCCTGCGGCGCAAGCTGGGCCTCTCTACTTCGAACGTCAAGCAGGACAAGGACCTGACGAATCACATCGGCATGGTTCGTTACGGAAACGAGCCGCGGCAATGGTGGGCCATGTTCCCGGGACAGGCTAATGCCCCGTGGATTGTCGAGTCCATTCTCTGGATGGATGGTTCGAAGGAGAAAGATCCCCACGCCGGTCATAAGGCAAGCAAGACGAGCCGCCGCGCGTGAGGGGCGGCTTACAGGTGAGCATCGCTTCAAGCTTCAACTATAGGGGGGATAGAAATGAAACAGAAACTTCAGGTAACAAGGGCACTGTTAATAGTTCTGTCCCCCCTGGTTGTTGCGATACTCGCGCCGGGCGCCTGTTTTCCACAGGCGCAGCCCGCTACCAGCAGCCAGGCGCCGGCGACCGCTGTGCCCAAGGCAGACTTTAACGTGGGAAGAAGACCGGAAGCGATACTCTTTGATGGGAAAAACATTTGGGTAGCAAACCAGTTTGGCGACAACGTCATGAAACTTCGCGCGAGCGACGGAGTAAATTTGGGTACCTTCGCTACCGGAGTGCGCCCGGTCGCCCTCGTTTATGACGGGGACAACCTCTGGGTAGCGAATAAATTCAGCAACAACGTGATGAAGTTGCGGGCGAGTGATGGTGAGTTGCTTGAGACCTACCGGGTAGGCGAGCACCCGGAGGGTCTGGCCTTCGATGGAAGCAATATTTGGGTGTCCAATGGCGGCGAAAACAGCGTGACCAAACTGCGGCCGAGCGACGGAACCAATTGCACCTATGTTGTCGGCTCGCGGCCGATGGGCCTGGTGTTTGATGGCACTAACATCTGGGTGGCCAACAACAACAGCGGCAACGTCACGAAGCTGCTGGCGAAAGACGGCACCAAACTCGGCACGTTTTCCGCGGGCAAAGACCCGGTTGGCATAGCCTTCGACGGCGCCCACCTCTGGGTGACAAATTTCTACAACGAAACAGTAACGAAATTGCGCGCCACTGACGGAGCGCTTCTGGATAGGATCGGGGTCGGCGATGGACCCACTGGCATAGCTTTTATCGGAGGTTACATCTGGGTAGCAAATAACGGCAGCAGCTCTCTTTCCCAGATAGACCCGCGGGCCGGCAAGGTGCTCAATACCTTTGCCGTGGGTAAGTCGCCATCCGGCGTGACCTTTGACGGGCTGAACTTCTGGGTGGCAAACAGCGGCAGCAATTCAGTCTCGAGGCTGGGTCTGTAAATCAAAATGTTCGGTGCTCTGATCAGACGTGCGTTCGCTCAAGATGAACGTCGACTAAAGGCGAGGTGAAGAAGAACTCGCTCGATAAAGTCATGTGCGTCGTCCGACCCTTTGAAGACAATCGGATTTACGCCGGTCCTCTTCCAAACCATGAACGAACGCCAGAAGAAGGCGGCGCCGAAGTAAGCCAAAAGATAAAGGGGAAGAAAATACCTCATTGGCATGTGTCGTCACCACAGGTTTCGCCGCGTAACGCCTCAGAACCTTCTTTGACTATGATAGGGACCATCACAAGTGCGGCAACAGGATCGGCCCACCACCAACCGAGCAGAGCGTTCAGCAATAGTCCTCCCAGCAAGATTGCCGAAAGATAAGTGCAGAGTTCCGTCTGCTTTGAGTCAGCCATTAGTGCGTTACTCTTGATCCCGCGCGCTACTTTGCGTTTCGCGCGAACAAGCAAGGGCATGACCGTGAGCGACACAGCGGCCAGGACAATGCCAACGACACTCTCATCCGGTGCTTCGCGTCTCATGAGCGATTTGATCGAATCGTAGCTGACGTAGATCGCGAGTACCACGAAACATATACCCACTATTCTCAGACTAACAGCTTCGATCCGTTCACGACGCACTTCATCTACATCGGCGTTCAAGCGCCAGAGTAAGACGGCTCCGGACGTGACCTCGATCAAGCTGTCGAAACCGAATCCGACCAGCGCAATGCTGGCGGCGATCAAACCCGCCACAACGGCGATCAGCCCTTCAAGACTGTTATATCCGATGGTGAAGTATTCGAGTCTTCGGCCACGTCGCACCAAACTTGCTCGATCACCTGCTGCTATTTCGACAATATGCGTATTCACTTATGTTTCGCCTCGGTCGGGCTGCGTCACACTTCCGATCTAATGGGCATGTCGATGATGTATGTCCGGATAGTGAGGGTGGCTGTGTACCATCCTTTCATGACGATGCGGATGGCTGTGCGGTTCGCCCAAAGACACCGACGCATCATGCTCGTGCTGATGGTGTTCGTCGTGAACGTGTTTATGGTCGTGCTCGATTGCTTCATGCCAATGCTCATGCTCGTGTCGCTCAGTTAGATGCAGCCAGAGTCCGATTCCCATCAGTACGGCGGCAATCACGAACTGCATTGTCAGACTATCCCGGAGAATCAGGACAGAGATCAGGGCGCCGACGAACGGCGCCAACGAAAAATACGCACCGGTTCTCGCCGTGCCAATATGCCGAAGCGCTAAGACGAACAGGGTAAGGCTCACGCCGTAACCAAAGAAACCTACCAAAGCGGCCATTGTCACTGTGATGAAAGCCGGCACATGGGCGCCAATGGTCAGTGCAATCGTCAAATTCACTGCGCCGGCAACCAGGCCTTTCGCCGCTGCGATTTGCACCGGGTCCCCGGCTGAAACTCTTCTGGTCAGGTTATTGTCAATGCCCCATGCCAGGCATGCGCCGGTAATAGCAAGCGCGCCCCAGGGCACGCCCACTTCTGGTCGTCCTCCCCACGAAAGAAGAAGGCCACCCAAGGTGATTGCGACCATTCCCAATGCGATACGACGGTCGAAGTTTTCTCTGAAAACAAACCAGGCGAGCATCGCAGTGAAGACGCCCTCCAGGTTGAGGAGTAACGAGGCTGAAGACGCGGGAGTGATGACGAGACCGACCATTAGCAGGATGGGACCGATGATTCCGCCGGCAAGAATGGCGCCCGTCAGCCACGGGAGGTCAGAGCGTTTCAGCTGCGCCTCTCGCGTGCCCCCTCTTGACCGGGAACGAAACAGCGACCAGATGGCCAAGCCAACGCCCGAGCCGAGATACAGCAGTCCGGCGAGCAGCACAGGCTCTGTCTTGCGCAGCAAGATCTTGGAAAACGGAGTGCTTGCGCCAAAGAGCACCGCCGCCAGCACGGCAAACGAGATTCCGGTCAGCCAAGTGCTCCCGTGCTTTTCAGAGGTGCGTTTCATACGCAGCGCATCCTTTACACTCGACTTGCACAGTTGCGTGGGCGATCTTGAATTCAGAAGTGACCCGTTGTTGGACGGCAGCGAGCACTTCGTCATGCAATCCGTGATCGCCGAGAACCGCGTGCACGCTCATCGCGTTCACTCCGGAGGTCAGAGACCAAACGTGCAGGTCATGAACGCCAGCAACCCCGGCGATGCTCCCAATCGCTTCCCGCAGCGCCGCTACATTAACATCTGCCGGGGTGCCTTCGAGCAGCACCCCTACTGCGTCGCGCAGCAACAGCCAGGTGCGCGGCAGGATAAAAAGACCAATGCCTGCCGAGATCAAAGGATCAGCGTAGTACCAACCGGTGGTAAGCATGATTACCGCCGCAGCAATTACGCCAATCGATGTCAACATGTCGGACATTACTTCGAAGTAAGCCCCCTTCATGTTGAGGCTCTCTTTCGACGCCGCACGCAGAAGATAGATCCCGATTAGGTTGACGACGAGGCCAACCGAAGCGACGGCCAACATGGCTCCGCTTCGAACCTCGGGCGGATTGCGAAAGCGTTCATAAGCTTCATAAAGGATGTAAAGCGAAATCCCGATCAGCACCACCGCATTACAGAGAGCGGCAAGGATTTCGATTCGATAATAACCGTAGGTATGCTCGGGAGTAGCCGGGCGCTCGGCAAAACGAATAGCGAAGAGTGCGAGCGCCAGTCCGGCCACATCAGTTAGCATGTGACCGGCATCAGCAAGGAGCGCCAGACTTTGAGTCAGCAACCCACCCACAACCTCGGCGACCATGTAGCTGGTTGTCAGCGCGAGGACGATGGCCAGACGCCGCTTGTTCTTGCCTGCCGGCGTGTGATGATGGCTATGTCCCATACAAACCTCCAGTGCACTTGCCTCTTGAGCATTCGCACATAGGTCACGAGTGCCGCAACCTCGTTCTCCGAAAGCCTCTTCCCAAAGACTGGCATTTTGCCTTTGCCTTTCAGTATGGAATTGTAAATATGTTCGTCGCTCATAGCTGCTTGCCAGTTCCGGTTGGTTAGATCGCGCGCATGGTTGAATTTGGCTTTGAATGTTTTCGCGCGGCCATCCTTGCCGTGACAACTGGCGCAGTTCTGGCTGAAAAGGGCGTTGGCATCAGCGACCTTCTGTGGAGAGTTCTCTTGCGGCGGCTTCGGTGAAGTGGCCGCGCGGAGGGAGGTAAAGATAAGGACTAAGATTATACCGGCAACTATTCTTTTCACTTCTTCACCTCAGACATTCTGCCATCTAACTCCCTATTCCTTTGCACCCGCCGCTTTCAGTAGCTCGATTACTTCGGTGTGGTTACGTTCCACCGCGTGCGTGAGTGGGGTCTCACCACGCTTGTCTTTACATTCAGTTTCGCTCCCGCATCGAGCAGAAGCTTGACGTTCTCAGGATAACCCTTGAGTGCCGCAATCATCAGCGGAGTTTCACCTTCATTGTTGCCGGCGTTCACATCCGCGCCTTTGCGTATGAGTAAGCGTCCGCTATCGTTGTTCCCAACCAACATGGCCAGATGCAAGGCGGTAGAATTATTAGTTACGCGCGCATTCACGTCGGCTCCGTTGCTGAGCAACGCCTCAATGATTCTCAAGTCGCCTGCCTGGACAGCTTGCATCAAAACCGTGGCGCCTTCTTCGTCTCTCGCGTCGGGACTTATTCCCGCCGCCAGGAACAGCTTTGTGGTTTCCAGATCGCGCTGTCGAACGCGCTTAACAAACTCCTGTTCCGTATATGGGATAGCCTTCGCTTTCAATTCGCTTCGCGCGGCATCGCGACTCTTGCCGCACCTCGAAAACAGAATCAGCAGAGGCAGCACAATCACAGACAAGCCCACGATGATCGCCAAGCTCCTTAGACTCCTGATCGATTTTCGCGACGTGCCAGCGCTCGTCGCGAGGTTTTCGTTAGACGGCGTCATCGGTTTCATCACGGGCCGGTTTGTAGAACTATGGCTCGATTGGCAAATTGGCCGCCGTCCAGGCGCGGTAACCGCCGAGCAACGCCGCGGTGTTGGTGATTCCCAGTTCTTTCAGCAGCAGCGCCGCACGGGCGCTAGTCTCTTCAGCCGGTCAAGAACAGTACGTGATGATCTTCTTGTCCTTTGGCAGCATCCTTGCGCGCAAGGGGATTTCGCCTTCGGGCATCAAGATGGCTCCCTTGATGCGTCCCGCGTTGTAGGCCGACGCCTGCCGGACGTCGAGAAAAACCGCTTCGCCTCGCTTCACCGCCACGTCCGCTTCCGTGATGCTGATGCGCGGGACCGCACTTTCAGCCGCATGGTCGTGGTCAGCCGCGGCTGCGCCTGGAGACTGCGGGGATGCCTGTGTTTGTGACGACACGGTCCTGCTGCCGGTATTCGAGGTTTGTTGCGTGGCGCAACCGAGCAGAACGCCGCCCGCAAGCGCCGCGACCAACGAAAGTCTTAGTCGTTTCATTAGTGGTGTTCTCCCTTGATTGGTCTCATCATCAACATCTTTTACCTACTTGCTTCTACGGGTCGAACAGATCTTCCCCAGGTCCTATCTTGACCCTTAATCTTGGACGCCCCGCGAGCTTACATCATGGGCGTTATCACTTCAGAGCCGCCTCGTCCTTGTCGCCCGTTTGTATACGGACGGCGCGCTCAACTGACCAGACGAAGACTTTGCCGTCCCCGGCGTTGCCGGTGTGAGCAGCGCGCACAATGGTGTCGACGATCTCCTGGATCATCTCTTCGGGCGCTACAATCTCGATGCGCGCCTTCTTCACATACTCGACGAAGTCCTCGATGACACGGTGTGCTCCACCATGCGCGTGGATGCCCTTCTCGCGACCAAAGCCGCGCACATCACTCACTGTCATGCCGGGGAAGCCGTCAAGGTCTTCAAGGGCGCTGGTGACCTTGCTCAACATGAATGGCTGAACCATTGCGGTTATGATTTTCATCTAAGTTACTCCCTGCGGATCGCCAAAGCCGCCCGACGTTGATCTCTTGCTCAGCAGCTCAAAGCCAAGATAAGTTCCAGCGCTAATTCCCGTCAGGGCCAGCAGGGGTCCGCTGAATTTCGGCATCGCCAAATTATCGTAAACGGAACCGACAAAAATAACGCCCAGAAGAACGGTCCAAAGAAATATCTGAAAACGGTGGAAGCAATAACCGTTAGCATCGGAAAGGATGTCAGTTAAAAAGCCCTGCGAAGCCGGTCCCCTCGTCGAAGAATCTTGCGTCGCGACCGGCTGGTCCAAGTCATCGCCTGCCGCCGTTATTAGACGTGGGCCAAGGGCCGTGACGGCGCTAATCCCGATTAATCCGAGAGTTGCCGGTGTGACGGTATCAATGTCGCCCGTAATCAGCCAGATACATAAATAAGACGTAGTGACAAGGAGGAACCAGAATGCCGTTTGAACCCGACCCAGGTCATAGGGCCTGTACCTGCCCGTTGCCGGACCTGGGCCAGGATCGCGAAGAATGTTGGTGCGTGTGGACAGGCAGACTAGTAGAACTAACAAGCCTAATACTACAGCCAGAGAAATCAACCCCCACGTCTTGGGAATGACTGTAAGAGTGAGCCTGTTGTCGTAGTCAAAGCCGGTGTCAAAAGGTGATTGATGTTCCAACCCGACTGAGAAAGACACGGGACGGCGCAACACGGGCTCGTGAAGCAGGTTCTCCCATTCCTTCTTAGACTCAGGCGTACGCTGGAGGTGAAAGATGAGTCGGTTTTCGGAGAGATTAACCTCCTCCGGATGAAGGCCGGTAAGGGCTCGACCATTGAGATAAGGCACCAGTTTCCGTGGATCATGACTGGCCGCCCAATTCGAAAGATCACCCACATCAACGGTAATGGTTTGGCCCACCTCGATCCGGCCATTCACCGCCATCACGCGCGGTGACGGCCTATTCGAATCGACTGCCAAGCCGCTTCCTTGCGCGTTTGTTATTCGTCCGCTGATAAGGACTAGCCCTGGCAGGCCTAGCAGGATCACCAGGAGGTAAGGCCTCAGCGCCCCGCGCGAGAAACTCTTTGGTATATCGACTTTCATGGCTCATCTCCTGTCATTGACCTCATAAAACGAATCACAGGCAATTCCTCAGAACTCGACCCGTTCGCGCTCAAACCATCCATAAAGCATCGGCAGGACAAGCAGCTTCAGCACGGTCGAAACCAGAAGACCACCTATCACGACAGTAGCGAGTGGTCTTTGCACTTCCGCGCCTGCCGAAGTCGCAATAGCCATCGGAACGAAACCGAGGCTGGCGACGAGGGCCGTCATCAAAATCGGACGAAGACGTGCTTCCGCGCCCTCCCTTACGGCTTGCCCAACCGACCGCCCCTGATCACGAAGTTGATTGATGTAGCTGACCATCACCACGCCGTCGAGCACGGCAACGCCGAAGAGCGCGATAAAGCCAACTCCAGCTGAGATCGAGAACGGCAAGCCGCGCAGCCACAGCGCAAGCACACCCCCAACAACCGCGAGCGGAATGCTTGTGTAGATAAGCACGGCTTGCTTCACCGAGTTAAAGGTCGTGAACAGGAGCACGAAAATGAGGAAGAGCGCTATTGGAACGACAATCGTCAAACGCGCGGTTGCGCGCTGGAGATTCTCGAACTGACCTCCCCAGGTGATGTAGTAGCCTGGTGGAAGTTGCGCCTCTTTCGCTATCCTGGCCTGCGCCTCTTCGACGAAGCTTTTGATGTCGCGGCCCCGCACGTTGAGTTCCACTCCAATACGGCGGCGCGTATCTTCGCGGGATATTTGGGCCGGCCCCTCGACGAGTTTGATTTCGGCGAGTTGCGCGAGGGGAATGCGCGCACCATTCGGTGCAGAGACGAGCAAATCCTTGATAGTGTCGACGTCACGGCTCGCCTCTTCGTGTAAGCGGACTACAAGGTTGAAGCGCTGCTCGCCTTCGTAAACCACCCCGGCGTCTTTGCCCGCGATAATTGATTCGACCAGATCGTTAACGTCCTCAACGTTGATGCCGTAACGGGCAATCGCGGCCCGATCTGGTTTTATTTGTAGCTGAGGCAAGCCAGACGTTGCTTCGACCTTTACGTCTTCGGCCCCGCGCACTCGCACGACCACGCGGGCGATCTCGTCGGCCTTCTTGGTGAGCGTATCGAGGTCATCGCCGAAAAGTTTGATTGCGATATCAGATCGGACACCAGAAATTAGTTCGGCTACGCGCAACTCAATGGGTTGCGAGAAACCATAAACAGCACCGGGCGCTTTGTTCTCCAGCGCCTGCGCCATTTTTTCCACCAACTCCTCGCGCGTAGGCGCGGTGGTCCATTGAGAGGGCGGTTTCAGTTCCACGTAGATGTCTGAAAGATCGACGCTCATCGGATCGGTCGCAACTTCGGCGCGTCCCGTCTTTGAGATTACTTTCGTCACTTCGGGAAAGCTGCGCAGCACTTTCTCGGCTTCGGTGCCAGAGGCGACTGAATTAGTTAGCGACACGCTCGGTAGCCGTTGCATTTGGATGGCGAGAGAACCCTCCTCAAGTCGTGGAATGAACTCCGCACCGAGAAACGGGAAGAGCGCGAAACTCGCAAGCACAATTGCAGTTACCACCGCCAGCGTGGGCAGCCGCCTTCGCATTACAAAATCCAGCGCGGGAACGTACCAGCGCTTGGCGTAGCGAATGAGAAGACTCTCTTTTTCGGCGACGCGGCCACGCAGCACGAAGGTCATTGCGGCCGGCACGTATGTCAGCGAAAGGATGAGCGCGCCGATGAGCGCAAAGACGACAGTGAGGGCCATCGGCTTGAACATCTTGCCCTCGATACCCGTCAGGCTGAGGATCGGCAGGTAAACGATAGTGATGATCGCAACCGCGAAAACGACTGGCCGACCAACTTCCAGACAGGCTTCGAGAATCGTCCGCTCCGGGGGCTCCTTAGAGCCCGAATGTTGCGCCTCGGCCCGGCGTCGCACCGTGTTCTCGACGACGATTACCGCGCCATCGACAATCAGCCCAAAGTCGAGTGAGCCAAGCGACATCAAGTTGCCCGATACATTGAAGATGCGCATGCAGATCGCAGCAAACAGCATCGACAGTGGAATCACAGTTGCCACTAACAGACTTCCGCGCCAGTTCCCCAGCAGCAGAATCAGCACAATAACTACCAGGACGGCACCTTCGATCAGATTCTTTGTAACCGTCCAAATAGTACGGTCAACCAATTCTGTCCGGTCATAGAATGGAATCAGCTCGACACCCTTCGGCAGCGTCGTCTTGATCTTCGCGACGCGCTCTTTGATGGAGTTAACCACGGTGCGCGAGTTCTCGCCTTTGAGCATCATCGCTATCCCGGCAACGATCTCACCCTGACCATCCGCCGTCACGGCTCCTTGCCGGACCGTTGCGCCGATGACAACGTCCGCGACGTCGCGTACGTAGACAGGCACCCCCTCCTTTCCCGTTTTTAAGATAATGTTGGCGATGTCATCAGACGATTCGGCCAGACCGATGCCCCGCAGTAGATACTGTTCCGAGCCATGCTCAATGTAGGCTCCGCCGACATTTGCATTGTTGCGGGCGACTGCTTCCAGTACGTCCCGCAAACTCAGACCGTAGGATTGGATCTTCGCTGGATCCACGCGCACTTGATACTGTTTCTCGAAACCGCCGAAGCTGTTTACCTCCGTGACGCCCGGCACACCCAAAAGCTGTCGCCGCACGTTCCAATCCTGAATCGTGCGCAGCGAAGTCGCATCGTATCCACTGCCCGGTGCACCTTTGAGTTGATACTGATAGATTTCGCCAAGACCCGTTGAGATCGGACCCATTTCCGGCGCGCCGATGTTCTCGGGAATCTGCTCGCGTGCCTGCGACAGACGCTCATTCACTAATTGGCGGGCGAAATAGGTATCCACCGAATCGTCGAACACCACCGTGACGGCGGAGAGACCAAACTTGGAAACTGAACGGATCTCCACCAGGTCGGGCAGTCCGCTCATAGCGACTTCGACCGGAAAAGTAATCTGTCGCTCGATTTCAAGTGGCGCCAGGGAAGGCGCGGCGGTTAGAACCTGCACTTGCACATTAGTAACATCGGGTACGGCATCGATCGGCAGGTTCACAAGACTGTAGAGTCCTGCGGCGGTCATGATGGCCACCATCAAAAGAACAAGCAGGCGTTGCGAGACAGCAAAACGAATTATTCCGGTGATCATTATCCTTCCCCTAGCTCACCTTTCATCAATTGGGTCTTCAGGATAAAGCTCCCCTTGGTCACCACTTTGTCACCGAGTTTTAAGCCATTGAGAACGCGGTGGTAGCCTTCCACTTCGCCCCCCAACTCGACGTCACGCACTTTGAATGTTCCCTCTTCACCTTCTTTCGGAATAAAGACCACCATGCGATCCCCGATGCGCTGCACAGCTGTCGAGGGAATAACCAACTCTTCGCCGCTCGTTGAACCGGTGCCCGCCTGGAATCCGACTTCGACAAACATTCCGGACTTGAGCCGTTCGCCAGGGTTTGCTAACTCGACCCGCACGCGGCCGGTTCGCGTCTCTTCGTTGAGCCGCGTGTCGATATAGTTGATTCGACCTGCGATCGGACCACCTCCGACGGCTGTTGAGCGCACTTCAGCAGGGGTTCCGACACGCAAGTTGCCAAGCTGTGCCTCAGGGACGTTGGCAATTACCCACACGGTCGAGATGTTGGCAATTGTGAACAAGGGAGTCCCGGCCTGAATGCCCGAGCCCGCGTTGACTAGTCGCTCCGTAATCGTGCCGGAAACCGCCGAGTGCACGCGCACGAGTGAAATGTTCTCGCGAGGGTTTTCGCGTTCGCTTTCAGTCAAATGCGCACCGAGCGTGACCAGACTCTGCCGGATGTGGCGCAGATCAACCCGCGCTGTTTCGGCTTCAGCCTGCGCTTGCTGGACGTCGCGACTGAGTGAGATGTTGCTCTGAAAGTCATACTCAGCTTTGGCGGTCTTGTAAGCCGCTTCGGCGGCTACCAGGTCTTTGCCGGCGCCGGCACCAAGTTCGATCAGCCGTCGCGTGCGTCTCAAGGTCGCTTCGGCTTCATCCAGTTTTGCTTTCGCTTGAATTACGGCCACACGGTTTTCCGCGCGTTGCACGCGCTCGAGGGTGCGCTCAGCGAGCCTAAGACGAGTTTCAGCTTCGAGCAGCTTGCCGTGCATCTCGGCAACTTCCGGACTGGAGATGACGGCAAGCACGGAGCCAGCGCGTACGCGATCGCCAATCACCACGTTGACACGCTCAACGCGACCCGACACAAGCATCGTCGCCTGTTGCGTCTGCTGCGGGTTGGTTTCCACCGTACCGGTAACGCGCAGGAGTGCGACCGCTGGTCGCTGCGTGACGCCTTCAATCTCAATGCCCGCCGACTTCAGGGCTTCCGGAGACAGTTTCACATCGCTTGCGGCTTGAACCTCTCCTGCTTCGCCTGCTCCGGCTTTCACGTTTACCTCTGTCGATCCCGAAGGCTCGCTGCGCCACCACATCACCAGCCCGATGACAGAGACTATGGCGACCAGAACCACGGAGGCGATAATCACGAGATTTCGCCTTCGTGAGGCTGGCTGCGTATTGACCGTTCCGATCTCAATGCCGGATCTGCCGGCATCAGTAGGCTCTCGAGCGGTGTCGTTCGTTTCTGTTTGAATAATCTTGTCCGACATTTCTTTCAATTCCTCACTGTTGGTTAATCGGGAGGCCGAGAGCCGTCTGTAGATCGGCGAGCGCGCGATACTGTTCAGACAGCGCCTCAGTGAACTCGCGCTGCGAATCCACCAGCCGGCGTTGCTCGTTGATAAGGTCGGTGATGCTGAACTGCCCCAACTCGTACGAGGCACGGATAACCCGGATATTGTCGTTTGAGCGCGCAATCACGCCCTGTTCAAACGTCGCTATAGCAGCACGCGCCGCTTCATACCGTTCAAAGGCGCTCTGGACTTCGGAGCGCACTACCGATTCCAGAAACTCCCGCCTCATCCTGGCCTGAGAGATCGCCGCCGCGAATTCAGCCTTTGCCCCCTGGTTGCGGTTGAAGACCGGAATATCGACAGAGACTCCAAATGTCAGCAACTTGTCCCGGTCTACCAGCACGCCGACGGGTGTGTCGTCGAATACCGCGCGGCCGACCGTGTACTTGGAGAAAGCGGTTACATCCGGAATGCCCGAGGCGCGGGCAAGCCTAAGGCCCGCCTGGGCCATTTCCTCGTTAAGACGTGCCAGCCGCAGGTCCGGGCGCGTGCGAAGCGCGATGTCGGTCGCCGCTTCAACTGAAGTGGGAGGTGCAGGCAATTCCGGAGTGGCGAGGTTCTCACGTAAGCGCAATGGCTCGCCTGGCGGAATGCCCGCAATATTCTTCAGGCGAATTAAGCCAGCTTTGAGGCGCCCCTCGACCAGCGCACGCCGCGATCTCAGACGATCAACCTCAACCCGCAAGAGATTTAACTCGATCGGCGCAGTCTCGCCTTCGTTGACTCGCGCTTGGACAAATCGGACGGTCTGCGAATCGAGGTTATTAAGATTCTCGGTTGTCTCCAATTCACGTAGAGCGGCCAACGCCTCGGCGTAATTTGCGCGCACATCGGCGGCCAGGGTTCGTTCGCGGTTCGCTACTTCAGCTTCGGACGCTTCCAGTTCCGCTTGCGCGAATTCAATGCGCCGCCGCCTCTTGCCACCCAACTCAAGCGGCAAAGCAACGCCGATGCTTGTTTCAGTCTCTCCTGCGGAACCAGTGAACCTGCCTGTCGTTTGCTCGAAGTCGAGCGTCGGATTTGGCCGCGAGCCCGCCTGACGCAGTCGAGCGCGCGCACGCTGGATATCAATTCGTGCCGCCGCCAGTTCGCCGTTCGAGGCTAGCGCGCGGCGAACCAGATCGTTAGAGGACGTTCCCTGCAGCGGATCGAAATAGCGCCCGACAAGCGAACTCAAGGCGCGACCGCCTGCCGCATCCGACGTGACGGCAAGCTGCGTCGCGGAATCAGAAGCAGTGGCCGCGTTCTCACATGCGACGATCGGTATCGGTTCGGTTTTCTGCGCAGGTACTGAAACAACGAAAGAAAGAAATAGAGCAAGCGCTCCGACTCGAAGCCGCCATGCTCGCTGGTGAAACCACATTTTTGCCCTTCCCTTGAGGATGATCGTCAATTTTCCTTTGGCTCGGTGCTGTCCGAACCTAAAGGAAGACGCCGACGGACTTCGGAAAATCGAAGGAGGCTTCAGACTTTCGCGTTTGTAGAATTCAACGCACAGAAATCTGAAAGCTCGTTGACGCGGACGAAAGGGTTAGGCGAAACGCGGAGGGTGGAACGTACCGAACAGCGGAGGTGTCAGGACCGCCGTGGATCCAGGGACCGATCTTGGGAATTTCAAATCCGAATGCGTGGGAGCTACATAGGCCACGCCCGGCACAATATGTGCACAACAACAGAAGCAATCTTCTTCTTGCGACTTTTGCTCGGTTGGTCCATTCTGCCGTGAGTCTTCTCTAACAGAAACCGCGCCAACATTTTCGCCGATGGCGCTCTCTGGCTCATTAATATCGGAACGCGCGGTTTCGCTTGCGGCTGCCAGGCTTACCAGTCCTTCACTACAGAGCTGCGGACACGCAATGTCCAGGCCCGTGTAGAGCAAAAATAGAATCGCGACGCTGCGAACCAGACGCCCCTTCGCTATTCTGCCCATGGTAAAGGATGATCTCATTGACGAACTTTAGATGGGTTTTCTAACACACACGCGCATCACAGTCAAAACCGCCTTGCAAAAAGACCTGCCCTTTTGATGAAGAAAGCGAACGACCCACGCAGGTGCCTCACACACTCGAATGGGTCTTTCTGAATCCTCGCGGCGCCAGGCGGCGCTCAGCAAGAATTAGTGTTCGCTTGTTGGCCGTTGACGGCCTCACCTTAGTGTCCTCACCCCACCAAGGCGTTTCATTGGGCGGCAATTTACAATCTTACAAGTACTTTGGTCAAGTGAACGAATTGACAGTGAACGAATTGCCTGGAGCGACAATGAAGTCATTTTCTAATTCGGGCCATTGGTCCGTCGCCTAATCCGTTCGCTCTTTGCGTTCTTCCAGCAGTCTGGCTATCGTCGAAGGAACTTGCTCAATGTCTTCCGGCTTGCGCAAGAATGCGGCAACCCCGACTCGCCACGCTTCCTTTTCACAATCGTCTCCCGAAAGCATAATGATCGGAGTGCTGCGCCATCGCGCCATATTCCGCGTACGTCGTACCAATTCGAGCCCGCTGAGTCCGGGCAAATCGTTGTCAACGATTATTACATCGTAGCGAGCGTTGCTTGTAAGAATTTTCAGTGCGGTCGTTCCACTGACACAAGAATCAATCTCAATTCCCTTGGGGCCCAACGTTTCCGCGATCAAGCGCGCAACCTGCTTGTTGTCCTCGACGTGTAGAACAGAGATTCGAGCCGCAGCCTGCTCTGAGCTGGCTTCTACTGCTACCTTGCCCTTGATTTTCCTGGGCTCTGAGAAAACATGGCGTCTTCGCTTGCGGACTGCGGATCTTGTCTTAAGCAACTCCTTGTGGCGGCTGTTGATCAAAGAGATCAAGCTCTGATGATGCTTGAAGCCAAGCAATCGCGCGGCCCTCGTTACTAATCCTCCCGCGTCTCTCAGTGCCCGTTCGATCACCGCCCTCTCACCATCGCGGACATGTTCTTTGAACGAGAATCCTTCCCACGTGTGTTCCCGCGATTCCTGACCTTCACCCTCCAACCGTCCCAACTCGTCAAGCAGTTTACCTGAACAGGCAATCAACCGTTTGCCCACCGCTGGATCTTCGGACTCCTTCAAAAGATTGACTGCGGCTCGGTACATCGAGGCAAGCTCTTTCGCGGGAATCTTCTCACCACACTCCTCGATGATGCTCAACCTCGCCCGGCCAGCTCCTTCCAGATCGCCTGCTGTCTCCGCGACTTCGATTGCGCGGTGCAACGCTAATCTCGCGTGTGAGTTCCTTCCTAAGCGGGCAAGGGCAATGCCATGAGTTGTTAGCGCCTCCGCCAATAACGCCTGCTCGCCACCCTTCTCAAGCGTTTTCACCGCCGACCGCGCAAATCGTTCCGCTTCAGTAAGGCGACCTTCGGCTATGAATGTTCGTGCGGAAGTATCATTTACCTGCGCAAGATGAACATTGTCGCGGATATCGAGGAATAGGCTTCGGGCGCGATCGAGATGTTGATGCGCTTCGGCGAATCTTCCGAGTGTGAAGAAGAGGAACCCAAGATTAATATCGACACAAGCTTGATACCGGCTGTGACCCGCCTGCTCGAAGTGAAAGCTCGCGGCTGCGTATTCGATTAATGCCCGGTCAATGTAGTCTTCACGACGCTCGGCCGTTCCAAGGTTATTGAATAAGACCGCGAGGTGGTTGTGGAACGTCCCTTTGAGCGCGTGGTCTGTGCTCGACTCTAATATCGGCGCAGCCTGATCAAAAAAGGGCAACGCCTCGACCAATCGCCGCCCCAATACCTCCACCATGCCTGCACGAATGAGAAGGACTGCCTTTAGTTCACTGTCCTTATTCCCCAGAAGGCTTAATGCATTTGCCAGATGGATTCGCGCCTCATCGTATGAGCCTTCGCGCCAGTAACAGAGCGCGAGATCGCCACGCGCCTCGGCTACGCGTTCAGACTGGCCAAGCTCTTCGAAGATCTCGATGCCTTGGGTGATTAGATCCTTTGCGGTTTCCTGGCTGCCTTCAGTCTGATCCGCGCTGCCCTGCCATCCGGCCAAAGCCCCAACCCGGAGCAGCACCTCGGCTTTCGTCGGCTCGTCGAGACCATCGAGCTTCGGTGGCCCGCCTTGCTCGGGCCAAAACTCGCTTAAGGCTTCGCGCGCTGCTTCGTATTCGCCAGCCTTCTCAAGCTGTTTGGCTAGGCGGCAGGAATGTTCGACCCGCTCGGAAAGGGTGAGATCGCTACTCTGGTGCTTGAGCGCTGTTAACCGAGACGTTAAGTTCATGTGAGGCCTGCCTTTCCCTATGAGTGATAAAATCTTTGCGCCACGAAGCATCGGTCGCGTATTGACTCCGCGCGAGCCAATCAACGGGTCCGAAACAGGCTTCGTCTTGTTCGTTTAGAAAAACTCGCAACTCCATTCACTAACTTTAGGAGAAAACATGAAGAACCTAAAAAGACTAAGTGCATCCGTCACCTTGATGTTCGTTCTAGCAGTGGCCGCTTTCGCTGGGGAAACAAATACTCCACCCTGCGCGCCGCCAGAGCCAGGACAAGTCGGTACACCACCATGCGCGGCTGCCTCGATGACGCCCGGAGACTCTTTAGCTCCAGGGGAAACAAACGCTCCGCCGGCTTCAAACGCTGGAACCGAGTTCTCGATCACCGACGTGGCGATAAATCTCCTGCAAAGCGTGCTGTCGCTCTTCTAGCAGCCGCCTGATTCCAACAAGTTCCTTGGTTGCCAATGATTAACCCTCGCTGGCAACACGCTATTGGTGTGTTTCCTTTTGAGAGTCCCCGGACTGGCTGAGCCTAACAAGGAAACCCTCAGAGCCACGGAGCTTAAACCGGACTTCACTTTGACGCAACTAACAGCAGGTTTGCTCCCACTCAACCGACTGGTCTGCAAGGAGTTTAGCCAGGTTCGCAATGAACAAGGCAAGCGATTTGGTGAGTTGGTAGGGGAGCACCATGATGCAACTTTTCCTACGACACAAGGATGTCTGACACGCGCAGCTTAAGTCCAAAGCCCTGATCGATAAGGACTCTTGTTTCAAGCCACGCCGCGCTGAATCAGCGCGGCGAACCAAAGCGTTTGTAGCAAATGCAACCTGTGCTGGTTCAGTTACCGTTGTCGGGCAGCACTGGAGAGAACTGGGCTAGCTGCTCAAGAACGCTTAACCACCATCAAGTTCTCCGGCGCCGCAGGCAAACGCCCCTGCGACTGCCCTCGAACATTAGGGACTCCGGCGATGACAAACCCCATCGCCTCTGTCCAGGACGGTCATCCGATAATCGGACATTACGTAATCGGGCGGCACACATGACATCAAAAAACGATGTCATGCGCGCCTGCGGCCGTTGGCCTTTTCCCTTCTTACGTAATGGCGATTATCTGACGCCCGCGTTTACAGGTGCTCCCCCTTGCGCCCGCTTCGTTCGCCGGCTCGCGCACTCGCACGGCTCACTTCGCTACCGCCCCCGCTGGGGGCTGGCGTGTTGCCAGCTAACCACACTCGATAAATTTGGAGAAGTCGTGAACGCGAGACACCCAGGGTGGGCGAACGACGCTCACCTAATGTGCGAAAGGCTCGGCTACGCGACCTTTACTTGGAAAATCATCGATATGCGTTTGATTTCTGCACGTGCGGCGAACGCTCTTACGACCGTCGATCATGATGTGTGGACCGTGGCACACGACTTGAAGATGGATCATCAGTGTATCAAGCAAGAGCTTGATGCGGATCAAGAGTTGGCGGTCACACGCTAACTAGATTTCCGCTGGTGCCCTCTCAGTCAGTTCTTCGTCGCGCCAGCAGAAGATGAAGAAACGCCTTAGCTACTTTGCACCCGAGGAGGTGGAACTGTGTCTGCACAACTTATTCACAAAGGCAGGAACTTTTGGTTAATCAGAATCTATAAGGGTCGAGATCCCTTAACGAACGACAGACATTTTAAGACTATTCGCTTTTTGGGCGACCGAAAGGGAGCGCGAGAAGAACTCGACAACTTGCTTCAGCGAGAATCCCGGGCGCTTAACCAAGAGGCTCCGGACCGGACGGTTAATGAGTTATTCGACCTGTGGTTTGAACTCGTGGGCGAAAACCGATACCGCGAAAACACCGTGCGAGGCTTCAAAGGAAATGTCGCGTTCGACGTTCGACCCTGCCTTGGCGAACTGAAACTTATCAATGTCACGCCAACGCACTTGCAGGACATGTTTAATGCAATGGCCGATCGCGGCGTGGGACCAAACACGATTTACCGCCTTTATGCACTTACGGCCAAAGTCTTCGATCGGGCAGTCGCGTGGGGCTTCTTAGAAGAGAACCCTGTGTCACGAGTTCCGGTGCCCCGTCGCGAAAAGAATAAGGTCAATCCGATGGCTGCGGAAGAACTGAGGATCTTCATAGCTGTCACAGATCGGACCCGGCATCCTGAATTCTTTCGCACAGCAGTCGTCACTGCCATGCGCCCAGGCGAATTGAACGGGTTGCGTTGGCCGGATATTGATTTTCAGGGTTGTATGATCACCGTCCAGCGCTCACTGGTTTGGAGGGGCCACCCTTGGGAAGGTTGGTTTCTTGTCTCGCCAAAAACCGAGCGTGGCCGACGCCAGATCGAAATCCCAAGATCCCTATGCAACTCGCTCTTGCAACTTAAAGAACGGCAGGAAGGTCGGATTAGGAAACTCGGCGATCGGTATACGAATGACGGATTTGTCTTCGCGAATCGCTTGGGACGTCCCTATTTTCGACGCTCGTACGTACGCATATTCAAGGAGTCGCTTAAACGGGCGGGCCTTTCGAAGACAGTTCGCTTTTACGATTTACGTCACACATCCGCGACTCTGTTATTGCAAGCAGGCGTCAATATCAAGGTAGTCAGCGAGCGGCTCGGACACGCTAGCGTGACCGTCACGCTGGAAGCCTATATTCACGTCCTTCCTGAGATGCCTCGTGGCACGGGCGAACGCATAGAAGCTCTATTGGAAGGCGACATCGAAGACACGGATACGCCGTAAGGGACTCACTTGGTCACCCGTCTTGTCTCTTCTCAGCCATTAATTCAACAACCCCTGTGGAGGTACGTCATGAAAGGACAACTCATCAGAAAAGGCCATAACTCCTGGTTACTTCGAATCTACAAAGGCCACCACGCCGTCACGAAAAAGCGAATTTACAAAGCGACAAAGTTCAGAGGCGATGAGGAACATGCCCGAATGGAACTCAACAAGTTCGTGGCAGAGCAGGAAAAGGCTGCGGGGACACCGCAGCAGATGACTGTTAACGAATTGTTGGACCAGTGGTTCGCGAGGGTCGCTGAAAACCGATACGCCGAGAGTACTCAAATAACTTATCAATACATCAGTAAGCAGGACATTAGACCGGTCGTCGGACATATAAGACTTTCCGATCTCCAAGCCACAGATATTCAGCGCATTTTCAACGCAATGGCTGCTCGCGGCGTTTCTTCAAATACACGCAGGAAGGTTTATTCGGTCCTATCGATCGCGCTCGACTGTGCAGTTGCGTGGGGCATTCTCGAGGTTAATCCAATGGCGCATCTGGAGATTCCGCGCCGCGAAAAATCAGAGATGCGCGCGATGTCGAAAGAGGAAGTCACGGGCCTTTTTGCGGTGACGGACAAAGGACCGCTTTCTGAATACTTTCGCACAGCCGTGATCACCGGCATGCGACCAGGTGAACTGGCTGGGTTGCGTTGGGATGACCTGGATCGTGCGGGCTGTATTATTTGCGTGCAGCGGTCACTATGGTGGAAAAAGTCAGGGAAAGGCTGGACTTTGTCACCGCCTAAAACCACTAAAGGCCGGCGGGAGATTACGATTTCCAAGTCTCTCGTCGTCGCACTCATGGAGTTGAAAAAACGACAGGACGCGCGGCGCGATGCGGCAGGCGCTAATTACAAAGATGAAGGCTTCATCTTTGTCGACGAAACTGGATCACCGCTTAAACGAGAGGTCGTCACGCGTGCCTTCAAGGGAGCCTTAACCACAGCGGGCCTAGCGAAGACTATCCGACTCTACGACCTGCGCCACACCAGTGCCACGCTTTTGCTCAAGGCGGGTGAGAACATAAAAGTCGTGAGCGAGCGGCTGGGACACGCGAACGTCAGTATTACTTTGGAAATTTATGCACACGTACTCCCAGGTATGCAACGCGACGCAGCGAACCGCATGGAGGAGCTTTTGAACGGCGATCCTACGCACACCGAGTAGCACACCACGCCAGGAACGTGCTTCGCAAGTCCGATTTTAAGGCCGTTTTGAGACATGTTTCGATTCTCCATGTAGGTATGAAAATGATGCCGGTAGACGGCACTTTGTAAGAAGTACAATGTTGAGCCCAAACGACGACACAAAAGCGACGTTTCACGATTGCATAGAGAACGGTCATTTGCAGCAACTGGGCCATGTGACGCGGCGCGGGCGCTCTCGGCGGCAAGTACAACTTCACGTTAGCGCCATCGATGGTACGGTCTTTCATCTGCCCTTGGACGACTTTAGCTTCGCAGGGGCTCAATCCGTTCATTACACTCATGTTGGTTGCAACCGGTACGAAGAACGGACGCGGAAAGGTTACTTTCCAACGGAAAGTAACCTTTCCGCACTTTCTGAGAGCGCGGATCAGAATGCGTAAGAGCGATCAAGTTCCAGAAGAATTGGCCGAGAGCGTGACCCGGATCGGTGAGCGTGTACAGGCTGAAGTTCTGGAACTTCTAAGGTCGCGTCATGTAGACGAGCCGCCGACCCTAACGCGCGAATGGATGACCGCTACGCAACTCGCCGAATACTGGCAACTTTACAACGACAAGAACGAACCTACTACCGCTGGAATACTAAAGTGGGTAAAGCGCCGACCAGATCAATTTCCACTACCACATGCTTACATGGGAGACCTCTTGCGATTCAATCGTAACGAGGTTGACTTGTGGGCAAAGCAAGAAGCCGAGAGGCGACGAGTCCAAAAAGAAAAGCGGCAACTAAAAATTGCGTGACACTGAAGTCGTAGGGGATTAAGATCTGCCCACTTTGACGACTGCTAGCGCTTATCGAGACGAAAGGAGAGAACTGATGGTGTATAAGCGCTGGAAAGGAAAGAAAGTTAAACCGGGAAATGAAAACTACGACCGAGCACGATGGTGGATTGAGTATCGGCTAAACGGTCGGCGTGTTCATCATTCCATCCCGGAGGCCCGCACAAAAGCTCAGGCCGAACGTGCGGAGATTAGTGAAAGGGAAGCAATCTACAACCGCCGCTACAACAAGGGCACGGACATAGGATTCACAAGTTACTATGACGAGTTCTATTTGCCGTGGCTCAAAGAGAAGAAGCGGTCTCGGGTTGTTGATGCGGAGAGCCGTGTTAAGAGGTTAAAGGAGTTCTTTGGGAACAGGCCACTCCGTGAAATCACCAGGCGCGATGTCGAACGTTTTCAATCGTCCCTTCGAGATAAGAAAACCAAACGACAAACCCCGCGTAAGGGCGCGACGGTTAATCGCTATATCTACCTTCTGTCAGCGATCTTTTCGAGGGCATCTCTCGACGAGGTAGTTGACTTCAACCCATGCAGCAGGTTCGAACAGGAACCAGAGTCAAAGCGAGAGCGATATCTGATGCCTGCCGAACGATCGAAGCTGATGGATGTGCTTGTAGACGACCTTGAACACTTACGGTCACCCGTCGAGGTGTCGCTTGGAACCGGAGTCAGAAAGATCACTGAGTTACTGGAACTGCGGATAGAGAACGTGAACTGCAGCGGCTTGTCGATCTTTCGTCGAGCAAACGGGCGCGACGTCGAAGTAAGGCCCAATTGGTTTCTTCTAGTGGACACCAAGGGCAAAGGTCCTCGTCACCGTTTGATTCCGATGAATGCTCCGGTACGGAAAGCATTACGTAAGGTAATCCAGAGCAGGACAAAGGGATGCGTATTTGACCGCGATCAAGCGGGATTAAGTGAGCGCATTCTCCGAAGGGGTTTTGAGAAAGCCTGTGAACGAGCAGAAATTCCTTTTGGTCTCACCGTTGAGGGTGGTCTGATCTGGCACGACTTGCGGCGTACTTTCGCGACGGAGTTGCGCGGGAGACAAGTACATGAGTACGACATCTCCGATTTGTTAGGCCACACCATCCAAAGCGTCACTGGTACATACGCGCGAAGCACACCAGAAGCCTTGGAGGATGCGGTGAACAGACTCGCAGAGCCGAGAGGTAATGTGATCAAGTTCAAAAGGAAGGCTGGTTGAAGGTGTCACCATCTTAGCCCCATCAGTATTCTGGGAGCTGAGATCATGTTTAGGGCTAAGTTGATGGAAGTCGTGAAAACTCTGAGATTATTGATGGTGCCGAGGGTGGGAGTCGAACCCACACGACCTTGCGGTCAACGGATTTTAAGTCCGTTGGATACCAAGATGACCAAGGCCACCAATGCCCTGCACAGCGACCAAATCTCCGCCGCGCAAGCCGGCGTTGCGAAGAGCGTTGTAGGTCGTGATACCCGCGCAGAGGAGAGGGGCGGCTACGTCGTTCAGTCTGCGCGCAGTGGTGGACTGAACCCCTGGATTGAGACATTCAGAAAATGCACACTTAGCAGAGAGAGGAGCTGCAAGTGGCAAAGAAGCGAGGGGGACGGTATTCGAACAAGTTCCGGCGGATGTGCGTTGAGCGGTTGAAGCAATGCGAGAACATCGTAGCGCTGTCAGAGGAACTAGGCGTCAATCGGCGGCAGTTGTACCGGTGGCGGGATCAGCTTGACCCGGTCGATAGCGAGGACGGGCCACCACCGCAGAACTCGCGTGAGTCCACGCTCCGCAAAGAGGTCAACCAGCTCAAGCGGGTGCTGGCAGACAAGACTCTGGAAGTGGATTTTTTCAAAGGTGCCTTGCAAAAAGTCGCGGCCCGACGTCAGCAGAGCGGCGTCTCTGGCGGGACGGCATCTACGACCAAATCCGGGAAGTGATGTCCTTGCAAGGCAGCTTGAGTATCGAGCGGATGTGTCAACTGGCCCAAGTGAGTCGGGCGGGCTTCTACCGGTCGTTGCAGGAGCACGTGCCGGTGAAAGAAGAGATGGAAGTGCGTTCAACGATTCAACAGATCGTAGTAGAACATCGGCGCCGCTACGGGTATCGGCGGGTCACGGCGGAACTGCGGCGGCGGGGAATGTTCGTCAACCACAAACGCGTGGCGCGGCTTATGCGGGAAGACAACCTGCTGGCCGTGCAGCCGCGGGCCTTCGTGGTCACGACGGATTCCAAACATGAGTTGGAGGTGTATCTGAATCTCGCCAAGCGGATGAAACTGACCGGGATCAATCAGCTCTGGGTGGCCGATATAACCTATATTCGGCTGAAAGCGGAGTTCGTCTACCTGGCGGTCATCCTGGATGGCTTCTCTCGTAAGGTGGTGGGCTGGGCGCTGGAGAGAACGATCGCCAGCCGGTTGCCGAAGGCCGCGTTGGAACAGGCAATCGCCGAACGTCAACCGCCACCAGGCTTGGTCCATCACTCGGATCGCGGGGTGCAGTACGCTTCCGACGAGTACGTGCAGGTCCTACGAGAACACCAGATGATTCCGAGCATGAGCCGGCCGGCCAACCCGTATGACAACGCCAGTTGTGAGAGTTTTATGAAGACGCTCAAGCGAGAAGAGATCTACGCCAACGATTATGTGGATCTCGAGCACCTGCGCATGAACATCGTGGCGTTTATCGAACAGTACTATAATCGTTGCCGCCTGCACTCGGCGCTTGGCTATCGATCGCCGGAGGAGTTCGAGCAAGCGGTCGAGTCCGCACCAACTTCCGCCGGTGCGACCATGAGTTTTTTCAGGCATGGGGAGGACTATCGACCCGATGGTGGGCACGCATTGCGGAGCACAGATTCAATAGCAAGGAGCGGCCCGCAGACCGCTCCTCCGACCATCGGTTTCGATGAGTCTCCGGCTGGCTATTCCTTGGCGAGTTGCTCTCCAGCAGAGCTCGCCTCCGCTTCACCAGCCGCAGGCGATTCTGAATGAGAAGAGGTAGTTTGAGAAGGAAAATCTTTTGCACCGCAAGTGTGACATCTGAAAACTGTCTCAACAGAGGGGTTCACCCCAGTGGCTTGAGACAAACTTGTGACAAGACTACCCGCCAACAAGTAGCATTAGGTCAGAACAAATGGAGAAGAGTTGTCTGGCACGCAGTCGCTGATCGCAATTGGTCGGTCGTCAACTCGTTGATTCGAAGAGGGATCGAGCTTGAACTGTATCTCATAGGACCTGCTGACTAAAATCAGCAGGGGCTCATCGGAAGCGCACGCGCTAACTCATTGGTTTGATTGAAGCTAAATGGTGAGCCGAGCAGGGCTCGAACCTGCGACCCGCTGATTAAGAGTCCTTTTTCAGTAGTCCCCCGCAGTCCGGCGCACTCCGGTACGGACGAATTAGCCCAAATTATGAGGAAGAAGTGACTATGTTGTCCCGGATAGTTGGGGGCCGTCAGGGTGTTCCCGCTAAGTTGGCCCACTAGTGGCCCACCAAAATGGTGTTGTTCGTTTATAGGGCTTGGTTGGGCTAGGTTCGACGCCTGTCCACACGCTAAGAAATGGAACGCTGAAGCCGCACAGAAAGCTCTCAAAGAAACCCACCGAGGTGCCGCAACCATTTGTGCTCGACTGTCTTGTTGTGTCATTTTCCTCATCAGGTGCTTGGGCCAAGGATGACGTGAAAATGACATGATCTCATTAGCTGGCTCTCCGCGCGAACTGGACCACCTCGCCTCTCGGCTCGGCAAGTTTGTCAACGGCGTAACGCACCAATCATAGAACTGGGGCGCTTTTGTTAATCAATTCACAATGGAATTTCTCCCGCTTGATTGACTACATGGAGCATGCTAACTCGCTTGGGACTTGAACCAATTCGTTGCCGCCTCTGGAAGCAATTACTTGCCGCAAATCTGCGAGAACTCAGCGATTTCGAATGCCAACCTTCCACCAACATTCGGAGTTTTGGAAGCTTTGATTGCCGGAAATGCAAACTGGACGCTAACCATTGCCGAAAATCCAAAATAGGTACGAACAAGTCATTTTCGCTCTTAGGAAGGCTTTATCGAAAACCGCCGCCCATTCAAGTGTCAGATTTGGACGTGATTCTGATTTGACGCAGACTTACCAGCCTTCGCCCACCAACACCCAGCCGGCCCAATTGTAAGGATGCCTGTAAGTCCCGTCGCGTAGCGACTGCTGCGCGTTTCGCAAAGCTTCCGCCTTGCTCATTTTCCGGGTCCAAAGGTTGGTGTAAAAGGCCTCCATGAATGCCACTGTAGGTTGGTCAGGTACTTTCCAAAGCGACATCAACATACTTCGTGATCCGGCGGCCATCACCGCGGCCCGCAGACCCATGATCCCTTGCCCGTTAACCTCGGCGCCCCTTCCCGTATCACAGGCAGAAAGAGTCACAAGGTTACATCGCGTCATATCCAGGCCGATTATTTCTTCGGCACTCAGTAAACCTCGGGCCTCGAGTGTCAGCGGGTCGATAGCGTTTGCGCCCGCGAGGGCGATGCCTGATTCGACCAGCGGATTGCGAGTCCGGGGCGGATCAAGCTCACCGAAAGGCAAGGCAAAACGAGTCTGCGCCGTTGCGGGCTTCAAAGGTTCCGTGTTTCGCGCAAAGTAGCCATGCGTGGCAAGGTGCACGTAGTCAACGCGCTGCATTCTTTCTTTGACCCGGCCCTTGGTCGCGTCGGCGCGAGTCAGCATGGGCGAGACGGTTTGGGTCCTCTGGGCCATGATCCTGAGCGATTCAATTTCTATTCGAGTACCGTCGATGGGGTCGAATCCAACGTGGGCCGTCGGCGGCGGGGCGTCTGAACGGCCGGCATCAAAGTCGATGTCGCCAACTAAAAGAACTTCGCCTTTGGCGGCGGCGGGCACGCGCTTGGCCTGACGCAAGAAGGCAAACTCGCGGGCTGAATCTGCCTGGGTGATCAAATGCGCCCCGGTTCTTGCTTCGGTGGCCGGCAATAGTTGCCAGGGTATGCGCGCCAGCTCACCGTCGGGACTGATCCAAACCTTGCGCGCGCCGGCGGGCAAGGCCGCGGCCAGCGGTTTCCATAAGAGTGCCGTCAGCTCTTGCCATTCCTTATCGGAACTCGCCTTCGTGTCAAAGACTCGTTCCCGCCAGGTCGTCATCGCCCGATTAATCTTTTCGCTCGCGCCCAGATCGATCATGGTAGGAGCGCCGTTTGGCGTGGTCAGAATTCCGACGTAACGCCTTTCCGTTCGGCCCTCTCTGGGTTCGTAGTCGTAGAGATACAGGTCAAAGAAGGCTTCGTCCGCGTTGAGCAGGCGTTGAAACTCTGCCCAACCTGCTTTCAAAGGATCGACCAGATCGCCGGCCTTTAGCACGCGATCGAGCGCCCTTTCGAGTCCTTCTTTCTCTTCGGTTAATTCATCGTTTCGCTTCTTCCACTCGGCCGCGGGGACCAGCGGAAACTTCTGATACCATCCGGCGAGCGACTCTTTCACTTCCAGCAATTTTCCAATTTGCTCGCCCTGTGGGCCGGTGCGGTTCAAGCGGGCGATTGAGGCTTGGCGACGCAAAGAGTCAACCAGGCTACCCTTCCAGCGAAACATTGATTCGTACGCGCGGCGGAGATCGTCTCGCTCTCGGCAGGTCGTGAGCAATCCCGAGATCTGCTCGGGCATTTCCATTTCGAGGAAGTTCCGTTGCTCGGCCACCGACAGCAAAGGCAATGTGTTTTGCACATAGTAATCGGATGCGTCCGCGCCCTTGAGAAAGAGAGCGCGCGCCAACGCTGGATCGCCCCGCGTATATTCAAGCCATGCGGTCCGGAACAATCCCTTTGCGGAAAGTGGATTTCTGGGCCCAAGTTGATTTTCGATAATGCTGATGGCTTCATCCATCAGGGCGCGACCCTCTCGCAGCTTGCCGTTGCGCACCAATATTTCGCCTTTTACGACCAGCGGCAGGGCACGGCTATAGTGCTCATTGTTATTTGTTTTGAGCAGCTCGAAAGCTCTGGCGGCCATCGCCTCGGCGCCCGCGTAATCACCCAGGAACAGTAAGGTCAGGGCCTGATTCCCGAGGATGCGTCCCGTCAACGGATTATCAGCTCCGAGTTTTAACTCGAGGAGCTTGGCGGCTTGATTGGTGAACTCGCGGGCGTCGCTGTTCATATCAAGCCGAAGCGCGATGTTGGAAGCGAGAGTCAGGTACGGGATAATTAGCAGTTCCCCGCTCTCGATAAACGAAGACATAGTCTTTCTGGCGCCGACGATGTAAGCCGCTGCCTTGTCCCGATCGCCTTGACGGGTCAACAGATCGCTCATAAGCACGTTGGTAACCAGCAAGCTGGGTGATTCGCCTCCGGGCGTTTGGCGTCCCAGCTCCAGTGTTCGATCCAGGACATCGCGCGCCGCGGACAAATCGCTCTTCGCAAGCAGCGCTTCGATGAGCGCGTTGCGCACGCTCAGCTCACCCTCATCCAGCCCAAGCGTTCGACGTTTGTCGTAGATCTTGAGCGACCCTGTAGCCGCCTCTATGGTCGCGTCGAGCTTGCCCCTTTCTGACATCAATGCCGCCATCATTCCCAACGTTTTGGCAGCGACAAGTTGGTTGCTGAGTTGCTTTTCCTTCACAATTTTCAATGAGCGATGCACTATCTCTTCCGCATTGTCATATTGAGACTGATATATCAGGGCCCCAGCCAATGATCTGAGCGGGTCCAGCAAAGCCGGGTGATCCGGTCCATAAACAGATTCATAGGCATTAACCACCGAGCGTAGCATCCCCACAGCTGCCTCAACTCGTTTCACTTCGAGCAGGCTTTCGGCCACGCTTTGCCGCAAATCGGCTGCCCTGAGTTGAGCTCGGTCAATGTTGTCGAAAATTTTGATAGCTCGCTCGTATTTCTCTCGTCCTTCCTCACCTCGGTTGTGTTCGATATCGTATTCGGCGGCTTCGGCCAGCCCATTTCCAAGAAGCGAGCCACCTACTTTTTCCAAAACCCGCAGCGCCCGTGTGTAACACTCACGACCCGCTGCATAGTCATCGATGCCTGGATACGCGCTCAGTTTGGCGAGGAGCGTGCTCACGACCTGCGGTGATTCCTGCCCGTACTGGATTTCGCTAATTTCAATTACCTCGTCAAATTTACTTTGCGCGGTTTTGTATTCGCCCAGCTTAACGAGGGCGCGGGCAATGCCGAGCAGCGCGTTGGCCGCGTCGTCTGACTTGGGAACAGAGAGCTTGAGCGTGCGCTCGAAGGCGACGCGGGCTTCCGCCGGCTGACCCAGTTCCAACAGAAATATAGCGAGGCCCCCATTCGCATTGATTACCTCACGAGATTCGGGCGGGAAGTGCTTTTCGATGATCTGTTTTGCCCGCTGGTGCTTTGCCAGTGCTTCTTTCTGGAG
>Ga0137442_1000031_pt1 | contig 57997 bp, 48 predicted proteins | sample EasRivERMGT266_2_FD_102329 | JGI IMG/M metagenome (GOLD analysis project Ga0137442, IMG submission 102329) | Soil microbial communities from meander-bound floodplain in the East River, Colorado, USA - East River MetaG ERMGT266_2 | ecosystem: Environmental > Terrestrial > Soil > Floodplain ... | reverse complement strand
TTCCACGAACTCGAACTCGTCCTCGACGACCTCGTCGTCGGGTAACCCCACTTCAATCGGCGGCGAGCCCGTTGAGAAGCCTGAGCCGACTGCGGCCCAAACGGCGGCACTGGCCAACGGCCAATCGGTGAAGTGGGATCAGCAGGGGATCTCCTGGACCCTGCCGGCAGGATGGAGGAAAGTGACCGCCAGCAACGAGTCGTTCAGCTATGGCGGTAATGGCGCGTTTCTCATCGTCGCCGTCTCGCCGATGCCACAGATGGAAAAACTGACTGACGTCAGTATCAAGGCCATGTATGAGGCCGCGAAGACAAATCAAAAAATTGGCAAAAACGACGAGGTGCGATGGCTCGAACTCGATGGTGTACGCGGCGTTGGTTTTCGCGAGTCAAAACCAGAAACAGCCGATGACATTCGTCGCCTGGAGTGGCAGGCTTACCGGACATATGCGGGACAAACTCAACTCGTGACGATGATTCTGTCCTCCAACGGCGGCAACTTTCCTAAACATCAGGACGAGCTTTACGCAGTTATGTATTCGACAAAGTTGACGCACTGACGACTGGAGCGCAGGCATCCTGCCTGCTGAGTGCGCAGCGCGGAAACACACGAGGAGCGAAGCACGTTGCTTCGCTCCTCGTGTGTTTGGAGGCGAAGAGAGCGCCTGCGGCGCTCCGGCGGACCAGGATGTCCGCGCTCCCGAGTCAGTTCTTCTTAATGTAATTCCGGTGCACCCAGGTATCGGACTTCGCGCGATCGCGAGTTTCGAAGAAAACGTTTTCGTCTGATTCGCGCGTCACCATCTGCACCCGAGACGAAACGTCTTTCTGTTTCTCAGTTCCCTTCGAATCATCAAGGAAGCCCTGAACCGCAGCCGGCTTCGGGGCCTCGAATTTTTCACCACGCCGAAGTTCGGCCACGGCCTCGATCGCGCTCGCCTTCAGCAGCTTGGGCCAAAGCTTTTGGAAGAGCACGCTGGAAGCATAAACATCCGCGCTATTGATCTTGCCGTTGATAGCAAACACGTAACCGATTACGTCGGTCTTGCCGTCGAGAATGCCTCCCAGCGCTTTCACGTAGCTGTCAGCGTTCGACTGGACCGCTTTGTTTTCCAGGGCCAGTTGGAAACTTGTCGGTGAGGCGGCGCCGTTTACACGCGTGCCGGTGTTGGCGCTGAGCTTGTCCTGGGCCGTTGCGACTCCGCGCCAGACATCGCCCTGTGAACCTTTGGTTTTGGCTGCCAGCTTCACTTCCCTGCTGGCGACTACGTTTGACGATGAATTGAAAACCGTAACCTCTTCCGCGCCGCGTTTGCTCCAGCGTCCGTTCTCGACGCAGAAAGCACCAATCGGCACTTTGCCAGAGCGCGCGGGTATGATCAGGTCGGTCGCCATCATGCGATCTTGCGCGCCACCTTTGACGATGTCGCCCGATTGCACATATACCTCTTCGCTCGATACATTCTCGATCGTGAGTTCGTTGACTGAGCGCGTCTCGCGCACGATCACTTTCTTCTGCACCAGAGCTTCCTGAAGTGTTATGAAAGTCTGGCCTTTGATTTTGTCTTTGCCGTGAATCAGGAATACAGTCAGGTTACCCTTGGTGAACGGCCCTTCGAGGCGGTACTCATCCTTTCCCTGCGCCTTTTGTTTTGTCTGACCACGCCAGGTCCCCGCGACCAGGCCCAGCGGCGTAGCCACCAACAACACCAAACCCGCCACCAAACTAATCAAATTCGTCTTCATCACTTTTCTCCCTTCCATTTGCCATTGAATGAACTGTGCGCAACCGGGGAGATCACTTCACACAGCGTGAAAACCGAAACTACCGCTCCGCAATAAGAGCGTGCGGATGCTTTGTTGTGGTTAGAACGGGGACGGGGAGTGTTCTTGCGCGGTTGGATTGGATTTGCGTCTACAGGGCAACTTTCCGGGGTGAGGACGATGGCACCGGCCTTCCGCCAGATCAGGAATCTGAAAAAGTGGGAGGAGGGAGGCTGAATGCTCGCGTGGGGTGATTCTTGATAACGATTCTCCTTCGATCGTCGGATTCCGGTCTCAGCGTTCAGAAACGAGTCGAATACCTGATCAGGACGCGGTTCCAGTGACTCAAATCTACTATTGCAAAAAACCCGGCAATGCAATATAAGGAGCCGCTGTTTCCGTTGGCCGGTGGCAAGCTGAAGAAGCCCTGCAATCAGGAAGTCTTACATGCACCGCCGCTCGTTCTCTATCACCTAACGCACCGACTTGGACTCGAACCTATCATTCAGACTCGCGATCTTGTTCTCTCGACAGCCCAGGACGATGACTAACGCCAGCGGCCCGGTAGGCACTAAAGGCTTATCTGAGCGGTCTGGTAATTGTCCGAGAGGGCTCCTGACCGGTCTGGGGAAAAGCCTGATAGTTCCGGGTTCCATTCAGTTCGTTAGTCTAATGAAGGCTTGGGTAATTCGCGTTTTGTATCCTGTCTACGCGCCCACGAGTTGGGCCGACTGTCAGGAATCAGTCGTTGCTGTGTGGTCTTGCGAGGAGTGGGAATCAGAATAAGAACTCAGAGGCGACAGTTTTTGTTAAGACATTGAGTCGATCCCTTGTGCCACCGTGAGAAGGAGTGAGAAATGCAACGCATAGCCCACGGCTCTGCCTCTTCGTTTGATTTGGAGGAAGAAGAGGCAGCAGCATTCGCTCTCCCTGCTTCTTCTAAGCCAATTCCTTTCGGCTACTTGTTTCCCGATCTGCAGAATGACCCTGACTCACTCTTGCCGGAGTCACCCGCTACACTGGACAGCTTAGCCCTTCTCGGCGCCACCATGTTTGACCCGGGCGATGATCCGCAATTCAATTCGCGAATTCCTTCGGCCTATACGTATCTAGGTCAGTTTGTGGATCACGACATTGCCTTTACCAAGGTAGAAAAGACGCCCCCAACGTTGACCGATTCTTGCTCTCTGGATGACCCAAACCTGCGTCCGTGGTCCTGGACCGAAATCTGTTCAAAGGTTAAGAATCAGCGCACCGCTATCCTGCAACTCGATTGCGTGTACGGTGACGTCCCGCCCAACCCGCCTCCACCGCGTGCGAAAGATGACGACCAGTTGATGGCAGTTGGCAGGGTTAGCCCTAATCCAAAGTCTTCTCGAGTAGTAGGCAAGGATGTCAATAACGATCTACTCCGAACGGAGATGTGCAAAGTCCCAAAGAATGATCGTATAGCTATGATCGGGGACCCCAGAAACGATCAGAACCTTATCGTTTCACAATTGCATGTCGCTTTCCTGCGTGCGCACAACGCCCTAGTCGACTTTCTGCGCGGCCAGGGGCTTGCAAAACCAGGGCACGAGTTTGAACAGGCGCAAAGGATTCTGCGACAGCACTATCACTGGATCGTGCTCCACGATTTTTTGAAGCAGATCGCCGACCCGGTTATTGTTGACGAAGTGTTGGCCAATCCAAACCGGATTTATCCGCGCGACAAATTCTTCCTGCCGCTGGAGTTCACTGTTGCCGCGTATCGCTTCGGTCATAGCATGATCCGAAGCACCTACTATCTGAATGACAATATTCCTGGCGAGACACTCCAGCGGCTCTTTACCCTGACGGCCCTGAGCGATGATCTTAAGCCGACACCGGGAAAAGGTTTTCCTACCCTCCCCGAAAGCAAGATTATCCAATGGAGAAGGTTCGTCGGAGGCAGCAGAAATAAGAATGTGGCTCGTCAAATCCGGACGCGACTAGTCGAGCCGCTTTTCGCGTTACTGGACGAAACGGATCAGCCGGTTCCGTGTGAACGTAGGCTGGCAGTTCAAGACCTCAAGCGCGGATATATGATGCGCATTCCGACCGGACAGGCGGTGGCCCGGGCGCTCGGTATGCCAATCATGTCGGCCACACAAATCGAAGCGGTCGCGGCGGACAGCGATCAGCTCAAGGTGCTTCAGAAATACGGCTTATCAAGCCGAACGCCGCTCTGGTTTTACTGCCTGGCCGAAGCCGCTCACACGGCCCAACAGACTCGAGAAAGTCGCCTTGGTCCAGTTGGAAGCCGTCTGGTGGCGGAGGTGATCATAGGCCTCATACGCAGGAGCAACGACTCAATTCTTGCTCCCGACTTTGACCCACCCGAACCGTTTCCGATGTTTGGCGAGACTCCGGGAGAGTTTACTCTGCGGGATCTCTTGCGTCTGGCAGGAGTTTTCGAGGCTGAGAAAGATTTGGACCACTAATTCGAAGGAGGAAGACATGACCATTAAAGCAAACGTTCTTCAAGTAAAGGCAAGAATCAAAGCCGGCGAACAGCCCTTTTCCGATCAAGTGAAGGCCAAGGGACTCAAGGCCATTAACGGAGGACCTGCCGATTGGATCGCATACATGATGCTCTTTGCAGCGGTTGATAAGCCTCAACAGCTTGCCAGGCTCATTCCGACAGACGGTACTGAAAATGATGCAGCCATGAGAGATGCCAGAGCTTATCTTGTGGCCGCGGCACCTTGCACTCCAGACACGGTTGATAACTTCGAGAAGGGTGTAACGGATATTCTGGATGTCGGCTTGCCGGCTTGACCTGAGACTAGTTCGGAAACGCTGAGCCTGTCCACCAGCCTGAAGGTCGTGATCGTTCCTCGGCCGGAATGGTCACGGTTCTATCTGTTGCACTCCGACTCGGGGCCAGGTCTTGTTGGTTATCAGGCTGGTGCCGCCAATTGGTTTTACTCATCGAGGGACATCAGTGGCCGCAAATCGTAATAGCGATCACTCTCGTGCTGTATCCGAATCACTGAGTGCGGGGTGGCGAGAGCTTTGCGCTCGGTACCTGCCGGTCACGCCGGAACCTTCGTTCTGGAGGTATAGCCGCACAAGAATTCCCAGCGACCCGGAGCAGGGCTGGAAGCTGCACATCTCTGCCACGGTGCTGACGGCAAACAGGGTTTTGGAGGCGGTCGGCCCGTTTTTGCGAGGCCGCGGAGTCATGTTCAAGGGCCCGGCTTCACTTCTGGATTTAAGCAGGATCAATTGCGGCTCCCACTACGGATACGCCCTAGTTGGCAAGTGCTTGACGGTCTACCCTGCGACTATGCAGGATGCGGTGGCTCTAGCTGAAAGGTTGAATGAACTCACCGCGGGTATGCCTGCTCCGGCCGTGCCTTTTGATCTGAAGTTCAAATCCGAGGGCTGCGTTTATTACCGATACGGAGCATTCCGACATCTGGAAATTCCGAACGACGACGGATCGAGTAGTTTGGCGCTGCGTAACCCGCAAGGGGAACTGGTTCCGGATCTAAGAGAATCGCCGACAGCCAGGCCTGATTGGATCTCTGATCCACTGGCGCAACAATCATCAGACAATTCTGATTCAGTTGAGAGTCCGCTCAAAACAACCTTTCGGGCGTTTCGGGCCTTAGCGCAAAGAGGAAAGGGGGGCGTTTACCAGGCTTTTGACCTGAGCGTCCAGCCGCCACGCTTTTGCATTTTGAAAGAAGGACGGAAGAACGGCGAACCATGCTGGGATGGCCGCGACGGCTACTGGAGGGTCAAGAACGAAAAAAAGGTCCTCGGCGCCTTGGCTGCTTTGGGAATAGAAGTGCCTGGCGTTTATTCCTCATTCGAAGTGGAAGGAAATTTCTACCTGGCGACAGAGTTTATCGAAGGTGATAGCCTTCAAACTCTACTCAGCAGACGAGTGAGACGGCTGTCGGTAGCGCGCGCGCTCAGATACGCGCTTCAACTTTCCACTCTCATTTCCCGAATACACTCCGCTGGTTGGGTCTGGCGCGACTGTAAGCCATCCAACCTGATGGTAACGAAGAAGGGCCTCTTAAGACCTCTTGACTTTGAAGGTGCTTGTCCGATCCAACACCCCGATCCGATCCCGTGGGGCACGCCTGCTTTTGTCCCGCCCGAGGCCAACAAGGCACTTCGACAGTCGAGACTACCCGAGGATCTTTTCGCGCTCGGCGTCATTATCTATCTCTTATTGACCGGGAGTTTGCCGTCAAGCCCTGATCCAATTCCGGTCGAGAAGTTCAGGCCATGCGTTCCTGTCGCGGCAAGTCAATTGGTAGCCGAGTTACTGGATCCAGACCCGCGGCTGCGACCCCGCGGGAAGTTCGTGGCGCGAAGACTAAAGGCCCTCTTGGATGTTGTCAAAGACCCGTCCGCAGTCAATTCTTGATCGCACCTTCCCATGGGATGACTCGACGCGGGGAACAAAGCCTGGCCAAATTCAATTTCATAGTCTGGCCTAAGGCGGAAGGTTGATCTTTCGGGCAAGTTCAGCAAATCTCGGATCCGAACGAAGGCTGTCGAACATCGGATCAACCGTCAAATAGACAATAGGAGCGAAGCGCTCGGCGTAAGCCTTGTTTAGCCACAGAAAGGCTTGGTCCTTATCATCAAGCCCAATGTAGATAATGGCCCTTTCTTGAGCAGGAATCTTGGGTTCCTGGCTACCATCTTTCCTCGACTGCTCCTCCATTTCGTCCAGAATCTTTTGCGCATCGGCGGTTCTGCCGGACTTTGCATAGGCGTACCCAAGCGGGGCCGCAGCGAGCCATTTGTTCTTCGCACGAATCTTTTCGAATGTGTCGATAGCGTCGGCGAACATTCCTTTTTGCAGGTAAACATATCCGAGCACATACGAGGCGCTGTTATTATCCGGATTCTCTTCCAGTATCTTCTTGAAGTAATCAAGGGCCTTGTCATAGTCGCGGGCACGGTAATATGCGCGGCCAAGATTCATGACGACCAGCGGAGAAAACGGATCTATATCGAGGGCCGTTTTGCTCTCAGCGATGGCCTCATCAAAGCGTCTCGTCACCGCGAGAAGGTTGGCGTACCAGTAATGCGCAGACGCATTATCGGGATTAAGCTCAATCGCACGCTTGAACTCTTTCTCAGCATCTTGCCAGTTCCATTCAAACTTGAGCTTTACTACTCCCATTGAAATGTGTGCCTCAGACAGCGTCTCATCGATCTCCAGAGCCCGTCTGGCCGCGGCTCTGGCCATGGGCATCGCCACTTCGGTTGGAACAGAGCCATAAGCTACCGTAGTCAGCAACGCATATGAATCCGCCAGTCCCGCCCACGCCTGGGCATAAACGGGGTCTACCTCAGTAGCCTGTTTGAAATAGTCGATGGCTTTCTGAATATTCTCCTTGTCTCTCTTATCCCAAAAACTTCGGCCCCGCAGATATAACTCAAAGGCCTGCGGGATATGGTTTTGGCGGGTCGCTAAGAGCGGAAGCAGATTCCTTTCCTCGTCGTTTAAAGGGAGTTGCAAATAGATAGTCGTCTTCAGCGCAATCTCCTGTTTCAGAAACGACATTTCTTCGGGCGCTCTCAGCACGAACTCTTCTTCGGCAATTCGCGATTCCGTCTTCACGTTTTCGAGTCTGGTTTGCAATACGAGTGACGAACCTCGTTGCTTGATCCTCCCAAAAAGGACAACATCGGCATCGAGATCGCGCGCGAGTTTCTGCGGACTGACTGCCTGGGGACCATAGAAAGAAGGAGCAACGGTTGATGACTTGATCCCCAAATCAGATCGGCGAGAAAGCTCTTTGACCAACTCTTCGGTTAGCGCTGGACCCAAACACTGAGTGTTGGAATCGAGGCCCTCGCAGGTTATCTGAAGCACCGCCAGGGTGTGACTCTTCTTTGTCGGTTTTAAGAGGGCAATTATCGCGACGGTTACTATCATGAGAAACACGGCGAGCAAAGCAGTCGTCCGAACGTTTAGATAGTTCGCCCTTCGGGGGCGCACGGCGGCTACGCCCTGAAGGTCCTCGAGATCGAGCAGCATCTCGCTCGCCGACTGGTAACGTTCAGCGCGATCCTTCTTCAAACATCGGTCGACAACGAGATCAAATCCCATGGGAAGACTGGTCGTAAGTTGCGTGAGAGATTGTGGCTCGCGCGTGAGGATGGCCGAAATGATCTCGGCACTATTATCATGCGTGTAGGGATTCTCGCCGGTGACCATCTCGTAAAGAAGAGTTCCGAGACTGAAAATATCACTGCGGTAATCCAGTTTCTCCACACGCAATTGTTCGGGGGACATGTAAGCTATGGTGCCTGGCACCAAGCCGGTTTGGGACAAGTGGCTGATGCTATCCGCGGCGGCTTCACTACTCTGTTTTTGTTGAATCGTTTTGGCCAGTCCGAAATCGAGTACCTTCACCTGCCCGCTGTTGGTGACCATTATGTTTTTGGGTTTGATATCGCGATGAATGATGCCGTGAGCGTGTGCTTCCGCAAGTGCGCCAACTATCTGTCGAGAGAGAGGTAGTACGCGGTCAGCAGGCAACGCTTGAGTGCGAATCATATCCGCGAGCGTTTCACCTTCCACGTACTGCATCACGATAAAACTGTGGTCCTCGTGTTCTTCAATGCCATAAACCGGACAGATATTTGGATGGTCCAACATGGCGACGGCCTGCGCTTCCTTGATCAGTTGTCGCTTGGCCCAGTTGTCTCCCACGAATTCAGGAGAGAGAAACTTGAGCGCAACCTTCCGGCCCAGGCGCGTGTCTTCTGCCAGATAAACCTCTCCCATACCTCCTCTTCCTAGAAGCTCTAGGATCTTATAGGCGCCTACTACTGTGCCGACCATTGAGTCCGCCTGACTCCCACGCATTACTTTCATTCCAAGTTCAAAAGCAGGCTGCTCCATCAGTCCGTTGCTGCTCTCGAATGCCTTGATTAAAGACTCCACTTCCATCTGCAACGATTCATCCCCAGAGCATGCTTTGTGGAGATAAAGAGACCTCTCACTCGCTTCCATGGCCATGGCGGCGTGAAACAACTCTTCAATTCGCTGCCAGTGGTTAGAGTTCATGCCTGATTTCGCGGGCCAGCCACGCCTTAGCCATGTTCCAATCCCGCGTCACGGTGATTGAGGATATCTTCAGAACTTCCGCTGTCTCTTCGACACTGAGTCCGCCAAAGTATCTGAACTCGACAACCTTGGCCTTCCGTTCATCGATGGCCGACAATCTATCGAGCGCCTCATCGAGGGCGAGCAACTCGCTCGCCTTTGTTCCCGAAACCAGATCCACTTCGGAGAGAGACACCTGAATGGCATCGCCTCCACGTTTCATGCGCTGTCGATCGCGCGCGTAATTCATCAGGATGCGACGCATGATCTGGGCGGCAATCCCGAAGAAGTGGGCCCGGTTCTGCCAGCGGGTGTTCTTCTGATCTACCAGTCGAAGGTATGCCTCATTGACTAGCGCTGTCGTCTGCAAGGTGTGATCGGATTTCTCCTTGCGCATGTAGCTATGCGCCAGGCGGTGCAACTCTCTTTCGACCAGAGGAAACAGTTTGTCCAGTGCAGTCTTATCGCCTTTGCTCCAATCAACCAGCAGGGCAGTAATGTCAGGCGGGGAAGGCATTATCGGTCAAGATACTTTCCAGAGGGTGGCCAGTGTCATGGTGAAGCTCCGAGCACTCTGAGATGCCCGACGACAAGAAAAGTCTCCACTTCAGATGATAGTTTTCCGACAACGCTGGTGCGTTAGTTAGTGAAGACCGAAAACGGCTTGGCGTGAACCTCGCCCCCACGTGGCGAAGTCCGGTACCCCAGCAGCCCTCTCGCGTAAACGAGAGTGTTTATATAGCGCCACCGTTGTGATTGCAACAGTTATTTACTACGGAAGTTAAGTGCAGAACTACGAAAGGTTCAGCAGAAAGCCAATGCCCCCAAAGAGCGCACAAGAGAACGATCGCCCACACGGAACTCCCGACGCGCTTAGAAACTGGATCATGGTGGTCCTCACCCTCATTTTTGTGTCGCTGTACGGAGCGGCGCTGATTGGATGGCTCAAGCCTCTGGCCGACGAAAAAATGGTCTTAAGGCTTGAGCCTATCATTTTCGTAATCATTGGTTATTACTTCGGCAGACTGCCGGCGCAGCAGAACGAAAAGACTCTGAAAGAAGAGATCGGCCGCCAGACGCAAAAGGCCGACGCCGCGCAACACGTAAAAGAACAGGCCCTGCAAACGAGAGAGGCCCTGGAAGAAAAACTGAAGAACGCTAACTCAGCGCTGACCTCGGCCGCGCCGTCAACGTCGGCAGCCAGGTTTGCAGAAGACGTTCACAAGGAAGGTGGACCGATCAAGGAAGAAGGTCTGCGTTACTCAGTGGGTGCGGCGCTACGGATTTTGAATTCGTAGCTTGGAAACTCAGCATCAAGTAAGTCCCTCGGTGAAGCCTCGACCGAGAGGCTGAAAAGCAAGTGAAGCGGCACGAGGCATACCAGGAAGGACATTCAAATGGACACAGCCAGTTTTATTGCGGCATTAGCCCCGGCGTTCGCGGCCGGATTTGCGGTACAGCGGTTACTGGAGATTCTTGATCCTCTGGCAGAGGGCCTTGCCGGCGCCGAGAAGAAAAAAGTTTTCCTCAGTCTATCGTCCTTGGTTGCCGGTCTGGGTTTAGCCGCAGGGCTTGGCGTAAGAGTGCTGGCGCCCCTGGGCGCAAAAACGTCCGCGCGTCCGTTTGGGTGGCTCGATCTTCTTGATCTGCTGGTCACCGGTTTAGTGATCAGCGCCGGCACCGAAGGATTCAACTCTATTTTGAAATTCATGAACTACAAGAAGGAAGAAAAAAAAGCAACGGCCTTGACCGAATCTCTAACCGCAACGAAAGCGGAGAGCCAAATGAAAATGGAGGGAACAATGACACCCGAGAATGATGAAGCAGGTTTGACTCCCAATCAATGCATCGCCTGGAGACAAGGAGAGTTTCGCCAGCGTGTGCGCGGCGCAGTCGCTGAATGGGCCCAGGAGCCTGCGTCGAGCATCTTGCCCACGAACACTTTGGGCGAACTGGCGAAAGGAACTCCATGGAATATCGGGCAGCAGGCACGACTTACTCAGTCCGTTAACGCCAACGAAGTGTTCGCACCACAATTCCCGAACACTAAGATGGCTCCACTCTCGCAGCTTCTTCCGGCTTCGACCACCGTCGCACAGTGGGAAAAGATCGTTTGGAAGCAGCAAAACCCTGAGACACCGTGTTTTCCGTTCACGGACTAACCAACAAAAGGGAGAACGACATGTCAACTAAGATCACCTTGGCACTATGCGCGATCGGCTTGGTGTGGTTTGGGTCAGGCTCAGGGGTGGTTGCGCAAGTGAAGACCTTTCCGCTGCCCGACAATACCCGCGCGACGTCAATAGAGGTTTCTTTCCCCGCTAATGTTGCCCAGATGGATGGCGCAAAGATCTCTTTTCCCAGCGCTCTCTCAGTGCCGATACCATCAATCTATTTCAAGGAAAGCGGGCGCCGCGTGTATCTTACTGCAGACACCTCATTCGCGAAGGATAGCGCCGGGGCACCCATCCTCAACCAGATTGCCTTGTCTAATTTTCGAACCCTTGACGACTCGCATGGGGTGGACCTGGTTAAAGGCAGCGATGATGGCGGCGTCACGGTTCCGCCAGTAGCAGCGGGCACAAAGCGCTCTTACTTCATAACGTGGGAGAGCATACGCCTTGAGACGCAAACTCAGGCCGCACCGCTCATTACCTCGGCGAGAGTTGGATCTTCAGCCGACAACCCGCCAGCGCTTTCTGCAAGACTGAGGGGAAATAAGCGAGAGTTCTCGGTTGGTACAGTTGGAATCAGCGCTCGCACCTTACTCAACAAGTTCAAGAGCAGCCCCGGAAGTGTGAGGGTTGTATACGAATTCGATTCAGACGATCCTGTCCCGGGTACCGTAAACAATGAAATCTCAAGCCAGGCGGCAAGCTTACACGCCCTAAACGCGGCAGGAGCCCCGGACGATGTGAATCCTATAACGTTAATAGTAGATGTTGGAAGTCAACTGCCCAATCGGCCTGAAAACTACACAGTTAACCTCAAATTTCCGTCCTCGGCTTTGCGCGGGTTCGAGGATCCTGGGTTTAAGATTCCTGATGATGACGAGTTTGTTACCGCCTCAACGGATATTGATGTCGTGGTTGCCGGTCTTTCTCCGCCGTCCACAGATCGAGCGAAGACTGAGTTCTTTTTTGATAGCACTTTCAGCTCAGTCGTCAACGCCAAGAGTCGCAAACGCTCGAACGTCGGCCTTTTCGGACTCCATCTGAAGCCCACTCTGCCGATCCTTACCCATAACGTTTATGACCGAACTCAGTCGCCCTGGTGGACGGCCCTTCGTCCGCTGCTCGACGCAGACGTTGATACTCAACACATTGCGGACTCCGAGGCACCGAACCGGGTCGTCTTTGGAGCGGACTTCGAGTTGGGGCGGGACGCTGGATTGAAGGGAGCTAACAGCTTTCTCCAACAGATTGTTTGGATCAACGGTATCCGCTACGACTCGGATCGGGATTTCAAACTACAAACTCTTTATTGGCACACCGAATTGATCCCTCATTTCCGCAATTGGGAGCAGACAAGAGAGCAGCGTCTCAGACAGTTCCGGTTTCCCGGCGGCAACCCAGAGGTCGAGCGGAGGGCCAAGTTTCCGCCGATCTCCGCCTATAGCTTCCAGCCATCGATCGGTTACCAGTTGGGAGGAACTGTAAATCGAGATAGCCGGGTAACTGGTTTCCCGACGAACAATGTTTCGCGTTTGTTTATCAGATCATCGAATGCCGTCGAATTTAGGAGGCTCATCAAGCTTAGCCTTGACGACACTTATTACTTTCTCGAAAACGCTCCTCGTCGACGTAACCGAAACTATCTGGAAGCCCGTCTGGACATTAATACTGGCGCTCTCTTCAGCGTGGACCTTGGCAGTCTGCAGAGCGCCGTTACCTTGAAGTTCCAACGGGGTGAGCTTCCGCCGCGGTTCAAGCCCGTAAATGCCTTTTCGATCGGATTCAGGCTCTATCGCTAAGCCCTGTATTTGGTAAACGCTCGCAACCTCGAAAGCGAACGTTCCACAGGACAACTGTCCGAGCTAACCGGAAAGAGAATCTAGATGCCAGACCTACGTGAAATTGATTTCGTTTTCTTCGACATCGGCGGGACACTCGGCGAGAGGAATGCCTCGACCGGAAATTTCGTTCCCTTCCCGAGCAGCGCTGGATTGCTGCAGGCAATGCGCGACCAACTGGGTTTGCGCGTGGGCATCATTACCACTTTAGGCCCGCAGCTCACCAACGCCGACGGTCTTGCCCTGCTGAAAAAAGCGGGGCTCAATCAGTTCCTCGACCCAGCAGGCTTCATCTCAGATCACGATGCCGGTATAGCCAAGCCGAACCTGGAGATCTATCGCTTTGCGGCCCAAAGGGTCGGAGTTCCGCTGGGCCGTTGCTTATTCGTTGGTGAGAACCTGATCGAAGTCATTGGTGCGATAGCTGCCGGCATGAAAGCCATTCTCAAACCTTGCCCACCGGGGCGCGACCTGCCGAGTTAAGTCTTGCCTCGACGGTCTGCACAAGCGCAAGACCCATTACCAAGGAGACCTCAACATGTGTAAGAAACGAAGACCAATTAACTGTATTGTGCCGCCTCATATCATCGAAGCAATGCTCAAGAGTGACGATGAGCGCGTCCGTGATTCCGCGCTGCGAACCCTCGCCGCGTCGGCACGGATCCGGGGTGAGCGCGAGATCGTCGGGGCCATTCGCTCCGCGATGATCACTAACCCGATTGGCCAAAAGCATCGCACTATCGCCGACGCGAAAAATGAAAGGCTGTCGCCCGCGCAACTGCCTGGCATGTTGGTGCGCGATGAAGGCCAGGCCGCAACTGCTGACGTCTCGGTTAACCAGGCGTATGACGCCCTGGGCGCAACTTACGATTTCTATAACGATGTTCTGGGACGCAATTCCATTGACGGCCACGGGACGCGCCTGGTGGCCACGGTTCATTTCAGCAAGAGCTTTAATAACGCCTTCTGGAATGGCAAGCAGATGGTCTTCGGGGATGGCGACAACATAATTTTCAGGGACTTCACTCGTTCTCTGGATGTTATCGGTCACGAACTCGCGCATGGCGTGACTGAATTCAGTGCCGGCCTGGAGTATCACAATCAATCGGGCGCCCTTAACGAGTCCTTCTCTGATGTCTTTGGCTCGTTGGTGAAGCAATACGCCAGGAAACAACCCGCCAGCGAGGCCGACTGGCTCATAGGGTCCGAGATTCTGGCACCGGGAATTAACGGCGTCGCCCTTCGTTCCATGAAAGACCCTGGTAGCGCTTACGATGACCCTCGGCTCGGCGGGAAAGACCCTCAGCCGAAGCACATAAGGGACTACGTTGAGTTACCGGATGACGAGTTTGGCGATTTCGGTGGAGTGCACTACAACTCTGGAATTCCAAACTATGTCTTCTACCAGGTTGCGGTTGCCCTCGGCGGTAATGCATGGGAGCAGGCAGGCGCGATCTGGTATCAGAGTCTACAGCAACTTTCTCCCTTGGCGCAGTTTCAGGATTGTGCTGATATTACCGCGCAGGTCGCCGGAGCGAAGTTTGGCACCGGCAGCAAGCAGCAGGATGCCGTCATAGCCGCGTGGGACGAAGTAGGGATCAAGATTACCGCTCCGCAGGCGGCGGCTGCGTCAGGCTAACCGCTGGATCGCTTAACGCTCGCTAAGGCAAGCGCGCGGCCTCGGCGGGAAATCCCTGGCGGTGGTCTTACAATCGCAGTCAGTTCGATTGTATTATGAAGTGACCGCCGGTGGGTTTTACGCCGGGGCCATAGCCAAACCAATAGTCTCGACAAGAGTGTCAATAGCTTGATACTGATTCAAGAGGGCGGGCGAATCCAATGAAAATCGAATTCTCGCGATCGGGCGGCTTTGCAGCTCCCGCCATGAGACAGACCGTTGAAATCGACACCGATGATCTTCCCGAGAGCGAAGCCGATGCGTTGCTGAAGCTGATAGACAACGCCGGCATAGCGAACCTTGCATCGCAAGCAACGACCGCACCTCGGCCCGACGCGCTTCACTACCGGATCAAAGTTAGCGATGAGGGCCTTAGTCATACCGCTACCACTTCCGACGCCGACATGCCCGAAGCCCTGCACCCGTTAGTTGATTGGTTAACTGACCGGGCCTCACGAAAGGGTTGATAGCTTGTTATTGAGTAAGTGACTTCGAACAGGCAAAACCCATCTAGTCCTCATGAATCGTCGGTGCGTCCGCGTGGGGCACGAAGCACTGGCGGCAGCGGGCTTCGTACATGCCGGTCGCTCCGACTGCGACACGCTCTTCCGATTCAAAGATGCGCTGTGAGTAGTTGGCGGCCTGGCCGCACTTGACGCAGATGGCGTGCGTCTTGGTGATGTATTCGGCGATGGCCAGCAGTTGAGGCATCGGCTCCCAGGGCTTGCCCGTGTAGTCCTGATCCAGTCCCGCGACAATCACCCGCATCCCCAGTTCGGCGAGTTCGTTGACGACTTCGACAAGTTCGTTGTCGAAAAACTGTGCTTCATCGATGCCGACAACTTCGGTGTCCGGCTCGACGTTGGCGCGCACGTCCGCCGCCGTGCGCACGTTGGCGGACTCGTGCCTCATTTCTGAGTGCGAAACGATGTGATCGTTTGAAAACCGCTTGTCGATCTCGGGTTTGAAGACCTGGACCTTCTGTCGCGCGATCCGGGAACGGCGCAAGCGGCGAATCAGTTCTTCGGACTTGCCGGAAAACATCGACCCGGCGATCACTTCGATCCAGCCGGCGCTGCGTCGCGACAACCCGGGATGCTCGCTGCGGCTCTGGACGTCCATTTCTTCTGGTTCGTTACTGCGGATCATCGTTGCTGAACTACTCATACTTGTTTTGCTGGACTGGCTCTTTCAAAGAGTATCTGTTCGAATCGTCGATGCAGTCTAATTCAAAGCGACTCATTTCCCAAAACCGTTGCGCTCTGTTTCTCGCAAAGGCGCAAAGACAAATCTTAAGGCGCTAAGAAATATCAATCAGACATTGAGAAACTGGCGCTATCCAAAAAAATTACCATCCACGAAACTACACGAAGCAACACTAAGAGGACTTCCTATTTAGAGTCGTTTCGTGTGATTTTGTGGATCGCTTTTCCGCCTTCTAACCAGATTTTCCAAAACCGCCACCGCTGGGTGTTTCGATCCGCACTCGATCACCCGCCCGCAGTTCCCAGCTTCCTTTTGAAGCAAGCTGTTCCCTGCTGCCATCACCACGAATGATGAACGCGCGACCGAGCGCACCGTCGTCGCCACCACGCAGACCATAAGGCGCGCGCTTGCGACGATCAGAAAGCATTGACATCAGCGCAGGTCCCAGGACCTCGATCTCGCGAACCGCTCCATCGCCGCCTTTGTGCCTTCCCTTTCCTCCCGAGCCTTTGCGAATTCGATATTCCCGAACCCGCAAAGGATAAGAGTACTCAAGCGCCTCCGCCGGGGTATTCAAGCTGTTGGTCATGTGTGTGTGCGTGGCGCTCATGCCGTCAAGCGTCGGACGCGCGCCCATACCGCCGGCGACAGTTTCATAGTAAGAAAACTCGAGACCCGTGCGCGGATCGATTCCACCAATTGTCAGGTTATTCATCGTGCCCTGGCTGGCTGCGGGAATTCGTCCGGGGAGGGCCCGAGACAGGGCCTTGAAGACAGTATCAACTATTCTCTGCGAGGTCTCGACGTTGCCTCCGGCTACGGATGCCGGGTGCCTGGCATTCACGATGGTCCCCTCCGGCGCGATTACTTCGATTGGTTCCATCAGGCCCGCGCTGGCAGGAACGTCGGTGCCCACCAGACAACGAAACACATAAGAGACTGCCGAAACCGTGATGGCCTCGACCGCGTTCAGGGCGCCGGCCACCTGGGGCGAACTGCCGGTGAAATCAACGCGCGCGCGATCAGCTTTGATGGTGACGCGCACGCGAATCGGGATTTCCTTTCCGCTAATTCCGTCATCGTCGAGCGCGTCTTCGGCCTGGTAACTACCATCCGGAATGGCGTCAATCGTGCGACGCATCATACGGGAAGAGTACGAGATCAAGTGTTCAGCATACTGAAGTGCTTCCTTTGTTCCGCGCCGTTCGACAATCTCGAGAAGCCGGTTGGCGCCGGTTTTGAGCGAGCCGATCTGAGCTTCGAAATCCGCCTGCCGTTCTTTGCTGCTGCGCACGTTTGCCAGGATCAACTTCATCACGTCGTCGCAGATTTCCCCAGCGCGCACCAGGTGAATCGGCGGAATCCGCACCCCTTCTCCATAAACGTCGGTGGCCAGTCCCATCGATCCCGGCGTTGCCCCACCGATGTCGGCGTGATGCGCGCGGTCGGCGACGTAGAAGAGAGTGGGCAGTGTGCGGTGGGCAGCGTGCAGTTGTTTTCTCTGACCACTGACCACTGCCCACTGACCACTGACTACTGACGCTATCAGTGTCACATCCGGCAAATGCGTGCCGCCGGCGAACGGATCGTTCAGCGCCACAACATCTCCCGGACCGATCCGGGTCTCTGCCAGCGCTGCCGCGACCGCCATCGGCATGGAACCGAGATGCACGGGCATGTGATCGCCCTGGGCAATCACGCGGCCGGATGAATCGAAGACCGCGCAGGAGTAGTCGCGCCGCTCTTTGATGTTCGGCGAGAACGAAGTGCGCCTCAGGGCGACACCCATCTCTTCCGCGACCGAGGTGTAGAGCGCGCGATAGATCTCGAGTGTGGTTGGATCGAAGCTAGCCATAGGAACAAAAACTTAAACGCAAAGGACGCTAAGGGTTTCGCAGAGGGCGCAAAGCCTCTGAGCACCTCTGAGAGTTCCTTTGCGGCCTCTGCGGTCAACTACTCTCTTTGGACAAAACATCTGCGTTTCCACGATTCGTCATACCTCAATGATTAGATTTCCGTGAGCATCCACTTTGGCTCTCGCGTCCTCCGGAATCAGCGTTGTGCCGGAATACTCAGTAACGATACAGGGCACGCGCAACTGAGATCCCGGCTGCAAAGCTTCCCGCCGATAGACCGCCACGCTAATCTTCTTTCGTTCAAAGAAACTTTCCACGAAGGCGTTGGGTTTAGCAAAGCCTCGGGATGAACCACCGACGCGCGCAGTCTTCAATTTCTCTACAACTCCAATCGACCGCAAACGGGCGCTGACGATCTCTACAAGATTCGTCTCCTGGGCATAACCGTAACGCGCACGATGCGCACGATGAAATGCGACCGCGATGTTTCCACTGGTCTGTTTGATCTGAAGCTCGAATGATTGACCTTTGTAGCGCACCGCTAACGATCTTTCATGACGCTGCTTACTTTCCGGAAAGCCTTCACGGCGCAAATCACCACGCGCCTGCTTTTCCAACTCAGCAAATATTCGTTGCAGCTTCGGCCTAACACTACTCCCAGCTTCCAACATGACGGTGCGGCTTTGGTCCTTCACCACATCAGCCGCTAGAACGCCAATCGCGGAAAGCGCACCCGGTGAAGCCGGAACCAGTATCCGCGGAATGCGCAGCGCGCGCGCCAGGGCCAACGCGTGCAATCCACCGGCGCCGCCGAAGGGTACCAAAGCAAATCCACGCGGATCGTTTCCGCGCTCAACTGAGACGTGGCGCAGGGCGCGCTCCATATTTGTATTCACGACATCGACCACCCCATGCGCAGCTTCAATTGTGCTTACTCTGCGTCCCGCCACGGCGCTCATTTCGGCGGCCAGTTTGCTAAGAGCTTTCCGCGAACGCGCTTCATCCAGCTTGAATTCACCGCCCAACAAAGCAGCGCCCGGAAAATGACCCAGGACAACGTGTGCATCAGTGACCGTGGGCAGAAGTGATCGCCCATAACAGGCCGGGCCGGGATCAGCGCCCGCCGATTCCGGACCAACCCGCAGCGAACCTCCTTCGTCTACGCGCCCAATCGATCCACCACCGGCGCCTACGGTGTGAATGTCCATCATCGGCACGGCAACCGGAACGCCAGCTACGTTTGCCTCATTGGTCAGACGCATACCATCGCGATCGCACAGCGCCACATCGGTCGAGGTTCCGCCCATGTCAAACGTAATGATGCTTTCAAAGCCGGCCGTTCGGGCGGCGCGCAATGCACCGACTACACCGCCGGCCGGGCCGGAGAGAATCGTGCGCACCGGTTCAGTCGCGGCGGCGGCGGCGGAAATGCTCCCACCGGATGATTGCATTACTCTAAAAGCAAGGGTCGATCTCTGAACTTTGGCCTTTGGTCTTTGCTTGCGCGCCGATACTCGCTCTGTTTCTTCCGCAGCAATCTCACTTAAGCGATTGAGATACCGGCCCATCAACGGTTGCAGATAAGCGTTGACAGTGACCGTTGAGGTCCGTTCGTACTCGCGGTATTCAGGAAGTATTTTGTGCGAGACTGAAAGCGGCACGCCCAGCGTCTCGAGCGCTTTCGCGATTCTCCGCTCGTGCTGAGGACGAACGAATGAAAACAAGAGTGAGATTGCTATTGACTCGCATTTTGCGCGGCGAAGCTCCGCGACCAACTTTGCGACATCATCGTCGTGAAGTGGTTCGAGCACTTCGCCGTCAGCCGAAACTCGTTCGTGTGCGCCGAGCCTTAGCTCGCTCGGAACCAGCGGCGATGGCTTCACCGCATTCAAGTTGTAAAGCTCGGGTCGCGCCTGCCGGCCGATTTCGATCACATCTTCAAAGCCCGCGGTGGTCACCAGAGCGACCCGCGCACCGCGTCGCTGAAGCAGCGCGTTAGTCCCCACGGTGGTGCCATGCACTACCTCGATTTCAACTAAGGACGAACCGGTTTCTCTCGCGATGCGATGCAGACCCTCAATAATGGCTCGGGAAGGATCATCCGGGGTCGAGGCGAGCTTGAAAATGCGCAGTTCCCTGCCCGCTGCAAAAACAAAATCAGTAAACGTGCCGCCGGTATCAACACCCGCGCGCGCGCGATCAACAGTCCGAACCTTTTTCTTATAGGTCATCCTCTGTCCAGAAGCAGGAGCGCCATGTTGCCACCCGGTAAACTAATCGCGCAAGTAGGTAGTGGTGCAGTTTGACAGAGTGGCACGGGCGTCCCGCCCGTGAATCACGCGCAAGATGCACGTGCCACATTCAAACTGCACCACTACCCGCAAGTACATTCGCGAGCAAATGAAATGCAGAACCGCCCCTCGTTGCTCCGTAGGATAGATCAACAAGAGTTTTGAAAGAGCATTTCACCGTCGAGCCGGAATTCACCTGGAATGAGACCGAAACAAAGGAAGGTTGAATTTCTAAGACCACGGAGGAACCCCAGTTGAAGGCCGAGCATGAGGCGTGCTTTAATTCGGCCCTGTTCTTTCATCCCGGCCAGAGGAGTCTCCAATGTCTCGCATTTTGCTCGGCACGATCTCCGGTCTCGTTTATGGCGCACTATCTGCCGCTTCAATGATTCCCCTGTCCTTCTCAGATAAGACCGCTGCGTTGACTGGTGCGTTTATCAACCGCTTCGCTATAGGTTTCGTCATCGGCGCGGCGCGTCTGCCCGTGCCGTCGTGGGCTCAAGGTCTCATCTTCGGCATCCTGCTGAGCCTTCCAGATGCCATCATCACCAAAGCCTTTGCACCAATTCTTATCTTAGGGGCAATCGGTGGCCTCATCATTGGGATCATTGTCGGCAAGTGGGGCGTGTAATCTCACCAACCTTCAAACGTGAATAGGTAATGAGCATGGTCAGCAAATTATCTGACGTAAGCGATATTGTGAAGCAGACTATTAACGACCCACAGCAATCTTTTCCCACAATCCTGAAACTAGCGAGCAGCGAAGATTGGAAAGAGCGAGAGGTCGCGGCAAGCATTCTGGTGGAGGGTAGCAAGAAAAAGCCTGCTGACATTGTCGCAGAAATGATTCTGTGGGCTGACCACCCGAACCCAAACGTTAGAAGAACGGCGAGTGAAGGCTTGAGAGACATCGCTCGCAAACAGCCGGAGCTTGTATTGCCTGTAATCGCAAAGCTAAAAGCCGATCCGAATCTTTACGTTAAAAAGTCAGTCGCCAACGTGTTGAGGAATGCGGGTAATTATCATCCTGAGTTTGTGTTGAGCGTTTGCGCAAAGTGGGCTAAGAGGAAAAATGCTGATACCGCATGGATTATCAAAGACGCCTTGAGAAAACTCAAAACCAAATACCCGGACAAAGTGGAAAAGATAATAGCAACACGCTAGCGGGGCAGTACTCGCCTGTTTCGGTCATTGACGAGAAGCAAGACTTCACATATTGTTTGGTCACTCCCGGGGGATGAGAGCCATGGACTTCTTGCTTGGATTCAATGACAACGCCGCCCTGATCGGAGATCTCGAAGGCGGCGTTCGCACCGAGAAACGCCCCGCGCACCTCTCAACACAGGATTGGGAAGTGGGATTGAGCAATAATTACCTCGAACCAGAGCGCGGATACAATGAAGAGGGAATGCCTTTCATGAATATGACGGGCGACTTTCGTTTTGAAAATGGGCAGGTGAAAGTTGTCAGGCTCGAGGGCGTGAAACCGTACGAGGCATTCTCTGACGAGGCTTCCGGACTTTCCGTCCGGGCCGTCTTTCTCTCACACCTGAATCAATGGGCGGTCGCCGATTGAGATACTCCCTCTCCCACTGGGAGAGGGTTGGGGAGAGGGCCTGAGCTTCGACCCCGCCCCAGCTATGCCCCTCATCCCCGGCCCTTCTCCCAAAGGGAGAAGGGAGAAACTTTCATTGAAGTCACTCAATCACCGTCTTCCAGTTTTTCCGGCTTCGATTCGGTAGCTGCTTCTGTTCCGCGATCCGGCCCTGCCAACGGATCCTGATAAGCGAAAACCGCATCCTCTTCAAATGACGGCGCCAGGCGCGAGGCCAGTCGCTCAAGAAGTGACGGTACCCGTTCAGGATTCTGCTCCAGAGCTGTTGATTCGGTCTCAGGATCGAACTGAGACCCGAGGCGAATCAGTTGAGCCGTCGTATGGCGGCAGGATGTGCACGCGATCAGATGAGAGATCACAGGGGATGATTCGGCCTCTTCGAGTCGACCTTCGACAAAGGCGCAGATCGCATCCTCGTCGAGGTGTTCTGAAGAGGGCGATTCAGCCGGCAGACGGGCTTTGAGACGCTGGTGGATCATGTAGCGAATGGCCTCGGTCTCTTTGTTTGCTTCTGGTCGCGTCACTCTTAAGTTACGATGCTCCTTCAACCCGGGGCTTTCCTGCCTCTTCCTGATGAAAGGTCTCACTGACCGGAGGGCTGCGATCAAGCTTCACGCCCTGGGCCGGATCTTCGGTTGCGAGGGCCTTACAAATCTCGATTTCAGCTGCATTCAGGCCGTGTTTCTCGGCCAGTTCGGCACGGAACCGGTCTGAAACTTTTCGGTACACCTTCTCCAGCCAACGCATCACGGTCGATTCATGTATTCGGCCTGACTGAGCACTCCCTCGCCGCCGCTGAAACCAACGCCGAATAGGGGATCTGGGCTGCTCAACGATGCGCGCTATCTCTCGAAGCTTGAGGCCCTCGACGTGATAGTAGAGGAGTAACAGCGTCTCGTGATCGTCGAGGGCGGCCAGCGATTGATCGAGAGCTGCTATCGTCGCTGATCTGTAGCGGTCGCGCACCACACTCGTTAGCATTAACTCCTCAGTCCCCCGCATCTCCGCGGGCCCGGCATACGCTTCGGCAGTTTCATCGCCGGTTCCCGACCAATCTTCGAGCGAAACTTCGGCCTTTCGCCCTCGATACAGATCTACCACCGTATGCAATATGACCGTGCGCAGCCAACCGCGTAACGTGCCGCGCCCCGTGTAGGTCCTGAACTTCGACTGCCGCACACCGTCCAGGACCCTGGTTCCGAAGAGCTCGACGTAAACCGAATCGATTACCTCATCAGCATCTGTCCCGCTGCGAACCAGATGACGCGCCCAGCGTTCTATGAACGAGCGGTACTGGCGATCAAATTCCCACCAGGCGTGTTCGTTGCCGCGGGCGCAAGCCAGCGCCAGGTAAAGATCGCGATCCTGAAGCGCGCCAAGGAATCGGGAGAGCTCCTGAGTGGATGGCATTGCACTTCCGCCTGTGAAACCGATCAGATACTTATTGACGGCCACGATCACCGCGTCGCGAAAGTCTGCTGGTGACAAGCCAAAGTCTGAATAGGTTTTCGCACAATCGGCATAGATTGCATCCAGTTCGCCTGCGCACGCGGCTAGCCTACTTAGAAGTTCTTGAGATGACCTGGTCACAGGGCTGGCGCGATTGTCGATCAAAGTTCGCCCATTATATTGACAAAGAGCATTTGCTGCACGTCTAACCGCGAGATAGAAGTTATCTGCCTATCGCGGCGGCTGTCTGGGGGACGCGCCGATGGTGGCATTTTTGCCAAGAAAGGGAGATCGAGGGACCCGGAAGTGGAAGATTCATGATCAGCTTGTCAGGCGGAGCAATCTCATTAGCACCGTGGCTTCAGCCCGGTGATTAGGCAGCCTCAATGAGAAAGGAAACCGTTTTGAACGGTTTGCTGGCGATGGATCAGGTAAACCGTTAGAAACGGTTCCGGGATCATTTCGGCGAATCGTGACCACCGGGCTAAAGCCACGGTGCTAATCAGATTCAAACCGACCCAGAACGCGGCCGGCGCCATCAGCTTTGCGGCTTACTGGCATCACTACTTTGGGCGAGCGCGGCCGCCTTCTCCCGGTTGCGTTGAGCAATGGTGTAAAGGATTGTTTTGACTTGAAACGGCGTCAGGTTTGGATACGCTTCCATCATCAGAGCAATGATGCCGACTACGTAGGGACAAGCAAAGCTGTTGCCCGTCAACTGCCGGTGGCCTCCTCCCGGCCACGCCGTCGTCACCTCCACCCCCGGCGCGACCAGCTCGATGACTTGCCCGTAGCGATAGCCGAAGTTGAACGGATCACCACCGGCCCTTTTGACCACCGACACTACCGAGGAAGAAAAAATCGAAGGATAGCTCGGGTAGGGAAGATTGTTTGCCGCGGACACTACAATGCAGCCCGATTGATACGCGCGATCCAACAGATCGTGCAGGGGCGCAAAAAAATCGCGCTTGGTTGTCCCTAACGACAGGTTGATGACGCGAAATTTTTGTTTGATAGCGTAATCGAGTCCCACCAGGAACATATCGCCCGAGCCGGAAGCTTTTGGGCCCAGCACTTTCACGCTATACAAATCAGCGTCTGGCGCTACGCTGGCAATGATTCCGGCGCAGGCCGTGCCGTGGCCAGCTTGATCGCCGGAAGTAGAGGGACGGAACTCGATCCGGCCGTCCTCCGCCACCGCTTCGACTGATTCCTTGACCTTCCCTTTCAAATCCGGATGTTCAGTATCGATGCCGCTGTCAACGACGGCCACGCGGACACCCCGCCCCGTGCGCCCTTTCCAGATCGCCTCTGGCTGGATGGCAGCCCACAGGTCCGTGGTCGCATCCGTCGCTTCTGCGGCAATATCAAAAGCCATCTAGCGGTCTCCTTAAAGTTGTGGCCCGCACATCTTGCGCGTGGTTTCCGGGCGGGCCGCCCGGGCCACCCTCAGAATCCGAAATTGCTTCCGTCGCCCGATTGTCCTTTCGTAAACCGCGCGATCATCTCCAGTAAGTCCCGGCAGAATTTTCGTTCGGCGCCGCCACGCGCGACAATCTCGCGCAAAGAAACCCATAGCATGAGAAGATCGCGATGCTCGGCGGCCGCCGAACTGCGTTCGAGCCATTCGCGCAGATCGCTTTCGCGGGCCGACGACGACGTCGCGGTCGCCGACGCCTTGATCGAGTAATTAACGAGAGCCTCAACCAGATGCGCAATTTCATACTCATCAATCAGGCTGCCGATAGCGTCGGCAAAGCGCGCCCCGCTATCCATCTCTGCCGGAGTGAAGGGCGGATACGGCGGATCGCCGGGGCGATTGATGAACTCCAGCACCCCGACCATCTCACCATTGGCCCGCAGTGGAGTGGCCAGCAGCGTGATTGTCTTGAAACCGGTACGTCGATCTGCTTCTGACCAGAAAGAACCCTCGTTGGATACATCAGCAACCGCCATCGGCTGGGTTGTAGAAAAGACCAACCCGGCTATGCCGGCGCCCGGCGGAAGGCGCAAGGCCAACAACTCATCTGAAACTCCGCTGGTTGCCGTCAGAAACCTTAAACCGCCCTCGTCGCCATCGCGCACCAGCACCGAAGCCACCGCCGACCCAACGGACCCAGCCGCCAGTTGCAGGATATCGTCGATAGCACGCTTGAGCGGCACAACCAGCGAGTTTGAGACATCTATCTGGTTGATAACCTCACTCACCTGTGCCGAGGAAGACTTGATCCTGGGAACTTGTTCGCTCATGTTGTCTCTTTCTCAGGTGACCGCGATCTTAATGGTAATCACAAACAAGGAAGAATTCATCGCACACAAAGTTGGGAGGGCTCCAGCCACTCGACGCTCTCAACCCTCAGTCACTTGGCCCGCGCAACGTTGATGGTCTTAGTGACGACGCATTATACAGTTGGGACTAGCTCTGACAAGAGTCATTTGCCGGCTGGGAGTAATGCAGGTTGGTTGTGGCCCGCGCATCTTAGGCGTGATTCGCGAGCGGGACGCCCGTGCCACACACGCTTCCCTGCTTGCCCTCGTTTGACGAGGACGGCTATATTGCGTGTCTTCGAAAAGGAGTCGGACGGGAGTCAACTACGAGAAATGAGTGTCGAACCGGAAGTTTCCACTGAACCAACGATTGCGCCGCAGGTCCAAGTGGCCGCAGGCCTGGACCTCGCTGCCGGGTTGCAGCGCGCGGGAAAACTGAACGAAGCAGCAACCGAGTTAGAGGGAGCGCTGGCCACGGCCCGGGCCACGCCCTACGAGATTGAGTTTCAAACACGCATTCGGCTGGGAATGACGCTGTCGGACGTTTATCTGTCGCTAGATCAGATTCAAAAGGCGCGCGCGCTGCTGGCGGACGAAGTTGCTTTTGCTCAGAAGATTTCCGAAATCATGCAAGCGACGGGAACGCCGGAGCAAAGACGCGCCGCCACCAGCGGCTATCTGCAAGTACGCGACCGCGGCGCCCAAATGGCGCTGATTGGCCAGCCCGCTCCCGATATCTCCGTCAAAACCTGGATTAAGGGCGGACCTGTCACGCTGGAAGACTTGCGAGGTCGAGTCGCGCTGTTGGAATTCTGGGCGACTTGGTGCAAGCCCTGTCAGGAAATGTTCCCGAAACTGAAACAGCTTCACGAGGAAGCGACTGAGCGCGGGCTGGAAATTATCGCGATTACGCGCCATTACCTCGCGTACGGCGGAACCGAAGAAAGAATGCAAGAAGAGTTGCAATTGATGACCCGCACGGTGACCGAGCATGACGTGGGTTTTCCGGTCGGCGTTGCCGAAGACGAGCGCCTCCAGGCGATTTATGGGGCGAATGGATTGCCGACCGCCGTTCTCATTGATCGGCAAGGGGTAGTGCGCTATGCGGGACCCGGCGGCGAAGACCGGGGATTCGACGAGATTCTTGAAAAATGTCTTGCCGAATCGGCCTAGACCTATCTTTGTTGTGCAAAAAAACTTGCCTCAACACGTCTTGGCTGATAGGATGCCCCGCCTTCAAACTTCTGCTTTTGCGAAGCTGCTTCTGAGCCGTGCGTCAGGGAATCTGAGGCTTTTCATGTTCCCGGCTAATCTTGGAACGAACTTGGTAGAGATTGAAGATCGGGAATCGAGCCGGCGACATAGTTCCGATTTCACTGTTTCCGCGCACTGGCTCGCGCGGAGACTAATTGGCCGAGGTTATGGCCGACGAGGCTCATGACCAGGTCGCTTAACACCGAGGAATCTCGAATTCCTCCAGACTTAATTCAAAAGGAGAAAGAACAATGGCGATTTTGACTTCAACGCCCGGAGCAGACAATAAGGTCAGTATCTATGACGTCCCTGATGGCGTGCTCGGGCAGTATGCGATTACAGGCGAAAAGGCAGCATCGATGTTTCCCGAGAGCGCGAAGGCTTCGGGCGCCGAAATCCCCAAGGGTGAAGGCGCAGATGCCGTCAAGGTCGAGAATGCTGAAAGCCTCGGCGAGGTCCAGGCCTACAGCTCGATCTGCGTTTGTCGCCAGCTTCTGTGCAATGCTTACGGCTGCTGGTGGCATTACTACTATTGCTACTGCTAAGAACCCTCGAGGTTTGGCTGGGCCGAATCGGCGTTGGCCAGGCAGATCCGTTCGTGGCATTCGTTCACCCGCGTGGCCGGTGTCGCGAACCAGCTAGTAGGCGGGCAAGACTTCAAGACTTGCCCGCCTGCCGTGTTTTGTATTACCTTCGCTCGTTTTCTCTAATCTTTACCCCTCCCGCGCAGATGAAAGAGGATTAATCATGTCGAGTTCTAAGACTCCGCCGCCCGGTCAGCCGGGTGGATTGCCGCCTGGTGGATTGCCACCCGATGCTTTGCCGCAGGGGTTGCCGCCACTTCCTGAAGGCCTCAGCGGCGAGCCGCCCATGCCAGGCCCCGGCGGCGGCGACATCCGCATGAAAGAAATGCCCCGCATGAATGCGAAGCCCTATATCAAACGGGCCTTCAAACTTCTGGGCGCGCACAAACCGATGGTGGCCTCGTCGCTGTTCCTGTCGCTGATCATGATCCTCCTTCCCTTTGTGGCGGCCGCGGCTTTTGGTCCACTCATGAAACTCTTTGCCAGGATCGCGGACAATGCCGCGGGCGGCGATTGGAACGCAGTTTGGAGTGTTACCGGCTCGTTCTATGACAAGGCGGCAACCCCCGGCGATACGGGGTGGTTCGCGTCGGTCAAGAGCTGGCTCGCGACGCCCCTGTCATTCACCACCATCTTCGTCATCTGGGCCAGCGCGATAGTTTTCCGCAACGTCATAGATATCTTCCGGGCCTGGGTAGATGCGATTTTGGAGCAGCGCATACTCACCGGATTGCGCCTGAAACTCTATGAACACATTCAGTCGCTTTCACTCGATTTCTTCATGAGTGGACAGACGGGCGCATTGATGCAGCGGGTGCTTTCAGAGACCACGGCGGTGCAGCGGCTCCTGACGCAAGTGTTGTTGACCCCCGTAATCGACGCGATCGTGCTGATCGTTGTGATCGCTTACTTGCTGGCGTTGAGTTGGCAAATGACGCTGGTGCTCTTCGTCCTCGCGCCCGTTACCGTGCTCATGTTTCGGTTCACCAGCGCCAAGCTGCAACAGGGAGCGATGGGCATTAATCTGAGTTCGCGCGACCTGGGTTCGGAACTTGAAGAAACCATTAACGGCATCTCTGATATCCAGGTTTTCAATGCGCAGCCAAAACGAAATGTCCGCTTCCGCGAAGCCTCGCGCAAAGCGGCGCAGGCCACCGCGAGCACAACGGCGTGGATGAGTCTCAGCAACAGCGGCGCGCAGGTCTTCATTTCGGCGACCACTGCGCTCATTCTTCTGGCTTCCATCATGCTCGGGCAAAAGTGGGGGCTGACATTTTCGAGCGCTCTCGTCTTTATGCAAATGGCGCCAAATTTATTCACGCCGGTGCAAAGACTAATCGGCTCGTACACCATGTATCAATCACTGGTTCCGGGTATCGTCTCAACCTATGAGCTATTCGATACGAAACCAACCGTGGTTGAAAAGCCCGGCGCTATGGCACTCGGCGAGGTGCACGGCGATATCGGCTTTGAGAATGTCGTCTTCGGCTATTCGCCCACGCAAAAGGTCCTTGACGGGATTAGTTTTCAGATTAAGGAAGGCGAGACCATTGCCTTTGTTGGTCCGATTGGCTGCGGAAAATCGACGATCATGAATTTGATCCTGCGTTTCCTCGATCCGCAGGCGGGACACATTTCATTGGAAGGCAAGGACATCTCGGATGTAACGCTGAATTCCCTGCGGGAACAGGTTTCGAAGCTTTCGCAGTTTCCTTTCTTTCTCAGAGATACGATTAGAGAGAATGTCCGGCTCGGGAAAGATGGCGCCACGGACGCAGAAATTGCCGAGGCGTGCAAGCTGGCACATATCCACGACGTAATTGTTGATCCGAAAAGAATGCCGAAGGGTTACGACACTGTGGTCGGTGTGCAGGTGCCGTCGGGCGGGCAAAAGCGGCTGATCGCTCTGGCGCGTTGCTTGTTACGTAAACCCGAGGTGCTCCTGCTCGACGAGCCGACTGAGAATTTGGACGCGGGCGAGCGCAACCGCCTGATTGAAGTGATTAAAGAATATGCACGCGAGCGAACTTGTATGGTGATTAGCCATGATCTGAATTTCATAGCCGCCGTCGCCGACCGGATCCTGGTGATTGATAAGGGACGCATCGCGGACCAGGGCACACACGATGAGCTGGTCGGGCGCGAAGGCCTCTACAAGACGCTTTATGAACTGAAGAATGTAGACCCATCTCTGCTGCGCGCCAGAGGCGGCGGAGGCGGTGCTCAAGGTCCGGCTCCGGGAACGCCAATCGGGGGCGGCATGCCGGGAATGCCCGGCGGAATGCCCGGGGGAATGCCGCCGGGAATGTCCGGACCGATGTGAAAGACTACGAGTGATAACCTTTAGTCAAAAAAGGAGACCACGATGAGACGACAATCCCGACATCACGCCGCGCTGGCCTTTGCTCTATTGATTGCGTTTGCGATCGGCTGCAAATCGAGCGGCAGTTCTACCTCTTCCACCTCGACGAAGACCGACACTCCGCAGGACCCTCACGGCACGGGTACCACCAGCGCGCCCGCCCCACCGCCCGAAATCGCGGGCAAGTACAACGTGACCGGCAGCAATCCTGACGGTGGGGCGTATAAAGGTACCCTCGAGATCATTCCGCGTGGTGATGTCTACCAGTTTCGTTGGAATGCCGGAACGCAATACGACGGAGTAGGAGTGGCCAACCGAAACGTCGTAGCGGTGGCGTTTGCCACGGGGGCAAATGGAAAAGGCTGTGGCGTGGTTGACTACAACATTCAAGGCGACGGCCTGCTGGATGGCAAATGGGGCTATTGGGGAGTGAATGAAGCCGGAACTGAAAAGGCAACGCGCACCAGCGGCTCAGGCCTCGTCGGCGAGTACGACGCCACCGGCAAGAATCCCGACGGCAAAGAATACAAAGCGACGCTGACGGTCGAGCCCGCCGGCAACCTTTACCGATTTGTCTGGAGCAACAACAGCGACGGCGTGGGTATCAAGCAGGGCAATAACGTGGCAGTAGGAATTGGCGGATCACGCTGCGGATTCGTGGCCTACGAAATCAGGTCCGACGGAACGCTCGACGGAATCTGGGGCGGTTACGGCAGCGATAAGACCGGGACTGAAAAGGCTACGAAGCAGTAAGAACGGGACCACAGATGAATACGAATAGACACAGATAGATGGAGAGCAGTTCGAGGCCGTGATCTGGCTCTGATGGTTCTTCCAATTATCCGTGGATCTGCGTTCATCTGTGGTTTATTCTATTCTTCCCCAGCAACCACTCTCATGCGCCCTTCTCGCCGCATCCAGCACGAGCTGCGTGCGGTAACCATCTTCGAATGTGGCGGCGCCTTCGACTGTCGTGCGGCCTTCGCGCAGTGCTTCGACGATGCGTTTTGAGAAGGCAGTAAAGCCGCGCGCCCAACCGCCATCGCGCATTCCCGGAGCCAACTCGCCGCGATCGGTCTCCACGCGCTTCCATTCACCCTCGCCAATTCTCGACAGCCACAGTTCCCCGCTTTCTTCGATCATCAAGGCGCCGGACGAGCCGAAGATTTCCAAACGATGTTCCGGCTTTCCCGGCTCAACCAGAGACATCGGGGCGCTCCCGGTCGCGCCTTCAGTCAACTCAGTGTCGGCGAATCGCACGAGGAAATTCGCTTCGTCGTCGGTAGTCACTTCGCGAACTCTACCGGATTCATCCTGGCGCTCCCGTATGTGCGTGGCGAGTTCGCAGAAGATTTCCGCGACCTCTGCGCCCAACAGCCAGCGCCAGCCGTCAATCACATGCGAGCCGATGGCGCCAAGCGCGCCGCCGCCCTGCGTCTCGTCCGACCACCAATTCCACGGACGGTTAGCGTCGGCGCGCGAGTCGGCGCGAAAAGTCAGCTGCGCGTGTCGCACTGTGCCGATGTCGCCGCGTTGGATCAGCTCGCGCATCTTTACTCGGCCGGGAAGAAAGCGCAGTTCGTGATCGATCAGCGCCAACACTCCCGTTTCGCGCGCTCTCTCAGTCATGCGCAGGGCTTCCTCGGCATTCATGGCCATCGGCTTTTCACACAGAACTGCCTTGCCATGTTCGAGCGCGGCCAGAGTCATTTCACAATGCGTCACCACCGGGGTAACGATGCTGACTAAGTCGACGTCGTCGCGCGCGACCAGCGTTCGCCAATCGCTGGCAACGTTTTCGATTCCGAATTCGCGCGCCACTTCGGTAGCGTGCTGGTGACGCGCGCTGGCAATCGCGACGATCTTCGCCCCGTCGCAGGCTGCAAAAGCCGGAATCTGGGTCGTGCGCGCAAAGCCCGCGCCAATGATGCCGATGCGAATGATCTTGTTCGTACTCATTTATCCTGTTCCCGGTCGACCTCGGGATGTTAGCACGTCGCAGGTTTCGAGTTCATCACCAACAAGTGTCTTCTTCTTATCTCCCTCTCCTTTTGGGAGAGGGTCGGGGAGAGGGCTTGAGTAGTGCGCGCTTCAGCTACGCCCCTCTTCCCCAGCCCTTCTCCCAACGGGAGAAGGGTGACAAACAATACTTCGATTTGACGAACTATCTTGAGTTTCTATAATCGTCACACAATGGCCGATGATGATGTTTATGAAGTGCAGCGAAGCGCTGCGGGGGCTGGCATTGCCGGCGCAGGCTGCGCGCCGGCTTAAGGATTGGGGGAGATTCTAATGAAGCGTCTGATATTTATCATCGTAGGAATAGTCGCCGGCCTGGCCTTGCTCGCCGGCGTGATCGCTTTGATTGGCTCGCAATTGCCCAAGGCGCATACCGCCTCTCGCTCAATCCTCCTCAAGCAACCGCCCGAGAAGGTATACGCCGCGATCCGAGACTTTGGTTCGGCGCCCTCATGGCGATCAGACGTGAAGCGGATCGACGTCCAGCCGCAGAGCAGCGGCCCACTGCACCTTCGTGAAGAAGGAAGCAATGGAACCGTCAACTACGAATTGGCCGAAGATGTTCCCAACCAGCGGATGGTGACGCGAATCCTGGATACCGATCTCGGCTATTCAGGCAAGTGGACATACGTGTTCGCGGCGGAAAACGGAGGTACGCGGGTGACGATCACAGAGGACGGTGAAGTCTCGAACGTGCTCTTTCGTTTCATGTCGCGCTACATTTTTGGACACACGGCGACATTGGATGGGTATCTCACCTCGCTGGCAAAACGCTTTGGGGAAAGTGCGACACCGCAGTAAACCTTAAGCCCGCGGTATCTCCGAGTTTTTTCAGCGTGGGCAGTCAGGCAGCGCCGCGGAAGACTTGAGTGGTGGCGATGCATTCCTGATAAAGGCTGATCTCTGCACTCGTGCGCTCAGGCGACCACGCGAGTTCTTCGGCCAGCAACGCTGCGGCGCGAGCCACCGCGCTTTGTCCCTGATCCTGGCTGAATCCAAGTAGCGTGCGACGCAACAGAAAATCAACGAGTCGAGCACATTGCTCCGTGCGCGCGGCGAATACGACTTGCGCCGCGACATCAGGCACGTACGGCGAAAGAGGTTCGCGGAAATGCTCCCCTGAAGCGGCGAGTTGAATGACCTGGTTTGCCCGGCTGCCATAGAGTTCAAAAAGGTGCGCGATCGTTTCGCTCTTTAATTCGGCACTTGAAACATCAGAAGGTTTCATTCCTCCGCGCGCACCGGGAAGCGCAATGGTAGCCGTCACGCATGGTGCGTTCACCTTCAGTTTTCCGCATACCGCGTCAACCACTTCTTCGGCTATGGCGCGATAACCTGTGATTTTTCCGCCCAGCACGGAAATTAGGTTTCCAGCGCCTGACGGCGCTCCGTCCGCGATGCGGTGCCTACGCGAAACCGATGATCCTGAGCCTTTTTCTTTGACCAACGCACGCACGCCCGCGTTACTGAAATAAATTTGGGTGGTATCGAGTGTCGGGAAGTATTCCGTGACAGAACGTAGTACGTAATCAACGTCTTCTGAAGTTGCCTGAGCCGTCGCCGGGTCGGCCGCAAAATCCGTGTCGGTCGTTCCGATCCAGCTATAACCGAGCCACGGAATAACGAACATTAAGCGACCATCAACCCGAGAGAAGACGGCGACGGCTCGATTCGTAACCGGCGGGCAAGTAATGTGTACGCCCTTCGTCGTTCGGATTTGCGTGGCCCTGCCGGGGTCGGCTAGTTTGCCAGCCACGCGATCAAACCAGGCGCCGGAGGCGTTGACGACGACGCTACTTTCGACGCTGACTTCCGTCCGATCATCACTTAACAAATCGCGCACCCGGATACCGTGAAGCACCGCGCCCGTGTAAAGTGCTCCGGTGACTTCGGTATAGTTGAATGTCTGCGCGCCGTGTTCGCGGGCATCGATAATGTTTTCCAAACACAGCCGCTCCGGCGAATTGGCTTGCGCATCGAAATAAACCAGCGCACCTTGTAGGTCCTGCTGGCATAAGTTCGGTTCCATCTCTTTGAGTTCTGCGGGAGTGAGAAAACGATGACGCGGCAAGCTCTTGTCATAGCTCAACAAGTCGTAAAGCGTCATGCCCATCTTCATTTTGCAACGGTAAAAAAGGCTGCTACCGTAAAACGGCATGATGAACTCAAGCGGTTTGACCAGATGCGGCGCGATGCGCAAGAGCGTTTCGCGCTCGCGCAGGTCCATGCGGACCAGGGCAAAATCAAGCATCTCCAGATAGCGCAAGCCGCCGTGGATCAAGCGGGTCGATCCGGCAGTTGTGCCGCTGCCGAAATCCGCTTTTTCAAACAGCGCGACCCGGAGACCGCGGATGGCAGCATCACGGGCAATGCCTGCGCCGATGATGCCGCCGCCGATAACAACGACATCAAAGCGCTCACCTGCGAGGGCAGCCAGCCTGGAATTAGGGGTGAATGAAACGGGCATAGGGAAAAGGTTCGGCGGTGTAGACCTTGCACAGACTTATTTAGAGAAGGACGTTAATAGCAAGGCGGAAACCAAGTGTCAATTATGACTCGATATGTTGGCGCAGTTGACCAGGGCACGACGAGTACACGCTTTATGGTTTTCGATCACGCCGGGCGAGAGGTGGCGCGTCACCAACTGGAGCACGCGCAGATTCTGCCGCAAGCCGGGTGGGTGGAGCATGACCCAACGGAGATTTACCAGCGTGTCTGCGAGACAATCGAGGGCGCGCTTTCCAAAGCCAATCTCACCGCGCAAGAGCTCTGTGCAGTCGGGGTGACCAACCAACGCGAAACCACTGTCGTCTGGAATCCGAAGACCGGTGAAACCCTTTACAACGCCATTGTCTGGCAAGACACCCGCACCGACCGCATCATGCGCAAGCTGGAACAATCCCGGGCAGGCGAAACGATTCGAAGGAAAGCGGGATTGCCGCCCGCAACCTATTTTTCCGGCGGCAAGATTCAATGGATCCTCGAAAACGTGGACGGCGTTCTCTCTGCAGCTCAACGCGGCGAGGCGATCTTCGGCAACATCGACACGTGGGTCATCTGGAACCTGACCGGCGGCATAAATGGCGGAGCGCACATCACGGATGTGACGAATGCCAGCCGCACAATGCTCTTCAATCTCGAAACTCTTGATTGGGATGATGAACTGCTCGGGCTCTTTGGCATTCCGCGCGCCATGCTGCCCGCCGTTCGTCCTTCTTCGGATGCGAACTTTTATGGCTTGACGCAGCGTAGCGGCCCCTTCAAGGGCGAAGTTCCCTTGTGTGCAGACCTGGGCGATCAGCAAGCCGCGACCGTCGGGCAAGTCTGCTTCACACCCGGCGAAGCCAAGAACACTTACGGCACGGGCAACTTCATGCTGCTCAATACGGGGACGCATATCGTGCCCTCGCACGCTGGATTGCTTACCACCGTTTGCTATCAATTTGGTGGCGCTCTTCCCATTTATGCGCTCGAAGGTTCTGTCGCCGTCACTGGCGCTGCCGTCCAGTGGCTCCGCGATCAACTCGGCATTATCAAACAGGCGAGCGACATCGAAGCGCTTGCCTGCTCAGTTAAAGATAACGGCGGCGTCTATTTCGTGCCGGCTTTTTCCGGACTCTACGCTCCATACTGGCGCGCCGATGCCCGCGGCTGCATCGTCGGGCTCACGCGCTTCAACGACAAAGGTCATCTCGCGCGGGCGACGCTCGAAGCCATCTGCTATCAAACGCGCGATGTGTTGGACGCGATGGCAAAAGATTCCGGCGTTCGTCTGGCCGTCTTGAAAGTCGATGGTGGCGCGACTGTCAACGATACGCTCATGCAACTGCAGGCCGACATTTTAGGTGTGCCCGTGGTACGCCCGGTCGTTTCGGAAACCACCGCGCTCGGGGCGGCTTATGCTGCTGGACTAGCTGTCGGTTTTTGGCGCGATGTTGAAGAGACGCGCCTCAACTGGCAAGCGGACAAGCAATGGGAACCGCGTTGGAGCGCAGATCAGAGAGAAGCCGGATACCTCGGCTGGCAGAAAGCCATCGAGCGCACCTTGAATTGGATTGAGGTTAATTGATGGAGTATCCCGCTTCCTGCCGCCTGCCTACTGCCTTCTGCCCACTGGCCACTGGCGACTGCCCACTGATTCTGGTGCCCCCGCAGGGATTCGAACCCCGAACCAACAGATTATGAGTCTGCTGCTCTAACCGTTGAGCTACAGGGGCACACCAAAATTAGTTACAAAAAGTGTAAGGCGTGTCAGGTTCACTATTGTACTGACGCGGCGTCGTAACGTGAAGTCTGGCCACTCGGCAGGTAGTCTCATCTTTCCTCTTTGCGCCTTCCGATACACTTTGCGCCTTTGCGAGAAATCTGTGTTGCGATGGTGGACTTCACGCAAAGGCGCCAAGGCGTACTTAAGTCGCAAAGAAAAACAAGTTAGATTCGCCTCTCAGGGCAGAAGACAACAGAGTCACAGCCGAGCCGTACCCTACCCTCCGTCTTCCTGCTCCCGACTCCTGTTACTTGCCACGTACGGTCATCCGTCCAATTGCTATGGATCTACGAAACCACCAGGCCAGGGGCGATCAACTTCCGGCACCCGCAATTCTCTGTAATAACCCGTTGATGATAATCACCAACTCCGCGGGGTCTACGGGTTTTGAAACATGAGCGTTGAAACCCGCGGCCAGCGCAGTCCTGGCGTCTTTCTGTGAGGCATACCCGGACAAGGCGATGGCCGGAACGTCCTCGTAGCCGGAAATCTCTCGCAGTCGCCTAATCATCTGGAACCCGTCCATCTCCGGCATTCCAATGTCCGAAATAATCAGATCTACTTTATTCGCGGCGGCCACTTCGAGGGTCTGCGCGGCGGACTCGCACGCGGTCACGCGAAAACCGCGGGCTTCCAGGGTGTCCCGTAACATCTCCAACGTATCCGGATCATCCTCGACGATCATCAGGTGAGAGGTGCGCGGCCGGTCGGTATCTCCCTTTTCAAACTGCTGCGCGCCTTCCGGTCTTTGCAGAGGCAGGCTCACTCTGAAGAGGCTGCCCTGGCCGGCGCCACCACTTTCGGCCTCGACCTTTCCGTTGTGGGCTTCCACCAGACTCTTCACCAGAGCCAGGCCCAAACCGAGCCCGCCATGGAGTCTGGTCTTCGAGCCGTCAGCCTGGCGAAAACGCTCAAACACGAACGGAAGAAAGTCGGGAGTGATTCCCTGCCCGGTATCCCGGACGGTCACGACGGCCTCGCTGTCATTAGCTTCAGCGGCTACCAGAACGCTGCCACCCGGAGAAGAAAACTTGATCGCATTGTTCAGGAGGTTCCAGAACACCTGTAACAAGCGCGCCCGATCGCCACGGATAATTCCATCAGGCCAATCGTGAAATTCCACCTGAACATCGATATCGCCTGTGAGCGCGAACGGCCGCACTGTTTCGACCGCCTCGCGCACCACCGATTCCAAAGGCACGGGCAACTCTTCCATGCGCATCTTGCCGCTCAGAATTGCCGACATATCGAGCAGGTCGTTGATCAGGTGTTTCAGCGCGTGGGAGTTTTTCTCGATCACCGAGAGACCATGCAGCGTTTCCTTTTCCGGCAAAATCCCATTGCGGATCATGTGAATCCAACCAATGATCGGAGTGAGCGGCGTCCGCAGTTCATGTGAGATCGTGGTGAGAAACTCGTCTTTGGCACGGCTCGCTGCTTCGGCTTCCCGCCGCGCCGTGCGCTCTTCTTCAAAGAGGCGGGCATGGTCAATGGCCAGGGCCACTCGGAAGGCAACCAACTCCAGGAGCCGCGTGTCATCATCGGTAAACGGACGACGCACCATTCTCCCAACGTGAATTACTCCCACCACCCGGCCTTCTACAAGCAACGGGACTCCCAGCAGCGACTTAACCCCTTTTTGACGCAGGAAGGGCGAATGGAGGTCTGCCGTATCAATATCATCGATCACCATGGGCGATTTTTGCGCAGCGACGCGGCCAGCGAACCCGGCGCCCAATGGAACACGAATCCCGTCAAGTTCCAGACCCTTCGCAGCCCAGGCGACCAGATCGTTGTGCTCCTCAAGCAACATAATCGCCACCGTATCGACGTCCATCGCTTCGCGCACGCGATCGAGAAGCTCGGCCAGCAATCTATCCAGCGACAGGTGCGACAGTGCAACCTCAGTCACGGTTTGCACGCGGGCCATTCGATCTATGGCGGCTTCCACTTCCTGCCGCGCTCGTTGTTCGCGATCAAAGACGCGGACGCGTTCTTCTTCGGCCCGCTTGCGCTGGACGAATTGACCGATCTGATTTCCGATACCGCTCATCATATCCAACAGAACTTGATCAGGAGGCTGGCTATCGCGACTGAAGAACTCCATGACTCCGGACACTCCATCCCCCAGCGTGATCGGAAATCCGAAGGCCGAACGCAGACCGGCGTTCGTCGCCAAGGGACCGCTGGGAAAGTTTGTGTCGGCTTCAATATCGCTGATCCAATCCGCTGTTCCCGTGGCCCAGATGCGTCCGGGCAGTCCCACCCCGCGAACAAATGTCCGGTTTCGACTGGCATCTGCGAACGTGCCGGCGGACAGCGATGGCACGCACCAGGCGGCCAACCAGCGCAATACCTCAGCTTCACGATCCAAGTCCCACAGCTGGCCCATTTCCCAACCAAGACTCTCGCAAATTGCCTGTAACAAGTCGGGGGCCGCCGTGGCCAGCGAATCGGATTCCGTCAGGATGCGCGCAACCTGGAACTGCGCTGCCAACCGCCGTTCAAGTTTGCGGCGTTCAGTGATGTCACGCGCAATACCGGTAAAAAACCGCCGGCCATTTTCGGTAAATTCACCGAATGACAACTCCAAAGGAATCTCGCGACCGCTCTGGTGCAGGCCGGGTAATTCAACAGCTTCCCACGAAGTATGCCGCTGACCCGTCGCGAGGTAGTGTTGCATTCCGGCGCGATGCACGTGTCTGAGATAATCAGGCATCAGCATCGTCAGGGATTGTCCCAAAAGTTCAGCACGCGGATAGCCAAAGATTCTTTCGGCCCCGCGATTGACAAAGAGCATGGTGCTCTCTTCATCGATGGTGATGATGGCGTCTGAAGCGGTATCCGCGATGACGCGGGTGATCTGGTACAAACCGGCCAGTGGAGCTTCGAGGTTGTCCGCAGCGGAATCGTTCATCGCAATGATCGAAAACTAATCCTTTTTTGGATTGCTAGTCAATTCGAGCGTGTTTGGAGTACCGCCTAGGCGGTCTTTTTACTTGACAAGATTTCCGCCTGAAGGCGGTACTCCAAACAACCAACGCTTTGACAACAGGCAAATCGACAATTGAAAATCGGCAATGGGCGATCTTCTTATGTATCCCGCAGGAAACCTATTCATCCCGACGCCTCACGGCCGGCTCGAAGCGATTCTGAGAAACCCGCGTGGTCCGATTCGCGGCGCCGCGCTCGTGCTGCATCCGCATCCGTTGTTTGGCGGCACGATGCACAACAAAGTCGTCTTTCGCGCGGCGGCCGCTCTGAACGATGCCGGACTGCTCGTACTGCGCATCAACTTTCGCGGCGTGGGCCAGAGTACGGGCGAGCATGACGAAGGTCGCGGTGAGCGCGAAGATGTGCGCGCCGGGCTCGACTTTCTGGCTGAGAAGTATCCAGGTCAGGAGATCACACTCTGTGGCTTTTCCTTCGGCGCCCGGGTCGGCCTGGAGGTCGGAATTGCGGACCAGCGGGTCCGGCGATTGATCAGTATCGGGACACCCGTGGATCAGTATGACTTTGGTTTTCTGGAAGAATCCCGCAAACCGATTCTTTTCGTCCACGGCGATCGCGACGAGTTCGGAAGTGTGGAGCGGCTGCGTGATCTGGTGGCAAAGATCAAAGCGCCGGTCGAGTTAAAGGTCATCCAAGGCGCCGGTCATTTCTTTGATGATCAAACGGATGAGTTGAGAGCGGCAATCACTGAGTGGGCTTTGGTTGGGACGGGGCAGTAGCCCGACCGTGAGGGAGGGCTCCGTTCAACTGCTCAAGATGAGCCCTCCCTCACGGTCGGGCTACTGCCGCTTTCAGCGACGAGTGGTTTCGCCCGCGCTGATGCATCATCAATTCAATTCACCAGTTGTATCGAGATAACCAATGATGCAGTCACGAATCAGCTGGTAGGACCGTTCGTAAACGCGGCTGCCATGACCAAAAGGATCGGCAATCTCGGCGCCTCGTTGCCGGGGATCAAAAGTGCCCAGCAGGCTGATACGGTCGGGTGAGATGCCGAATTCGCTCGTCAGCACGTCGGCGTGATCCTGCTCCATTACCAGGAAACGATTGATCGAGTCGAGTGGAAGCTGACGTACCCAGGTGGGAGCTTCTTTCGGAGGCGGCGTGTTGTGCTGCAAGCAGGTCATCGAAGTCTCAACCAACGGAGGCGCGTCTGAGAAATCAATGACTCCGGCAGAATAGACCGTAACGGCCAGAGACCTTCTCCTGGCCTCGGCAACAAAGATCGCGTGCGCCATCACGCTCCGACACCGATTCGCAGTGCAAATAAGAGCAACTGAAGCCATGATCAAACCCCTGGTTTGCCGCAGACAAACCGGGATCACTGAGGTCTGCTACCAGGCAAACAAACTTCTTATTTCAGCTTCTCCATAGCTACCAGCAGTTCGGCATTGAGAATCGCAGCGCCGGCTGCGCCGCGAATCGTATTGTGAGCCAGGGCCACAAAACGATAATCGAGCACGTTGTCAGCCTGAATGCGTCCGACAGTCACGCTCATGCCATTGCCCGCATCGCGATCCAAACGCGGCTGTGGCCGATCGATTTCGTCACGCACGATGATGGGGCTCGCCGGCGCTGAATGCAGCTTCAACTCTTGCGGCAGAGACCGAAACGAACGGAGCGCTTCGCGAACTTGATCCAGTGAAGCTGCTTGAGCCAGCTTCACGCGCATCGCCGCCATGTGTCCGTCTGTTACATTCACCCGATTGCACTGCGCGCTGACCTGAGCATCTGCGTCGACGATCTTGCCGTCGCTAACGCGGCCCAAAATCTTAATAGTCTCGCTTTCGATCTTCTCTTCTTCACCGCCGATGAAGGGCAAGACATTGTCGGTGATATCCAGTGAAGCCACGCCCGGGTAGCCGGCGCCTGAAATCGCCTGCATCGTCGTCGCGATACACGAGGCCACGCCGAAGTTTCGATGCAGCGGCGCCAGGGCCATCGCAATCACTATCGTCGAGCAATTCGGATTCGTCACGATGTAACCACGCGGGTAACCACGAGCCGTGCGCTGACTGTCGATTAGCTCGAGATGGTCGGGGTTCACTTCGGGAATCAACAGCGGCACGTCCGTCTCCATGCGGTGCGAAGAAGAGTTGCTGATCACGGGATAACCGGCGCGGGCAAAACTCTCTTCAGCTTCGCCGGCCACTTCTCCCGGAAGACTGGAAAACACAAAATCGCAATCGAGTGGCGGCGCCGGTGATTGCACGACAATCTCTTTCACACGATCAGGCATTTCACCCGGCAGACGCCACGCGCAGGCTTCCACGTAAGTCTTCCCTTGCGACCTATCGGATGCGGCGAGCGCAGTCACCTCGAACTGCGGATGATCTTCCAGCAGTTGGATAAAGCGCTGGCCGACGACGCCCGTCGCCCCGAGAATGCCTACGCGAAATTTGCCGTTCATTAGTTCCCTGACTCCCTCTCCCTTTGGGAGAGGGCTGGGGAGAGGGCTTTAGTAGAGCCGCCCCAGCTACGCCCTCTTCCCCGGCCCTTCTCCCAAAGGGAGAAGGGAGATATCAATCCGTGTCTTGAGGTGGTCGTTGAAACCAGCGTGATGTTGGAATCACAGACTGAAGTCTGTGCCACCACTACCCCAGCGATTTCAGCGCTGCTCCTAAACGTCGCACGCCTTCCGACAATTTCGCTTCATCAGCGCAGAAGGAGATGCGCAGGAACCCTTCACTCTCGCTGCCAAAGGCCGCCGCGGGAATGGTAACTACTCCCTGTTCGAGGCCCGCCTCGGCAACCCGCAATGAATCGCCATAGCTACTCACGTCGACCATCGCGTAGAACGCGCCGTCGGGCGTCACGCAACGCAGGCCAAGTTCGTTACGCAACAAGCCCAGCAGATGATCGCGTCGCCGGTGGAATATCGCGCGCATCTCTTCCCGCGCCACCGCTGCTTCATCGGTCCAGGCCGCCAGCGCCGCTTTCTGCGAAACGCTCGAAGCGCACGTAACCACGTATCCGTGCAGCACCAGCGCCGCGCGCATCACGGCTTCTTCTCCCGCCAACCAACCAATGCGCCAGCCCGTCATCCGCATCGACTTTGAAAGTCCGCTGACGACGATCGTGCGCGGATAGAATTCTGAGATCGAGGCCGGCCGTTCCGGCGTGTAATAAAGCTCGCGATAAATCTCATCGCTGATGATAAATGCGTCTGAGCCGCTCTCTGCCACCGCATCAGCCATCGCGCGCAGATCGTCTTTCGAGAAAACGCGTCCGGTCGGGTTCGACGGGCTGATGCAAATCACGACTTTGGTTCGCGGCGACAGTTGCCGCTTGAAGTTATCAAGGTTGAAACCAAAATCATTCTTCGCGGGCAGCTCGTATAGCATCGCGCGACCGCCGGCCATACGCGTAATCACTGGATAAGCAATGAAACCCGGATTGGGAATCAGGACTTCATCACCCGGCTCAATAAGTGTCATCAATACGAGGTACAGGGCTTCCTGCGATCCCGCCGTGATCACTACCTGATCAGGCGAGAAGTCCATGTGCGGATAATCGCCGGCCACGAGTTCACGCAACGCGGGCAAACCCGCCTGCAGCGTGTAGCCATTCTGTTCTTCGGCAATCACGCGTGCAGCTTCGCGCCGAATTACTTCCGGCGTGGGCAGATCAGGTTCGCCCAGGCCGAGACTGATGCTGCCCGGCCTGGCGCGATCCGAAATCTTGCGGATCATGCTCTTTTCGATTCCGCGCAGGAATGGTGGTGGTTGAAACTGCTTCAACTAACGTAATCCTCCAAACGCTTGCTGCCAATTCAGACTGAAAGACCGACTCAGATAACCTGGATGCCGTGGGTGATAATCAGAATATCAATCTGTTGAAGAGAATCTTGAGACGCCGTCGGCGTGGCGGCACCGTGTTGACCCAGTTGTGGGCTACGCAACTCTCCGCTGGCTTCCTGCGAGCCGCTCATTCACCACACGCCAGAATGTTGCGACGGCCTTGGCCTTTTCGTCGAAGAAGTCTTCAAAGAAACCGGTCTTGTTGAGTGGTGGTGGATATGAATATCGCTCTCCATCGTCGCCGAACTCAGTAACCCAATCAACGGGTTCCCGGTGGTCGACCAATGAAAACAGATCAGGCCGATACAGGAAAGGACGACCGGCGTCGTTCAAGATGCGGAGTTCATCGGCTTCTATGCCAATCACGACATACGGCTGCCCAAAAGTCAGGTCTCGGTAACGCGCAGTCTTTTTCTTCAGTTTGACGATCATGATCGATACACTCGAACTTGCTTCACTTCGAATCTGCCTATTCCGGGATGCTCGTACCAATGAAATTCAAATTGCTCACCGGCAATTTCGATCCGCGGTCCGCTTTTCTTCACCCATTTTGATGCCCTGCCACCGTACTGCGCAACCAAACGACGAACATCACGAATGCGTTTGCCCTTGGCGATGACTCGCGCCTCTGACAGGATCCGGCGAGTAAGCTTGACGTCGATTCAGTTCCTCCTCGATTTGGGCAACTCCCTTAGCGTATTGACGTAACTCACGCCATCTTTGATATCCACACGGTTAGCCCACATGCCGGCAAAACCAAGCTCCCTAATAGACTGCGCCCTGCGGTGAGTTTCTTCACGATTGACGTGAATCTCCACCACTGTTCCTTCTTTGAGTCTTACTTTGCGAAGGGGCCTAAATACACCGTCTTCATATTTTGCCGTGATAACCATAAGCCCCCTCTGATGTGATCTTAAAAGCGGCTAGCTGATGATACGGCAGCAAGGCGATCCACGAACCCACACGAAACGGCACAAAACACGTGCTATGGTTCGAGTTATTTCGTGTGAGTTCGTGGATCGCTTTTCTGCTGTCATCCGCAATCTCGTTCGCTCTTGCCGCACCTGCTCGAGATGTTAGGAGCTACTCGAAGGCCGGTCAAGTAATGAAATTTGCAACCTCAACGCAGCAACTCCTCCAGTTGCGTCGACGCATCAGTCTTCTCGTCGCGATACTTCACGATCACCGGCGCGTAAAGCGACAGGCCCCATTCACGGCCCTTTTCACTCTGCACGGCCCGCGCTCCCGGCACCACAACTGCGCCCGCGGGAATCTCGAGCGGCGAATCCGCGCTGCGCCGGTAAATTTCTTCACGTACCAAATCAAAGACCGGAGTTGAGCCGGTAATAATCACGCCCGAAGCCAGCACCGCGCGCTCGCGCACAATCGCGCCTTCATAGACGCCGCAATTGCCACCGACGATCACGTCGTCTTCGATGATCACCGGCATCGCTCCCGCCGGTTCCAGCACGCCGCCAATCTGTGCTGCGGCCGAAAGATGCACGCGCTTGCCAATCTGGGCGCATGAGCCGACCAGAGCATGACTGTCAATCATTGTCCCTTCGTCGACGTACGCGCCGGCGTTGACGAACATCGGCGGCATGCAGACCACGCCGGGCCCGATGTAAGCGCCATCGCGAATGCTCGAACCGCCTGGAACGATGCGCACGCGGTCTCCTGGTGAAAACCTTCGGATGGGATATGTGTGCTTGTCGAGAAATTGCAGGCCCGCGCCGGATGGCGTCATCTCAACAATCGTGCCCATGCGAAAGCCGAGGAGAATGCCGCGCTTGACCCAGGCGTTCGCATGCCAAACGCCGTTCGTGTCGCGTTCGGCGGCGCGAATCTCGCCGCGATTGAGCGCGCCTTTGAATTCGTCGAAGAGCGCGAAGTCTTCATCGGAGTATGCGCCGCCTTCGCGCGAGGCCAACTGCTCGATCTGTTCACGCAGTTGCATGCGCACTCTCCAGCAGTCCTAGTTCGGCGATCACTTCGCGAATGCGCACCCGGCTTTTTTCCTGAATCGGAACCAGCGGCAGGCGGAAGTTTTCTTCCAGCAGTCCCATCATGGCCATCGCGGCCTTTACCGGCCCGGGACTCGATTCGATGAAGTTAATTTCCATCAACGGCAGAATGCGGTAATGCAGCGCGCGGGCTTCGGTCCAGTTTCCATCAAGTGCCAGCTCCGTCATACGCGACATCAGATCGGGAATCTCGTTTGACGCGACTGATACGATTCCTTCTCCGCCCAGCGCGATCAGCGGCAGGGTCACGGCATCGTCGCCCGACAGCACACGGAAGTTTGTCGGACGCTCGCGCAGAATTTCCATTATCTGCGAGAGGTTTCCTGACGCCTCTTTGATAGCCACGATGTTTTCGCAATCCCGCGCCAGACGTAGAACGGTTTCCGCAGCAATGTTCGAAGAGGTGCGACCCGGAACGTTGTAAAGCATAATCGGCGTTTCGGGAATCGACTCAGCCACGGCGCGAAAGTGTGCGTACAGACCTTCCTGTGTCGGCTTGTTGTACCAGGGAGCGACCTGTAGCACGGCGTCGGCGCCCAGATCGCGCGCGCGTTGCGAGTATTCAATCGCCGCCGCGGTTGAGTTGCTGCCTGTGCCGGCAATGACCCGGGCACGACCGCGCGCGACTTCAACAGTGGCGGCGATTACCCGTTGGTCTTCGGCTTCAGTCATTGTGGCGCTCTCGCCGGTCGTGCCGCACGGCACCAGCAGGCGCACGCCGCCTGTGATCTGTCGATCAACAAGAGCGCGCAGACGCTCTTCGTCAATCGCGCCATCGGCTTTGAACGGAGTCACCAGCGCCGTAGCGGCACCACGCATCCAGTCAACTTTCATCGTCATCTTCGTACCTCCAGGAAACGGGCCAGATCATTTTCCATATATCATTTTCCATAATTTTCCATTTCTCATTGGTCATCTGCTGAACTCCCTCTCCCCTTGGGAGAGGGTTGGGGAGAGGGCTTATGCGTGCGCGCGTCATCCACCCCTCTTCCCCGCCCTTCTCCCAGAGGGAGAAGGGAGATGGCGATCACTGACAAATGAGAATTGGAAAATGGCATATGGAAAATCTACTTCTCTATTTCGAATGAACTCATCACGCGTCCATCTTCACTTCTTTAATATTTCATCAAACACTTCGGAAAACTCATACACGCCTTTGCGGCCCACGATCCACCTCGCCGCGAGCAGCCCGCCGGCGGCAAAGCCTTCGCGCGAGCGGGCCGCGTGCGTCAACGTGATCTGATCCGCCGCCGAATCGAATCCGAGGCGGTGCGTTCCCGGAATGTAGCCTGCCCGCGTCGACGTCACCGGAACGTCGCGACTGAGTTCATCGGCAACAATTCTCTGCAACTGCACCGCAGTGCCCGACGGCGCATCACGTTTGCGCTTATGATGCGCCTCTTCGATGAACGCGTCGTACGACTCAAGCTCGCGAAACAACTCGGCAGCGCGCGCGGCAATCCGATAAAAGACCTGAACGCCGACCGAAAAGTTTGCGCCGTGGATCAGAGCGCCGCTATGTTCAGTCACGACGCGTCGTACGTCGTCGACCTGCAACTGCCAACCCGTGGTGCCAACGACGATTGGAACCCCGGCGCGAGCGCAAGCCTCGGCGTTTTTCAGAACCGTGTCTGCGACGGAAAAGTCGATGGCGACATCACAACCGCGCAACGCATTCGCGAGGTCTTCGACGCCGCGATTTGCGTCGTCAATATCGAGTGTCAGCACGACCTGGTGGCCCTGCTCGCTCGCAAGCTTTGCGACGAGCTGGCCCATGGCGCCATATCCGATGAGTGCGAGTTTCATTTGGACGGTTTCTGGAGTGCAACCGATCGATGATGGAGTCAGTACCCCGACGCGTCGGGGTACTGACCTCATGGTAATGCTACTTTGTTGCCCGCGCTTAATAATCTTCGGGCGAGATTCGAATAAATCTCCACCGCCTTCATCAACTCACTTTTCGCCACGCGCTCATGTTCGGTGTGCGCATCCAGGATCGAACCTGGCCCGATCAACAGCGGTGTGCCCCAGTTCGTCAGGTACGGGATGTCGGTAGTGAAACGAACTATCGTCTGCTCAAAACCGTCGAGCGCCAGCAATCGCACCGGATCATGAACGGACTTGTACTCCAGCGAAGCGCGCCCGTCTACGGCGCGTTCCAGTAAGTCCTTTGCCTCTTCGCTCTCGGTCGCCAGGCGGATTTGTAAAACCGTCTGGGCTTCATCCGGGACGACATTCGCGCGCGTCCCCCCGGAAAGAACGCCGATATTGCACGTGGTCTCACCGAATGTTTCATCCGCAGGCCAATTGATCTGGCGCACGGCAACCAGCACATCGAGCAGCTTCTCAATCGCCGAATCGCCTTCCTCCGGGTAAGCTGAGTGCGCGGCCCGCCCGGCAGTTTTGATCGTTACCTGGAGCGAGCCCTTCGTTCCTATTGCCAGCCGGTTGTCGGTCGGCTCGCCATTGATTAAGTACTCACACGCAGATGAAAGTGGATGGGCGTTCAATACTTTTGCTCCCGCGCTGTTTACTTCTTCATCGACCGTGAAGAGCAGGCCGATCTCAGTCACGCCATTTGTGCGCAGTTGTTCGGCGGCGGCAATTTGCGCCGCGATTATGCCTTTGGCATCACAGGCGCCGCGTCCATGAATGAATTCGTCGTCTTCGCTCGAAGCCATGTAGGGCGGCACCGTATCCATGTGCGTCGAGAGCACCACCCGCGCCCGATTGCCGGTCGTCGCAATCACATTCGCCCGATCTCTGGTCAGCTCCTGTAGCTCAACCTGATAACCATACCGGCCAAGCAATTCCGCGAGCGACGTACCTATGTGGAATTCGTCCCCGGTGACCGATGGAATATCGATTAGCTCGCGCGTGAGCTTGAAAACATCGACTTGCTGGGTCAAGCCAAGGCCTCCTCGGCAAGCATTTCAACTCCCGCCTCGGCCATGTCCTGCCGTTCAAAGCAGACGAAGTGCAGACGCCTGATGGCGTCCGCCGCCGCGGCTTCATCAACCATGAAGGTTAGGTTCACACTCGACGCGCCTACGGAAATCATCGACACATTGATGTGGCTAATCACTGAAAAGACGCGCGACGCGATGCCCGGCGTAGTGCGCAGGCCTTCGCCAACAATCGAAATAATCGCGCGATTTTCCTCCACTTCAACCGCGCCCAGTTGTTCGAGGTCCGGAACGAGTTCGGGCAACGCGCTCGCATCGTCAATCGAAAGCGAAACGCTGACTTCTGACGTTGTCACCACGTCCACCGCTGTGCGATGCAGATCGAAGACTTCAAACAACGCCCGCAGAAACCCATACGCGCCCAGCATTCGCGCCGAGGTCACCTGGACTGTAGTGATGCCGCTCTTGTGCGCGATCGCTTTGATGGTTTGGGCCGTCGCCTCAGACTCGGCGACGATTAGCGTGCCTTCCTCTGAAGGAGAGTGCGAGTTACAGACCCGCACGGGTACCCGGCAGTCGATGGCCGGCTGAATAGTCTTGGGGTGCAGGATCTTCGCGCCGAAGTAAGCCAGTTCAGCCGCCTCCTGATATGAAAGCACGGGGATGGTTTTCGCGGACGGAACTATTCGAGGGTCCGCCGTGAGCACGCCGGTGACGTCGGTCCAAATTTGGATCTCGCGCGCGTCAAGCGCTGCGCCAATGATCGCCGCCGAATAATCCGAACCGCCGCGCCCCAGGGTAGTCGTGACTCCTTTTTCAGTGCTGCCGATGAAGCCGCCCATAACCGGGACTTTCGCCGACTCAAGCAAGGGCACCAGCGTGGCCCTGGTCGCGTTCGCAGTTTCGGGAAGTGGTGCAGCGCTGCCGTAATTGTCATCAGTCTTGACGCAACGACACGCGTCGACGTAGCGGGCTGCCGCACCGTTTTCGCGCAGCACCAGGGCCAGCAGTTGTGAAGAGAGTTGCTCGCCATACGCGACGATTTCATCCTGCAAAGGCGGGTGCGTTACCGGATGAGCGGCGATGATCTTGTGCAGTTGGCGAATCTCGCGCCGGGCCTCGGCCAGCGTTGTTTCAAAAGCTACGCGCGAATCTCCGTTGAGCAATTCACGAGCGACGGTCAGGTGCCTTCCCAGATCATTGTCGAGCGATTTGGTCGCCGCGCGCGCATCGCCGGCGATGGCCTTCTGGACGCTTGCCAGCAACACGTTAGTGAATCCGCCAATCGCGGAGACGACGACTACGGGCCGCAGCGCAACGGCCGATCTGACAATCTCTGCTACGCTGCGAAAAGCCTTCGCGTCTTCGACGGACGTGCCGCCGAATTTCATGATGGTCGGTTTCATCGTAGATGTGGAGTGCGCTGACTTGTCGGCGCTTTCATGTACGACAAACTTTAGTTTGTCTTGACTCCCTCTCCCTTTGGGAGAGGGTTGGGGAGAGGGCTTGACGATCGAGACGCCTCAGCTACGCCCCTCTTCCCCGGCCCTTCTCCCAGGGGGAGAAGGGAGAATCAATCAACGTTCGATTAACTTCTGTTCGTCGGACAACCTATCCAAAGCGGCGACAAGTCGCCGCACTCCATAAACAAAAACGCCAGTCGCAAAGCATACGACTGGCCCCTCAATCTCGAGAAACTTCTGCGCCGTAAAACATCCGGCGCGGCGCGCTTGTCGTAGCTCTCCACCGGGTAGCACTTATTTGGAGTTCCGCCTTTAGGCGGCAGACGTGCCCGATAATGAAGACCGCCTGAAGGCGGAACTCCAAACCGGAATCACAGACTATCGGTCTATGCTACTTCGGTGACAGTCGCGTGGATTTAGCCACAGCAACCAGCTCGTCGCGCCTGAAGACGCGCGACAGGGCTTCGGCGGCCTTTCCCTTTCGACCGAGTTTTCATCGAACCCTTCACGTTCTTCGGACTCGGCTACTCTTGAAGGTCGCGCCTCTACTTTTAACTACAAAGATCAGTGATTCTGGAAGTGTCGAACTTAGCGGCCTGCCGTGGCTTTGTCAAGGCGGAGTGCCCGGCTTGATTGGCAACTCCACGCTCTCGTACAATCTCAAATTGCACTCTGTCAGTAGATTTTGAACACAGCCGTCTATCAACTAACGATCAAGTAAGAACCATTATGAGTTTCGATAAAGTATTGACGAAAGTTTTTGGCAGCAGTAACGAGCGCTTTCTAAAAGCCATTCGTCCGACTATTGCCCGCATTAACGAACTGGAGCCTGGAATTCAGAAGCTCTCAGACGCCGAAATGAGCGCCCGCACCGCGGCGTTCAAGGAACAAATTGCCGGGGCGGTTAAAGACGCGCGCGACAAAGACGACCGCAAGCGTCGCGAGCAGGCAGCCCTGGAGGAGATCCTGCCGGAAGCGTTTGCTCTAGTTCGAGAAGCCAGCAAGCGCACTACCGGGATGCGGCACTTTGACGTGCAGATGATCGGCGGCATCGTTCTGCACCAGGGCAAGATTGCCGAGATGCGCACCGGCGAAGGCAAGACCCTGGTCGCAACTTTGCCCGCTTACCTCAACGCGCTCACGGGCCGTGGCGTGCACGTCGTGACCGTTAATGATTATCTTGCATCGCGCGACTCCGAATGGATGGGCCAGATTTATCGCTTCCTGGGACTCACCGTCGGCTGCATCCAGAATGACATGGATGACTTTGAGCGGCAGGCCGCCTACGCCGCCGATATCACTCACGGCACCAACAACGAGTTCGGCTTTGACTATCTGCGCGACAACATGAAGTTCGATCTCGGGACCTGCGTGCAGCGCGGTTACTATCACGCGATCGTTGACGAGGTAGATTCGATCCTGATCGACGAAGCGCGGACGCCTTTGATCATCTCTGGACCTTCGGAAGAGTCAACCGATAAGTACTATCAGGCGAACGCGATCATTCCTCAGCTTCAGCGTGGTGAAGAGCTCGAGGAAAACAAGAAAACCGGCGACTATGTCGTTGACGAGAAGAACCACTCCGCCGTGCTGACGGAAGACGGTGTGGACAAAGCCGAGCGGCTATTGGGTGTGGGAAATCTGTACGATCCCGGGAACATGGAACTGCTGCACTGCGTCGAGCAGGCCCTGAAGGCGCATACGCTTTACCGGCTTGACCATCAGTATGTGGTGCAGGACGGCGAAGTGATAATTGTCGACGACTTCACCGGACGGCTAATGAAAGGTCGGCGTTGGTCGGACGGACTGCACCAGGCCGTCGAAGCGAAGGAAGAGGTCAAGATTGAACGAGAGAACCAGACCCTGGCGACGATCACCCTGCAAAATTACTTCCGGCTTTACGAAAAACTGGCGGGTATGACGGGAACCGCCGAGACGGAAGCCGGCGAGTTCCATTCGACCTACAAGCTCGAAGTCATCGTCATCCCAACGCACATGCCGATGGTCCGCAAGGACAATCCCGACATGATCTATCGCACCCTGCCTGAGAAATGGGACGCGGTCGTCGAAGAGATCCAGGAGCGCTACGAGCACGGCCAACCGGTGCTGGTCGGCACGGTGTCAGTGGAGAACTCAGAGCTGATCGCGCGACGTTTGCAGCGCGTAGGCGTGCCGCACAACGTGCTGAACGCGAAGCATCACGAGCGCGAAGCCGAAATCGTCGCCCAAGCCGGACGCAAAGGCGCCATCACGATCGCCACCAATATGGCCGGCCGCGGCACTGACATTCTGCTCGGCGGCAATCCTGATTTCATGGCCCGCGAGTTTTTGAAAGAAGACGAGATCGATCCGGACGAAGCGACTGAGGATCAGTGGAAGGGGGCGTTCGAGCGGGCGAAGCGGATCGTCGAATCGGAACACAAGGAAGTAGTTGGCCGCGGAGGCCTGCACATCCTGGGCACTGAACGTCACGAATCACGCCGTATCGATAACCAGCTTCGCGGGCGGTCGGGCCGCCAGGGCGATCCGGGATCGTCACGTTTCTTCCTTTCGCTCGAAGATGATCTGATGCGCATCTTCGCCGGCGACAAAGTGAAAGCCTTGATGCAGCGGCTCGGCATGGAAAAAGGCGTCGCGATCGAATCAAAGATGGTTTCCAAGCGCATCGCCGCCGCGCAAAAGTCGGTCGAAGGCCGCAACTTTGAAACACGCAAGCACCTGCTGGAATACGATGACGTTATGAACAAGCAGCGCGAGACCATCTATGGCCTGCGCCGCCAGTTGATGGAAGAACCTGACCAGCGCGATTACCTCGTGGGCGAAAAAGGTGTCGCTCGCGACCTGCTGGCTGACGTCACCAAGCAATATCTAAATCCGAACTTTGCGGAAGACGAATGGGAGATTGAGAACTACAAGGTCCAGATTCACTCGGTCTATGGTCTTGACGCCGATGCCGAGCGCATCGATTTCAGGGAATCGAACTCGGAAGAGATCGAAGAACAAATCTGGGAGAAGCTGAAAGCGAAGTATGCCGACAAAGAAAAACAGATTGGCGGCGAGGCGATGCGCACTTACGAGCGCATTATCATGCTTAACATCATCGACGCGCAGTGGAAAGACCACCTTTTGGCGCTCGATCATCTCAAGCAGGGTATCGGCCTGGTCGGATACGGTCAGAAGGATCCGCTGGTCGAGTATAAAAAAGAGAGCTTTGATATGTTCCAGGCAATGCTCGACCGCATCGACACGACTACGATTCGATCGCTCTTCAACTTGCAGGTCGTAGCTGAACAGGCGCCTGACGAACTGCAACGCCGGCGCGCCGCCCGCCGGGCCTCGCTGAATTTCACCGGACCGAATCAGGGGGCAGCCCCCGCCGGTGAAGAGGCCGGCAAAGTAAAGACTGTGGTTCGCAGCGCGCCCAAAGTCGGCCGCAACGACCCTTGTCCCTGTGGCTCTGGAAAGAAGTACAAGAAGTGTCACGGCGCTGTATGACAGTCGTCAGTGATTTTGGGGAATAGACCAATGACGCTTTCCTATGAATTCAGGAAGGGACGAGGATTGCCACCTTATGTCCCAGAACATGAGTTTTGTTTTTAGGTTGTTTTTGTAGCGCAAGATGTTTATCTTGCGTTTCCAACTCCGGGTTACGACACTCGCAGAGGAGAACCCAACATGCCGAAGCCTCACAGACCCATCGGTCAATGCTTTCTCTTCGCGCTTTTTCTATCACTTATTCCGTACGTCTCTGGCTTGTGCGTTCGCGCGAATGCACAGCAACCCGCGAGTGAAGCTTCGCTAGAACGCGATCGGGGCATCCAACTCTACAAACAAGGTGACACGAAGGGCGCAATCGATGTGCTCCGCGCGGCGGTCAAGCGCAACAAAGACGACCTCAGCGCCTGGCATTATCTTGGCCTTGCGCTGGAGCAAAGGGGTGATACAGGTTCCGCGAGCAAGGCTCATGAGAAAGCAGCCAAGCTTGGGGACGCTGAATTGGATATTCAGATCAGGCAGGCGCCGAGCAGTAAGGAGATAGGCCGCGCCCTGATTTCCATACGATCACAATTAATACAAGCGGCAGAGAGCGCCGAGAAATATATTGGGTTAGATTCAAAACTATCCAAGTCAAAGCGTGAAGAGTGGAGCCTGCGAGCGAGGTCGCTGCGTGGATTTGCCGACCTAGCCAGCGATGGGGACCTGAAACTCTACTCGGGTAAAGACGTTACAACCAAAGCACGGGTCTTGAGCAAACCTAACCCTACTTACACCAATGAAGCCCGAAACAACCTCACGAGCGGGACCGTCGTGCTGCGCTGCATTTTCGGCGCGAATGGCCAGGTCTTTGGGATTCGCGTAGTCTCTGGCTTACCCGATGGGTTGACCGAACGGGCCATCAGCGCCGCGCGCCAAATTAGATTCATTCCGGCGACCAAGAACGGTTATCCGGTTTCCATGTGGATGGAACTCGAGTACAACTTCAGTCTATATTGACCTGACCGGTATTATCCCGCGCATCACACTTGAGCTAGACTGTCTTCGGTGGCCACTGAAATCACATCAACTAATCCCGTCGTCAAATCGATCATCGCAGGCGCCGCGCCGGCGGCGGCGCGTCTGGCGGCCGCGCGTGGACTGCTGCCACTGTCACAGGCCGATCTGCTCGAAGCGCTTATTCATCTCAGCACCGATAATGACCCGGAAGTGGCCCGCGCCGCGCAGGGCACGCTGGACTCGCAACAGCCCGGCGACCTTTTGAGCGTGGCGAAGGCGAGTGATGCGGCGCCGTCCGTGCTCGGATATTTTGCCTCGCTATCCAATGCCACCCGCGAGATTCATGAAGCAGTTGCCGGCAACGATAACACGCCCGACAAGGCGATTGCGCTGCTGGCCGGAATGACCTCAGACGCTTCCCTGCTCGAGTTCATCACGCTGAACCAACAGCGTCTGATTCGCGCTCCTGGAATCATCGACGCCATTCTGCTGAACCCGGCCCGCACCCCTGAAGCCGAACGCCGGGCGAAGGAAACGCGCCGGGAGTTTTTCGAAAAGGAGCGCGGCGTACGGCAGATTGCCCAGGAGTTGCGCGCTCGCGGAAACAGCGCAGCGGCTGAGTTCTTCGAATCCGCCGAGTTGGCCCCACTGGCCGGCGAAATGTCTGTCGATGACGCGTGGGTGATCGCCCAGCACATCGAAGTCTCAGATGCCGACATTGACGACACCTGGCTGGCGCGTGAGTTCATCGAAGAGACGCCGGAGCAGATTGCGGCCAACGCCCAGGCCGTCATCAACGCCGAGCGCCTGGAAGGCGACGCCTCGCCTGAACGCATCTCGCTGATCCGGCACATCATGTTCATGACAGTTAAGGATCGGGTCAAGCTGGGGCTGAAAGGCGACCGCGAAGCCCGCGGCATTCTTATCCGAGACTCGAACAGGGTGGTCGCTACTGCGGTAATGCACAACCCGCGCATCAACGATCACGAAGTTGAAAACATCGCGGCTATGCGCACGGTGGCCGAAGAGGTCCTGCGACTAATCGGCATGAATCACGCGTGGGCCCGCTCGTACCCGATCATTCACAATCTCGCCCGCAACCCACGCACGCCGATGGCCACCGCCGTTCATATTCTCCCACGCATCCGCACGAAGGACCTGAAAGCGATCTCCCTGAACCGTAACGTTTCGGAGGCTGTGAGGCGCCAGGCTTACCGGTTGTCAGAGATGCGCACACCATAAGCGATCAGCACCTGGCCGTCGACCGCGAGCGGAGTTTGTCACCAGGCTGCTGCGGAATTCTTCAAAATTTAGCTTGACGTCACTCGACAGGCGGGTATAAATTCGAGCTTGCAGGGACATGTAGGTGTTTGACAATCAGGGGTTTTCCTAAAGCAGAGGCTTCGCAGAGGGGTGCGGATTATTGAAAGCAGATGCGGCAGCTTGTTTTCTTGTTCGGGCCGCAGACTTCATACCGCCGTCAATAGAAAGCACCACCTTTGAAGTACAGGATCGGCCATAAGCGACGATTCTCAAGTCTGTCCTAGCCACCACTGTTATACGCGAACCTACCCTGATGTTTTCGCCCCGCCAGTCCCGACACGTCGGGATTGGCGGGGCGCATCTCTGTTTATTGCGATCTTGAATTTTGAATTTGGAATTGATCCCGGTGCTTTGAACTTAGTTCTTAGTACTTTGCACTTGAGTTCTCTCGCAGTTGACCGAATCCTGCACAGGAGAAATACAAAGTACTAAGCTCAAAGTACTAAGCTCTTCCCCAGTTCACATCGCCAGGCCACCATCAACCTGAATCACTTGCCCGGTGATATAGCGGGCATCATCTGACAGCATGAAACAGGCGATGCGTGCGACTTCGTCAGTTTCTGCAAACCGGCCCAGCGGAATCTGCTCCATTACTTTCGCCTGATAAGTTTCGTCGAGCGCGGTGGCCATATCGGTCGCGACCATGCCGAGCGCCAGCGCATTCACGGTGATTTTGCGGCTGGCGACTTCGCGTGCCAAAGCTTTCGTCAAACCGATCATTCCCGCCTTGGACGCCGAGTAATTTGATTGCCCGGCCATCCCGATGACACCGCTGATCGAGGTGATGTTGAGAATCGAGCCGCCCTCGACCTGCCGCAGCATGACCCGCAAAGCAGCTTTCGAGAAATTCCACGCGCCTTTTAGATTCGTATCAAGGACCGCGTCCCAGTCTGCTTCCTTCATGCGCAGGATCAACGTGTCGCGGACGATGCCGGCGTTGTTCACCAGAAAATCGATGCGGCCGAAGGCATCCTTGACCTGCTTTACCAGCTCCGCAGCGGCCTCGGTGTCGGCTACGTCGCCCTGCGATGCCAGCGCGCGGACGCCGAGGGCCTCGATCTCTGCTTTCAGGATTTCGGCGGCTTCGGCACTCTTCGCATAGTTGAAAGCAACGTCCGCTCCGCGTCGCGCCAGCTCAAGCGCGATGGCGCGCCCGATGCCGCGCGTGGCCCCGGTAACGATCGCGGCGCGGCCGGTAAAAGCCTTTTCTGCTTCAGTCAATAGTCATTCACCTCTAGTCAATTCATCCAATTCACCGCTCGTCCGTCACGCACTATATCAGAGCTTTGATCGGCCACGGAAGCCGACCGACCCTTACGCGCACGTTGCCCACGGCGTTCTTTTGTTGTAAAGATTCAAAGCCACGCTGCTTCATTTCCCAGAGCGATTGAAATGGCAGGGCGCCAGGCGTTTAGTTCCCGCCCGTTTAGTTAATCGCGCGGCAGAGAAACGAGGGAGGACATGTGAAGGTAATTATTCTCGGCGCGGGTTATGCCACACGTCTCTACCCGCTAACGCTCAACCAGCCCAAGCCTCTGCTCGAGGTCGCGGGAAAGCCGATGATCGAACACGTGCTGGATAATCTGACACCGATAACGGACATCGATCACATTTACATCGTCACGAACGCCAGGTTCGCCGAACACTTCCAACACTGGGCAGATGACTACCGCACCACGCACGAAAATGTGCCAATTACGATAATCAACGACCTTTCCACGGACGACTCGAACAAGCTGGGCGCCATTGGCGACATGAGTCTGGTGCTGACTGAGGCGCAGATCGACGATTGTATCGTCGTCGTGGCCGGCGACAATCTCTTTAGTAACAGCCTCGATAATTTCGGCGAATTCTGCCGGGCGCATGACGCGCCAGTGCTGGGTGTATACGATGTTGGTAGCCTCGATGAGATCAAGAAGTACAATGCCATCGAGATAGACGCCGCCGGTCATATTACTTTCTTCGAAGAAAAGCCGACGCACCCAAAAAGCACTTTGACCGGTATCGCTCTGTACTATTATCCAAAGTGGGCACTGCCGCTGATCCGGCAGTACCTGGCTGAAGGCAACCATGCCGATCAACCGGGATTGCTCGTGCAATGGCTCTACCCGCGCACGCCGTTCTACGTCTGGCGCGTGCCGGGAATTTGGTATGACGTAGGGTCTAAAGAGACACTGGAGGAGGCGAACCGGATCTTCGCTCACCTGCCGCCGGCTGGCTGAAAAGGACAATCAATGCTCGATCTGAATTACGTGCGGGAAAATCTGAACACGGTGCTCCAAAAGCTGGAGGACCGCAATTTTCCTACTGATCTGTTGTTGGAGTTCGGAGCCATCGATAAAGAACGCCGGCAAGCGATCCGGATCTCTGATTCATATAATGCCGAACTCAATAAGGCGAGCAAAGAGATCGGAGAATTGATCAAAGCGGGAAAGAATGACGAGGCCGTTCAGCGTCGCCGCGACGTGAAGACGTTAAAGAACTATGTTGCCGAGGGTGACCGCGATCGGGAACAAGCCGAGGCCCGCATGCGGAAGATCCTGGAAATGCTCCCCAACATTCCGCACGAAAGCGTGCCCGTCGGTAAAGACGAATCAGCCAATGTCGAAGTTCGCCGCTGGGGGACGAAACCGGAATTTGATTTTGCGCCGAAAGACCATGTCGATTTGGGGACGGCGCTGGGCATTCTCGATCTCGAACGCGCTACCAAGATTACCGGCGCGCGCTTCGCGATTCTCAACGGCGCCGGCGCGCGTCTGGAACGTGCGCTGATCGATTTCATGCTGGACCTGCACACGCGCGAGCACGGCTACCTGGAAACTCTGCCGCCATTCATAGTGAATCGCGACTCACTTTTCGGCACCGGCCAGTTGCCAAAGTTCGAAGCAGATCTCTTCAAACTCGAAGACGAGCGCGGCTTTTATCTTATCCCCACCGCCGAGGTGCCGGTCACCAACTACTACCGTGAAGAGATTCTCGACGCCTCACAGTTGCCGATGAAGTGGGCCGCCTACACGCCCTGCTTTCGTTCCGAGGCCGGCAGCTACGGCAAGGACACGCGTGGGGTGATCCGTCAACACCAGTTCGAAAAAGTCGAGTTGGTGAAATACACGCTGCCAGAGAATTCTTACGACGAACTCGAGGCGCTCACCCTCAACGCGGAAACCGTTTTGCAGCGGCTCGGCATTCACTATCGTGTCGTCACGCTCTCGACCGGCGAGCTGGGTTTCGGTAACGCCA
>Ga0137442_1000030_pt1 | contig 58965 bp, 49 predicted proteins | sample EasRivERMGT266_2_FD_102329 | JGI IMG/M metagenome (GOLD analysis project Ga0137442, IMG submission 102329) | Soil microbial communities from meander-bound floodplain in the East River, Colorado, USA - East River MetaG ERMGT266_2 | ecosystem: Environmental > Terrestrial > Soil > Floodplain ... | reverse complement strand
GAAATTGAACGTGCGACAGAAACGCTTTCGGAGAGCCAACCCCCACGCGCGATTCAGACGGCTGCCAAAAGGCGCATGAATCACGACATGAGTGCTGCCGTTCTCGTCAAAGAAGCGCTCAGCCACGATCTCTTCCTGGGTCGGCATCACGCCCAGCGCCAGTTTGGTCATGGCCAGATACTCGACAATCTGTTCGGCCGCGCCCGGATGAATGCCGACTTCATCAACAAGCCAGTTGGTACTGGAAACGCGGGCGCCCTCGCCCGTTTCGTCAGCAGAAAATTCCAGCTTGTCCGCAATCTCTTTTCTCAGCCGCGACACTGCTTGAGAGAGTTCTTCCGAACGCCCTGGAGCTTCGCCCAGCCAGAAGGGAATCGAGGGTGGTTGGCCGGCGGCATCTTCTACGCGGACGGCGCCCGGTTCGACGCGCTTGATACGATATGAAGTGTTGCCGAGTTGAAAGATGTCGCCCGCCATGCTCTCGATCGCAAAGTCTTCGTTCAGCGTCCCGACAACGGTCTCGGACGGTTCGAGGATCACCCGATAGTCCGATGTGTCGGGGATGGCGCCGCCATTGGTGATGGCCGACAGGCGCGCGCCCTTGCGCCCCCGCAGGCGGCGGTTGACGGCGTCATGATGCAGATAAGCACCGCGTCGCCCACGCCGGGTCGCAAAGCCTTCGGACAGCATGCGCACTACCGCGTCGAAAATCTTGCGTGAGAGGTTCCGGAAGGGATATGCGGCTTGGATCATTCCAAACAGCGCATCTTCTGTCCATTCTTCAGCCGCAACCGCGGCCACGATTTGCTGCGCGAGAATGTCGAGCGGCTGTTCAGGAATTGTCAGATGATCAAGTTCGCCCCGCCGGACCGCATCCAGCAACGCCGCGCATTCAACCAGTTCGTCGCGCGAAAGCGGAAAGACGCGACCTTTCGGAAAGCCGCTGACCGTATGATTCGATCGGCCGGTCCGTTGCAGCAAGGTCGAAATCGCGCGCGTCGATCCAATCTGAATCACCAGGTCGACCGCGCCAACGTCGATGCCGAGTTCGAGTGACGCGGTGGCGACCAGGGCACTGAGCTCGCCTGACTTCAGGCGTTGTTCAGCAGCCAGACGTATTTCGCGCGCCAGGCTGCCATGATGCGCCGTGACATTTTCATCGCCCAGTCTCTCTCCGAGATGTCGCGCGACGCGCTCAGCCATCCGCCGCGTGTTCACGAACACGAGCGTCGTTCGGTGCTCGCGGATCAGCGCGGCAACACGGTTGTAGACTTCTTCCCAGACTTCATTCGACATCACGGCTTCGAGCGGCGAGCCGGGAATTTCAATAGCCAGGTCGAGCTTGCGTGAGTGGCCCGTATCGATGATCGTGCAACGTGGAGTGCTGTCGCTGGCAAGATTCGCCGTGCCAACAAGAAAGCGGGCGACTTCTTCAATTGGTTTCTGTGTTGCCGAAAGGCCTATGCGCACCAGCGGCTGTTTGACCAGCGCCTGTAGGCGTTCGATCGACAACGACAGATGCGAGCCGCGCTTGTCGTCCACCATCGCGTGAATCTCGTCGACGATCAGGGTGCGCGTAGTGCCCAGGATGCGGCGGCCGCCTTCACTCGTCAGCAGGATGTAGAGAGACTCCGGCGTGGTGACGATGATGTGCGGAGGCTTCTTCGTCATCGCGGTGCGGTCCTTGGCCGGCGTGTCACCGGTTCTGACCAGCGTGCGAATCTCAATACCGCCGATGCCCGACGCTTCCAGGTTCTGTTGAATACCGCGCAGCGGCTCCTGCAAATTGATCTGAATGTCGTTGCTGAGTGCTTTCAGCGGAGAGACGTACACCACCAGCGTTTCATCGACGAGCTTTCCCTCGACTGCTTTCCAAACCAGATCATCGATAGCGGAAAGAAAGGCCGCCAGCGTTTTGCCGGAACCGGTGGGCGCGGCAATCAAGGTGTGCTCGCCGCGCTTGATCGCGGGCCAGGCGCGCGCCTGCGGCTCAGTCGGGGCAGGGAACTGCTTGAGGAACCATTCGCGAACCGCCGGGTGGAAATATTCAAGCTGCTTCATAAAGGGCCGCCAGTGTACCACGACTGAAACGCTGTGTTAAGGCCGGGCCGGGCCTAAATCGTAACTAGTTTGGCCGAGCCTTTCAAGTGGCGGGCGCATTTTTGTGGAGTGCGCTGACTTGTCGGAGCTTTGCTAAGCTGCGACTTGTCGCAGCGTTGTCGTGGATCGTTGCCGTAAAGGAAAAGCGGCGACAAGTCGCCGCACTCCAAATTTCGCCAACCTTTCGTGGTAAAGTTTTGCCTCAAGAGAGAGCCATGGCAAAAGCGACTCGCGATTATCATCCTTCCAAACGCAAAGTGGTGGGCAGTAGCCCGACCGTCAGTGAGGGCTCACGCATTCGAGCAAAACGCAGAACTACTTCAGGCCGTATCGAAATTCCGCGAGGCGTCGAGCAGATTGAAGTCAGCTTCGGCGACCGGCAGGTGAAGTTAACGAATTTGAATAAGCTGTTCTGGCCCGAGCTGAAAATCACCAAACGCGACCTGCTTCAATACTACGCCGACGTTTCGCGGGTGCTGCTCCCGCACTTACAGGACCGCGCGATGGTCATGAAGCGCTATCCAAATGGCGCGGCCGGTGAATTCTTTTTCATGAAGCGCGCGCCTTCGCCGCGGCCTCCGTGGATCGACTTGTGCTCGATCGAGCACGGCTCAAGAAACGTGATCGACTTTCCGATCGTCTCTGACTTGTCTGCCTTGCTCTGGGTAATCAACCTGGGTTGCATCGATCTGAATCAATGGTATGCGCGGTGCGACGACGTGGATCGGCCTGACTATCTTCATTTCGATCTCGATCCGGTTCCGGGCGCAAGTTTTGAGCAGGTAAGGGAATCAGCCCTGGCTGTTCGCGATGCTCTGGAATCTTTGCAGATGCCTTGCTATGCCAAGACGACCGGCTCAAAGGGAATCCATGTGTACGTTCCCATCGTCCGCGGTCCCACCCAGAAGCAGGTGTGGACCATCGCGAAAGAAATTGCGCTGGTGCTGGCGTCCGAAAACCCGAAACTAATCACGGCGATTTACAAAGTCGCGAACCGGCCCAAAGGCAGGGTGCTGGTCGATTACAATCAGAACGCCTGGGGCCGAACGCTGGCGTCAATCTATTCGGTCAGACCTACACCGAAGGCGACAGTGTCAATGCCGGTAACCTGGAAAGAAGTCGAGCGTGGGATCAAGATTGAAGACTTTCGGCTCGACAATGTTCGCAAGCGGATTGAGAAGGTTGGTGATCTCTGGGCGCCGTTGTTGTCGAAACAAAAGCGATTCAATCTAGAGCCGTATTTGAAAGGATGATCTTAACGCAAAGGTCGCAAAGGTAAGCCGCAAAGGAACGCTAAGGACAACGACTTTGCGCGCCTTTGCGAAAGACTTTGCGTCCTTTGCGTTAAATCTTTTTTGGAGCAGCAAGAACCATCCACGAAGTCACACGAAATAACTCGAAATCGGAATCTTCTTCGTGACGCTTAGTGTGGTTTCGTGGATCGTAGTCCAGTTGTTCAGCAGCCACCTGGACGGCGAGACAATTCGTAAAACTGCGACCTGACAAACCATGACTCTTCCTCTGAAACAATCCTATCCGCCGATGGAAGCGAAGTCGGTTGCGCAACTTCCGGCGGGCGCTAACTGGCAGTATGAGCCCAAGTGGGACGGCTTTCGCTGTCTCGCGTTTCGCGACGGCGACAGCGTATCGCTGCAATCAAAGAGCGGCCAGCCCCTCGGTCGCTACTTCCCCGAACTCGTCGAAGCGCTGCTCAAACTCAAACCGAAACAGTTTGTGATCGATGGTGAGATCGTCGTGCCGGTTGATGGCCAGTTGTCGTTCGATGATCTGCTGATGCGGATTCATCCGGCGGCCAGCCGCGTGCAGAAGTTGGCAAAGGAGCATCCAGCCAATCTCATCGTGTTCGATCTTCTGGTGGACGACCGCGGAGGATCGATGGCGGGTCTGCCACTTTTAGGTCGGCGAAAAAAGCTCGACGCCTTTGCGAAGAAGTACTTTTCAAGAAACAAGTCAATCGAGCTGTCGCCGCAAACCAGAGATTTGAAGATCGCGAAAAGTTGGCTGGCCGGCGCCGGTGGCGATGTGGATGGAGTGATCGCCAAGCGCCTCGACCTGCCGTATCAAAGTGGTAATCGCAACGGCATGGTGAAGGTAAAGCGTCTGCGGACCGCCGACTGTGTCGTCGGCGGATTCAGATATGCGTCAGAAGGAAGACTTGTCGGTTCGCTGCTGCTCGGCCTTTACGATGACGGGGGTTTGCTGCATCACGTCGGCTTCACCTCGGGCATCAAAGCGACTGAGAAAGCAAAGCTGACAAAGAAACTCAAGAGCTTGATCAAGCCGCCGGGTTTCACCGGGCGCGCCCCCGGCGGACCGAGCCGCTGGGCCACCGATCGATCTGCGGAGTGGAAACCTCTCGCGACAAAGCTGGTCGCCGAAATCCAATACGATCACTTCACCGGCGGCCGCTTCCGCCACGGGACAAAGTTTCTGCGCTGGCGTCTTGATAAGAAGCCAGCGCAGTGTGAGTTGGAACAGGTATGAGGTTGAGAGAAGCTCAGAGTCGCTTGCGCGGATGCTTCACTGCAGCACAAAGTTATACGTTATGACTCCCTGCACTTTTACCGCCTGACCGCTGAGCATAGTCGGGGTGAAGCGCGCCCGCAGCGCTGCCTCCCTCGCTGCCCGAGTCAACGTCGGATGCCCAGACACGGCCTGAGCTGAAATCACCTTGCCTTGCTCATCAACCAGAATCTGAACTGCGACAGCGCCTCCGATGTGAATCTGCCTGGCCAACTGCGGATAGACCGGCTGGGGCAGACTGATTGCTTGAGAGATGAGCACTCTGGATGTAAGCCGCTGCGTCGGTGGCTTTACAGGCGGTTGCTCAGGTGGCGGAGTGTTGTCTTCAACTCTCACGACTGGATCTGTGCCGGTGCAGGTTACGCATCCGCCGTTACCGCGCGGCCCGAGATCCGGTGGATTGACGTTTCGACCGGTTATCACAAATTGGCTGTCCGTGACCGGTGGGACAGTTGGCGCCGTAATTCCAATGTGGTCAGGAGTTCTGGTTGGATCGGCGGTTGTAGAAATTGCTACAGTTCGTTCCTGAACTCTCGCGTTCCGGTCGACCGGCGCATTCGTCGGAGCCGATCTACGAACTTGCTCATTGTTTCGAGGTCTGACCTCAGGAGCCCTGTTAACGGGCGGAACCCAGCTGAGTACTTCTAAGTCCCCGGTCTGTGCTTCCAGATGTGCATCGTACGCATAGATGCTGGCGACTCCGGCGGCGAAAAGAATCACCGCATAGGCGGCGACGGTGGCGAGAAAGAATGAACTGCGACGCTTGAACTCCTTACGGTGCGAATCGGACTCGATTAGATTGGTAAACATCTCTTCAGCTCCTCCTGCTGCCGGTGCCGTTCGGGTCGAGGAACCTGGTAGGTTAGACAGCATAAGTAGAGTCTTGTTCCCGAAATTGAATCTAATGCTTTAAACTTTGAACTTAGAGCTTAGAGCTTTGTACTTGGCACTCTGCCTGCCCGTTGAGCTTTTCCGTCAGAGTTGCGAACAAAGCACTAAGCACTAAGTTTGAAGCCCTAAGCTCGACCCTAAGCACAAAGCTCAAGGTCCTAAGTTCCCTTACCGCGTTGTCAGTTCATATGAATTCCATTACGATATCGCCGCCCTACTATCCTAATGTCTCAGGAGAAGCAATCATGGCGACAGCAGCCCCTCAGGAAGAACTCAATCCGTTTGAGATTGCCAAGCAGCAATTCGATCGCGCAGCGGACTATCTCGATTTGGAACAATCGCTACGCAACGTGCTGCGCACCGCGAAACGCCAACTCATCGTTTCGATTCCCGTAAAGATGGATGGCGGCGAGGTGAAAGTGTTCGAAGGCTATCGCGTGCAACACAACATCGCGCGCGGCCCGGCCAAAGGCGGCATCCGCTATCACCCCAATGTGACGCTGGACGAAGTAAAGGCGCTGGCTTCGTGGATGACCTGGAAGTGTGCGACGGTCAATATTCCTTACGGCGGTGGTAAAGGCGGCGTCGTCTGTGATCCCAAGAGTCTTTCCAAGAATGAGCTGGAACGTCTGACCCGGCGCTATGCGTTTGAGATCGCTCCGATCATCGGCCCCGATCGAGACATTCCGGCCCCGGACGTGTATACCGACTCGCAGACGATGGCCTGGATTATGGACACGATTTCGATGGTCCGGGGCCACACAGAATTGGGCGTGGTGACCGGAAAGCCACTTTCACTCGGCGGCTCATTGGGGCGACACGAAGCCACAGCGCGCGGCGCGCTTTATGCTTTGCGCGAGGCGTGCACTTTGCGCGGGAGTAAATTGAGAGACGCTCGCGTTGCAGTGCAGGGCTTTGGCAATGCCGGCTCGATCATCGCGCGACTGGTTGCCGAAGATGGCGCGCGCGTAGTCGCCGCGTGCGATTCGAAGAGCGGGCTTTATGCTGAAGGCGGCCTGGATATTCAGGCCGTGCTGAAACATAAAGAAGAGACGAGCGCCCTTTATGGTTTTCCCGGGGTGAAAGAGATTGCGCCTAACGACGTGCTTGAAGTTGATTGCGACATCCTCTGTCCCTCGGCGCTGGAGAACAGTATTACTTCGGCGAATGTCGGCAAAGTGAAAGCTAAGATCATTGCCGAACTCGCCAATGGGCCGACGACTCCAGCCGCAGATCGTGTGCTTGAAGACCAGGGTGTGATGGTGATTCCCGACATCCTGGCGAATGCGGGCGGCGTGACTGTCAGCTATTACGAATGGGTGCAGGACCAGTATTCGTTCTTCTGGAGCGAGAAGCGCATCAATCAGACGCTCGAAGACACAATGGGCGACGCTTTTCACAAGGTGCATCAGACGGCCCATCGCCACGGCACTGACATGCGCACCGGCGCTTACATCCTGGCCATCGATCGTGTGGCCGAGGCGACCAGGGTAAGGGGGATATTCCCGTAGGAGGAGCTTAGGCTTGAGCTTAGATCTTAGAGCTTGGAGCTTGGGGGTAATTGTCAGACATGCAGGGTTTCCAAGCACCGGGCACCAAGCTCTAAGTACCAAGCTCTAAGTACGCCGCTCTGGCCACGAGGCATCAAGCGACATGTCAGACACGATCACGGTCTACGAAAAACCGACCTGCACAAAGTGTCGAGAGATGAATCGATTGCTGGTCGAGAATGGAGTTGACTTTGACAAGGTCAATTACTATATCGATCCCATCGGTGAGCAGAAGCTTCGAGATCTGCTGGACAAGATGCAGATGACGCCGCGGGACGTTTTGCGCACAAGCGAGCCGATCTATCGCGAGCTGGGCCTGGGCAAGAAGGACTTCAGTGATAACGAGATCATTTCGCTGATGGTGAAGCATCCCGACTTGATCCAAAGACCTATCGTCGAGCGTGGTGATCGAGCAGTGCTGGGACGACCGACTGAAAACGTGAAGACGTTGTTGTGATTTTGGAGTGCGCTGACATGTGAGCGCTTTTGTACTGCGGCGAACTTCGCGACCTCAGTTGTCTGACTCTTCTCACTTAGGAGAAAGCGGCGACAAGTCGCCGCACTCCAAATTAAAATGCCCAAACAACCAAACACAACTTTCATCTGCCAAAGTTGCGGCCACCAATCCGCTAAATGGCTGGGCAAGTGTCCCGAGTGCGGCGAATGGAATTCGCTGGTTGAAGAGCGCGTCGTCACCGCGAAGAAGGGCGCGGGTCGGAACAGCTTTCGTTTGCGCGAGGCCAAGGCCGTTGCGTACACCGAGATTGAATCGCAGGATGACGTGCGCGTGTCTTCCGGCGTCACGGAGTTCGATCGCGTTCTCGGTGGCGGTATCGTGCCCGGAACGCTGGTGCTGCTCGGCGGCGATCCGGGAATAGGCAAGAGCACCCTGTTGCTTCAGGTTGCGGACAAACTTAGCTCGGCCGGAACGATCGTGCTTTATGTCTCAGGTGAAGAATCCGAACGCCAGATCAAGTTGCGCGGTGAGCGTTTGGGGGTCCAGGCCCCGAACCTGCTGCTGCTGCCTGAGACCAATCTGGAAAACATTTTTCGCGAGATCGAACGGCTGCAACCCGGCGCGATTATCGTCGATTCGATTCAAACGACCTTTTCTTCAGAGATTGAGTCCGCGCCCGGATCGATCTCGCAGATTCGCGAAGTCGCCGCGCAGTTCCTCCTGCTGGCAAAGACCCGCGGGACGCCCGTCTTTCTGATCGGCCACGTAACCAAGGAAGGTTCGATTGCCGGACCGCGCGCGTTGGAACACATCGTCGATACGGTCCTGTATTTCGAAGGCGAGCGTCACCACAATCATCGCATCGTGCGCGCGACCAAAAACCGGTTCGGCGCCGCTAATGAAGTGGGGGTCTTCGAAATGACTAGTTCCGGTCTGGCGCCGGTCGCTAATCCTTCGAAGATGTTTTTGGCAGAGCGACCCGCCGATGCGGCCGGTTCGGTGGTCACAGCCTGCATGGAAGGCACGCGGCCAATGCTGGTCGAAATTCAGGCCCTGGTTTCCAGTTCGAAATACGGCACGGGCCGGCGCATGACTCAGGGCGTCGATCAGAATCGGGTTGCGTTGATGATAGCGATGCTGGAGAAGCGCGCGGGCATGCAACTACTCGGCGACGATGTCTTCGTCAACATCGCCGGTGGATTGGAGGTCGACGAGCCCGCAGTCGACCTCGGCCTGGTCGCCGCAATCGCCTCGAGCTTTCGCAACCAACCGATCGATGCGCACACCGCGGTGTTCGGCGAAGTCGGCCTGACCGGCGAAGTACGCGGCGCGATGCAGGCGGCGGTGCGCGCCCGCGAAGTACAGGCTCTGGGATTCAAGAAAATCGTGATGCCGTCTTCGAATACCGCGGGACTGGAAAAACTGCTCGGGTTACGGGTTATCGGTGTGCGCTCGGTGGAAGAAGCGTTGAGTGAGCTGTTCTAGGAGCTGGGAACGCGGGCGCCCCGGGTCATGAGGTCAGTACCGCCTGCGGTAGCGGGCGGGTTATCGACGCAACGAGCGCAACCAACTGTCAACCCACCTGCTACCGCAGGTGGTACTGACAAGAACACGCGGGCGAGGGCGCCCGCGCTGCCAGCAATAAGTTGAACTTGGTCAGAACGCAAAATTAGAGGAGCCTATCGATGTTCAAGAACCTACGTGCGTCTTGTTTGCCTTCGTTCTTTACCGCATTGCTGCCCGCGTTGTTAATGGCCACGCTGTCGCTAGTCTCGGTTAGCGCCCAGCCACGACAACCATCTCCACCGTCAACGCAAAGTCAGGCTGAATCTCTGAAGGCCCTTCAGTGGCGCTCGATCGGCCCATTTCGTGGCGGACGTTCTGCGGCGGTCGCCGGCGTGGCCTCGCAGCCGATGGTCTTCTATTTCGGCGGCACGGGCGGCGGTGTTTGGAAAACAACGGACGGCGGCATTAATTGGGAGCCGATCAGCGATGGTTCAGTTTTCGGCACGGGCTCAGTCGGCGCGATCGGCTTATCGGATTCTGATCCGAACACGATCTATGTCGGCATGGGCGAGTCGCCGATCCGCGGCAACGTCTCGCACGGCGATGGCGTTTACAAATCGACGGATGGTGGCAAGACCTGGAAGCGCATCGGCCTGGAAGACACGCGGCAGATTCCACGCATCCGGGTCCATCCGAAAAATCCGGACATCGTTTTCGTGGCGGCCCTCGGACATGTGTGGGGACCAAACGATCAGCGCGGCGTCTTTCGATCGAAAGATGGAGGGAAGACCTGGGAGAAGGTCCTTTCGCGCGGCAACAAAGCCGGGGCCAGCGACTTGATCATGGATCCGACCAACCCGAATGTTCTGTATGCAGGGTTCTGGGAAGTCTATCGCAAACCGTGGACACTCGAGAGCGGCGGTCCGGGCGGCGGCATCTTCAAATCAACCGACGGTGGCGACACCTGGACAGAGATCACTCGCAACCCGGGACTGCCAAGAGGAATGGTTGGGAAGGTGGGCATCGCTCTGTCGCCGGCGAATCCGGATCGCTTGTGGGCGATTGTAGAAGCAGAAGACGGTGGCGTGTTTCGTTCGGATAACGCCGGCCGCACGTGGACGAAGACCAACGAGCAGCGCAATCTGCGCCAGCGGGCATGGTATTACACAAGGATCTATGCCGATCCAAAAAGCGCCGACACGGTTTACGTGCTCAACACGGGTTTCTATCGATCGAACGACGGCGGCCGCACGTTCACCGGTATCGGCGTCCCGCATGGTGACAATCACGACCTGTGGATTGCGCCCGACGATCCAAACCGCATGATCAATAGTAACGATGGCGGCGCTAACGTTTCGTTCAATGGCGGCCGGAGCTGGACGGAACAGGACCAGGCCACGGCCCAGTTTTATCGAGTCACCGTCGACAACGATTTTCCCTATCACATTTATGGCGCGCAGCAGGACAACTCGACTGTGCGCATCGCCAGCCGGAACACCGACAACGGGCTGACGACCAGCGACTGGTTCGAGGTTGGCGGGGGAGAGTCAGGCTGGATCGCGCCTTCGCCAAAGGACTCTTTGATTGTATTCGCCGGTTCATACGATGGTCTGATTACGCGTTACGATCATCACACCGGCCAGGAGCGCGACATAAATCCTTATCCGAACAATCCGATGGGTTGGGGTGCCGGTGAGTTGAAGTATCGCTTCCAATGGAACTTCCCGATCTTGTTTTCTCCCCACGATCCTAACACGCTGTATGCCGGTGCGAACGTCCTCTTCAAATCTACAAACGAAGGTCAGAGCTGGGAAGCAATCAGCCCGGACCTGACACGTAACGACAAATCGAAGCAGGGCCCATCGGGTGGACCGATCACCAAAGACAACACCAGCGTTGAGTATTACGACACGATCTTCACGGTAATGGAATCGCCGGTTCAGGCGGGCACCATCTGGAGCGGCGCTGATGATGGTCTGGTCTATGTAACTCGTGATGGCGGGAAAAACTGGTCGAACGTGACGCCGCCCAAAGACATCATGCCAGAGTGGATTCAGATCAATTCCCTCGATGCTTCACCCTTCGACCCGGCGACTGCGTATGTCGCGGCGACGATGTACAAGCATGACGATTACAAACCCTATCTTTATAAGACGGGCGACTATGGCAAGACCTGGAAGAAGATCACCAACGGCATTCCCGACGGCGCGTTCACGCGAGTAGTTCGCGAGGATCCGAACAAACGCGGTTTGCTCTATGCCGGGACCGAAACCGGAATGTACATCTCGTTCGACGATGGCGCGAACTGGCAATCGATGCAGTTGAATCTACCGCTAGTCCCGATCACCGATCTCGTGATTCACAAACGCGAGAAGGAACTGGTGGCCGCGACCCAGGGAAGGTCATTTTGGATCTTCGACGATCTGCCGATGTTGCATCAGATGATGGACACCGGCGGACTCAAAGCAACCAGCGACACTAAGCTATTTAAACCCAAAGAGGCCTATCGCATGCCGGGCGGTGGAGGGTTTCAATTGCCGCCCACGGCTACGGTTGGCCGCAATCCCGCGAGTGGCGTCGTCGTTTATTACTCGCTGAAAGCAAAACCAACGACGGATGTAGTCATCGAGTTTCTTGATTCCAGCGGCAAGTCGATACGGAAGTTTACCGGGCGAGTGCCGCGAGCAGGCGCAGGCGGCGCCGGCTCAGAAGCACAGCCCCAGGCAGCCGGTGAAGGCGGAAGGTTCGGTGGCCTGGCCGCGACGGTCCCAACTGACGCCGGGTTGAATCGTTTTGTTTGGGACATGCGGTACGCCGATGCGGTGCGTTTCCCCGGAATGATTTTGTGGGCGGGAGAGACGCGTGGTCCAAAGGTGGTGCCGGGGAATTATCAGGTGAAGCTAACGATCGACGGCTCAACGATGACTGAGACTTTTGAAGTGAAAGCTGACCCACGTCTGACGACCACCGCGGCCGACTATGCCAAACAGCTCGAACTTTCCTTAAAGATTCGAGACAAGCTCGACGAGACGCACAACGCGATCATTGAGATTCGCGATGTGAAGAAGCAGGTTGATGATTTGGTGAAGCGCCTGGCGGGCCAGACCAGGGCGAAGCCAATCGCCGATGCGGGCGCGGCCCTGGCCAGGAAGCTTACTGAAGTCGAAGAAGCGCTCTATCAAACCAAGAACCAGAGCAACCAGGATCCGCTGAACTATCCGATCCGGCTCAACAACAAGCTGGCAGCCCTGGGCGGAGTGGTCTCGCGATCAGAAACACCACCTAACGATCAGTCATACGCCGTCTATGATGAACTGATCGGACAAATCAACGCGCAGTTGCAGAAGCTCACTCAGATCATGAAGAGCGACGTGCCGGCGTTCAATCAACTGGTGCGCGACGCGAACATTCCGGCGATCGTGGTGAAGCCCTAGTTTCAGTCGAAGCTGATACGGACCTTTTTTGGTGGCGAAGTCAGAGATGAATGATCTAATTTCAGCCTCGCTCATCTTGACTGAAATTCGACACTAAACGTACAGTCGTGCTGTTCTTCAGAGTCATCTCTACTGATGGAAAGATCAGCTGAAAAGGGGAAGAATGAAAATCTTTGGAATCACAACTTTTTCAATATTGAGTATCGTTTCGTTAGCCTTACTCTTTTCGGCGTGCGGTAATGCGGGAGATAAGACGGCGAACAACTCAACTGCGAACGCCGCCAGTCAATCAAACAAGGCGGCGGTCGCCAATTCCAACCAGCCGCAGGTAAACAACACGCCCCCCGTTTCAAGTACCACGCCGTCCCCGACCGGCAAATGCGAAGGCGATAGAGTCCAGGGCGAACTGCAAGTCGGGAAAAGCGAATCGGTAATTTTGTATGTCGGCAGGGAAACCGGCGATTATGCGGGGTATTGTTTTACGAACGACTCGGAAGGCGGTCGTGCCATTTTAGCTGCCTGCAAAGATAAAGAGCAGTGTGATGTCACCGGAAAAGTTGACTATGACAGTGGGTGTAAAGTCCCCGGACTCGAAGCGGATCTGTCCGCCAGTGGCAAGATAGTGAAAGTCGAATGTGTTAAATCGGTGGGTCGCAACAAATAATCAAGCTAAGGTCATGATGCTTAGCTTGATTTTGGAATACGTGCACTGATCTCAGGTCATTGGGGAATCGCCGAGTGCTTCAACTACTGAATCGACGATGCGTATACTCCAGCAGTCGTAGTGAAGCCCTCGACCGCCAAGCGCTGATTCTTAGGCCTCGGGCGTCGTCTAGCACCTAACTTTGGCTCGGCCATTGGCCTCCAGAGGGCCGACTGAAGTCGTACTCAAACGGCTGTTACCCACAATCCCGTGAACCCTCTAAAGATCTAACTTTAGAGGTGACTGGTCGCGGGTCCCCTCCGATTAAAATCGGTGACGCCCGCCGCAATGCGTGTTAGAATGCCGCAGTCATCATGCGCTTTGATATTGTTCTCATAAGACTTGTCTTTACAGCAATTTTGCTGGCTGCCGGTTATGTCTTGCATCCCATCCCCGGCCACCGCCTGATCTCAACTGCGGGCGCAGGTGTGGTCGCCCTTGCGATCATCTTTTTCGAGATGCGGATTCGGCGGTCGTCGCTCAAGACTTTGATCGGAGCGGCTGCCGGATCGATCCTCGGAATCGTCGGCGCTTACCTTATCGGTTCACTCATCAGCAACCAGGAATCAATGGCGGTCGCGCCTGAGACGAAGACCTTTCTGACGCTGGCGTTGACGTTCTTCATGGCGTACGTGGGATTGATGGTCGGCGCCGCCAAAGGTGACTATCTGGATCTCGCGGCACTGGGTGGCATCTTCAGCGACAAAGCCTCGCGCCGCGATCTCAAGATTCTGGATACGTCGGTGATCATCGACGGCCGCATCGCCGACGTGGCTGAGACAGGATTTCTGACGGGCACTCTGATCATCCCTCAATTTATTTTGCGCGAGTTACAGCAGGTGGCTGACTCTCCGGATTCATCCAAGCGCCAGCGCGGGCGGCGCGGGTTGGATATGCTCAACCGCCTCCAGAACAACAGCTCGCTCGATATACAGATTGTCGAAACTGATTTTCCGGCCGTCCGCGAAGTCGATTTGAAGCTGATTGAGTTGGGCAAACAGCTCGGCGATGCCGTAATCGTCACTAACGATTTCAACTTGAACAAAGTGGCGCAATTGCGCGGCGTGAACGTGCTGAACATCAACGAGCTGGCGAACGCCCTAAAGCCTGTCGTGCTGCCGGGCGAAGCGATGCGTGTCTTCATCCTGAAAGAAGGCAAAGAATACAACCAGGGCGTGGCCTACCTCGACGACGGCACGATGGTGGTGGTCGACAACGCGCGACGCCTGATTGGAAAGAACGCGGATATCGCCGTGACCAGCGTCTTGCAGACTACGGCAGGCAAGATGATTTTTGGGCGGCTCTATGATGAAGCTGATGGCGCGGGTAACGGTGAGCGGTCGCGCCGGCCTTTGCGCGAAGTAAAGACAGCCCCAGCCCTGACGCGCATCAACGATACCGAATCATAACCGCATGAATGTCGCGATAGTCGTTGCCGCCGGGAAGGGAACTCGGTTGGGCGGCAACCGGCCAAAGCAATTCCTCGAACTTGGTGGAATTCCAGTCATCATTCACACGCTCAGACAATTCGAGCGTTGCTCAGAGATCAACGAAATAGTAATTGTGCTGCCCGCGGGAGAGACGGATGCGTTTCTGTCTTTCGCGCACGAGTTTGGTTTGCCGAAAGTTACGCGCGCGGTTGCCGGCGGGGAAACTCGCGCTCAATCCGTCCAGCGCGGTTTGGCAATAATAAGCGAAGCGGAGATCGTGGCCGTCCATGATGGGGTGCGCCCTTTCGTGACGCCAGACGAGATCGGTCAGGTGGTGGCTGCCGCGCGCGCGACCGGCGCCGCTATTTTGGTCGCCCCGGTTGCCGACACCATCAAACAGATTGACGCCGGCCGCGTCACCGCCACGTTGCCGCGTGCCAATCTCCGGCGGGCCTTGACGCCACAGTGTTTTCGTCTGGATATTCTGAGGCGCGCCTATGATTCACTAAGCGAAGTGGAGAATGCCGGCCGCGAAGCGACCGATGATAGCCTGCTGGTAGAGCGCCTGGGCGTTGAGATCGTAGCTGTCGAAGGCAGTTCTCGGAACATCAAGATTACCCAAGAAGAAGATTTAGTGTTGGCGGAGGCGATCTTGTTGTCAGTAGTCAGTAGTCAGTAGTCAGTTGCAAAAGATGATCGGCAGTTGTCAGCGGTCAGTAGTTAGTTGCAAAAGACGAAGAACAACTGATTACTAACCACTAACAACTAACAACTAACAACTAACAACTGACCACTGACCACTGACCACTGACCACTGACATCCTATGTTCAGAATCGGCATCGGTAATGATACCCACAGATTGGTTGCAGGGCGGCCGCTGATTCTGGGTGGTGTCCGAATTGAATCTGATCGCGGAGCAGACGGACATTCAGACGCGGACGCTCTCTCGCATGCGCTGGCGGATGCCATTCTGGGCGCCTTGTGTGAAGGCGATCTCGGCGTCCATTTTCCCGATAGCGACTCGCAGTGGAAAGATGCCGATAGTCTGCAACTGCTGGCTCGAGTCTGCTGGTTGGCTCACGAGCGTGGCTTTCATTTGGTGAATGCCGACGCCACGATCATGCTCGAGCGTCCTAAACTGCGCGAACATGTCGACCCAATTCGTGAAACTCTGGCGAGCACTATGCAGGTCGACATCGGTTGTATCAGCGTTAAGGCCAAGACTGGCGAAGGCCTCGATGCCGTGGGCCGGGGCGAGGCAGTCACGGTCCAGGCGATCGTGTTGATGGAACAAATACCAACATAGATGAGACCGCAAGACATCATTCGGAAGAAACGTGACGGCGGAGAACTCTCGCCGGACGAAATCAAGTTCTTTATCAGCGGCGTGACCAGCGGCGCCATCGCCGACTACCAAAGCACAGCCCTGTTAATGGCCATCTTTCTCAAAGGGATGACCGACGCCGAGCAGGCCATGCTCACCGAAGCCATGCTTCACTCTGGCGAGATTCTCGACTTCTCAGATATTTCAAAACCCAAAGCCGACAAGCATTCGACCGGGGGTGTCGGAGACAAAACGTCTCTGTTGATAGCCCCGTTCGCCGCCGCAGCCGGAGTATGCGTGCCGATGATCTCAGGCCGTGGATTGGGTCATACGGGAGGCACGCTCGACAAACTGGAGTCCATTCCCGGATATCGAGTCAATCTCTCGCTGAAAGAGTTTCGCGGCGTCCTGGACACAGCAGGCTTCGCCATGAACGGTCAGACGGCTGAGATTGCTCCGGCGGACAAGAAGCTCTACGCCTTGCGCGACGCGACCGCTACGATCGAAGCAATTCCTTTGATTGTCGCTTCCATCATTTCCAAAAAAGGCGCGGCCGGTCTTGGGGCCATGGTAATTGATGTTAAGACCGGATCGGGAGCGTTCATGCGCGAGCAGGATCGAGCGCGGGCCCTGGCGCGCGCGCTGGTGACGACGGGAAACGCGCTGGGGGTGCGATCGCAGGCGCTGATCACGGACATGAATCAGCCTCTGGGGCGGGCGGTGGGAAACTCAATCGAAGTCCTCGAGTGCATCGAACTCTTGCGCGGCGAGGTTCATGAAGGAACTCGTGAGGTCCTCGATCTCTCGATCGAACTGGCGGCCCGGATGCTGGTGCTGTCCGGTTTGGAAACGTCAGTCGCAGCGGCGCGGCTCAGCATTCAGCGCGTGCACGAGTCCGGCTCGGCCCTGGAACACTTCCGCAAAAATGTCGAGGCGCAGGGCGGCGACCCCCGGGTCTGCGACGATCCGGCGGGCATTCTTCCGTTGACAGAGAAAGTGATTAAGGTAGAATCGCCGCGCTCAGGATTTGTCACGAAAGTTGATACGGAAGAAATTGGTTACGCCATCGCGGAGGCAGGCGGCGGTCGCGTCCGCATCGAGGACCAGATCGATCCCACGGTCGGATTTGTGGGTGAGGTCAGGATTGGCGACGAGCTTCGCCGAGGCGATCAGATCGGCGCGGTTTATTGTGTTGATTCGAATCGCGGCCAACGGGCGGCCGCGCGAATTCAGGCGGCCTACGAAATAGGCGACGGCCCGGTGGAGCTGCCCGTGCTCATTAAGGAAGTAATCGACGAATGAAATTGAAAGTTCTGTTAGCTCTACTGCTGTTGTCCTCGCTCGTATTCGTCGGTCCGGCGTGCAATCGCGCGAGCTATAGCGCAGACGACAAATCCAAGATTCACGTCGGCATTGTCTTTGACATCGGTGGCAAAGACGATCGCTCGTTCAATGCAGCTGCCTGGGCCGGCGTAAAGTGCGCCGAATCGGGAACCCTGCCGGATGGTAAGGCGCCTTGCGGCAAACCGGCACTGGATATTGTTCTGCGTGATGTCGAGCCGGGCAATCCCACCTCGATCGAACCGGCGATGCGCGCGTTTGCCGAGCGCGGCTATGACTTGATCATCGGCGTCGGCTTTGCGCAGGGCCCCATCATGCAGAGCGTGGCGCGAGACTATCCGAATATCCATTTCGCCATCATCGACGGCGTGATTTTCGAAGACGACGGCAAAACTCCTAAATCAAATGTGGCTTCGTTGGTCTTCAAAGAGCACGAAGGTTCGTATCTGGTAGGCATCCTGGCCGCCAAGACAACCAAAACAAACGTGCTGGGCTTTGTCGGCGGCATGGACATTCCGTTGATTCATCGTTTTGAGAAGGGCTACGAAGAAGGCGCGAAGTCGATCAATCCCAACATCCAGATCGTCCAGAATTACGTCGGCGTTACCGACTCGGCCTGGAACAATCCAGGCAAAGGCAAAGAACTCTCGCTTGCTCAAATCGGCAAAGGTGCAGACGTGATCTTTACCGCGGCGGGCAATTCGGGCCTGGGTGCGTTTGATGCGGTGGAGCAGTATGGAAAAGTAAATGGCCGCGCGACGCATTTCGTAATCGGCGTTGACTCGAACCAGAACATGGTCAAACCGGGCTTTGTGCTAACCAGCATGGTGAAGCGGGTCGACAACGCTGTCTATGACATAGTGAAGCTGGTGGTAGAAGGAAAGTTTCAAGCCGGCTTTCACGTTTTCGGGCTGGAAAGCGACGGTGTTGGTTACGTGATCGATCAGTACAACGAAGACCTGATTCCTCAAGAGGCAATTCAAGCAGCCGAGGAAGCGAAGAAGAAGATCATAGCGGGACAGATTAAAGTCACTGACGCAATGGCGAACTGATGAACTTAGAACTTGGGGCTTAGAGCTTAGAAATGCAGAAGACTAACTTTGAGACCTTGAGAGTCTACCAACTCGCGGAAAAACTTGCCGACGAGATTTGGGAAATCGTGATCAAATGGGATCATCTGGCTAAGAGTACAGTCGGTCAGCAGATTAGTGAAATCCGCTGATGGCATCGGCTCTTGCATTGCGGAAGGAAGCGGTCGTGGAACAGCGCTGGATAATCGTCGGTTTATCGGTATCGCGCGGGGGTCCTTATATGAAACGAAGCATTGGCTTCGGCGCGCCTTCAAGCGAAAACTTTTGACTGATGCGCAGACAAACAAGCTGAAAGGGATCGTAGACGATCTTACTCCGGCCTTGAATGGGTATTGGCGATCCGTGTCTAACGCCGCGGCGCGCCAACGACTCAAGAAAGCATAAAAAGCCAAGCTCTAAGCTTGAAGAACTAGGCTCTGCTGGCGATGATCCAATTACGCAACATTACCAAAACCTTCGGCGACGTCCTGGCAAATGATCGGGTCAGCTTTACGGTCGAGCCGGCGACAATCCACGCCATCGTCGGTGAAAATGGCGCGGGTAAGTCCACCGCGATGCGCATCGCTTATGGTTTCTACACGGCGGACAGCGGAGAGATCCTGATTAACGGCCAGGTGCGCGAGATTCGCACGCCTCACGATGCGATCGCGCTGGGCATAGGCATGGTCCACCAGCACTTCATGCTGGTCGAAACGATGACTGTGGCTGAGAACATAGTGTTGGGCGCGGAGCCCGGAAGCACAGCCTCTCTCGATTTGCGAAAAGCCGGGGAGGAGATTCGCAAAGTATCCGATGAGTTCAAGCTGTCCGTCGATCCAAACGCAACTATCGAAACTCTTTCCGTGGGACAGCAACAGCGTGTGGAATTACTCAAAGCACTTTATCGCCACGCGCAGTTGCTGATTCTCGACGAGCCAACCGCGGTGCTGACACCACAGGAAGTCGAAGAGTTTTTCGCGATCCTCCGTGGGATGCGCGACCAGGGCAAGACGATCGTGATGATTACGCACAAGCTTTCGGAGGTGCTGGCGATTTCCGACAACGTCACGGTGATGCGTGACGGCCGCGTGGTTGGCGAGGTCAAGACCAGCGAAACGAACGCGGCTGAATTGGCCCGCCTGATGGTTGGCCGCGAGGTTCTGTTGCGCGTCGAAAAACCTGACGCTAAAGCGGGTGACACGCTGATTTCCCTGCGCGATTTTTCGATCATTGGTCGTGACGGAACCAAACGGGTAGATAACGTTTCCTTCGAAGTGCGCGCGGGCGAGATCGTCGGTATCGCGGGCGTCGAAGGCAACGGTCAGACCGAGTTGATAGAAGCGCTGGCGGGACTGATTCCCGGTTCGTACGTCTCCGGTTCGATTACTTTCGCAGGCCGCGACATTACGCGGCTTGATGCGCGCGCCCGAAAAGAATTGGGCATCGCGCATGTTCCTGAAGATCGCCACCGGCGCGGACTGCTGCTTGATTTCAGTCTGGCCGAGAACACGATCCTCGGTGTTCATTATCGCAAGCCCGCGGTGATGGGACCCGGATCGATCCTGCTGGATCAAACAGGAATTAACCGTCGGGCTGAACAAGTGATTCGCGACTTTGACGTCCGTCCACCCAATCCGGTGCTGCCGGCGCGCGCGCTTTCCGGTGGTAATCAACAAAAGCTGATCATTGGAAGGGAATTCGAACTGCCGCCGAAGTTCCTGCTGGTTTCGCAGCCGACGCGCGGCGTAGACATCGGCGCGATCGAATTCATTCACCGGAAAATTGTCGAGATGCGCGACGCCGGTTGTGCGGTCCTGCTGGTTTCAGCGGAGTTGGAAGAAGTAACTGCGTTATCGGATCGGCTGCTGGTAATTCACAACGGTAAGATCGTAGGCGAAGTCGATCCCAAGGTGACTACTAACGAAGAGATTGGATTGATGATGACGGGAGGAAGAGCTTAGTACTTAGAACTTAGTACTTAGTACTTAGAACTTAGGGATCGAGGAGCCTAAGCCCTAAGATCTAAGGTCTAAGCTCTTCTAGCCATATGAAACTCTTACGCGAAATTCTGTTTCCATTGCTGGCCGTGCTGGCGGCTTTTGTCGTGGGCGGGATCGTGGTGCTGCTGATCGGCGACAGCCCCATCCAAACGTATCGTCTGCTAATCGGCAGCGCTTTTTCCTGGCCGGACGGAATTGGCTATACGCTTTTCTATGCGACACCACTGATCTTTACCGGTCTTGCCGTCGCGGTGGCGTTTCGCTGTGGCCTGCTTAATATCGGCGCCGAAGGTCAGCTCTACATGGGGGCGTTTGCGGCCGCCTGGATTGGAATCAAGTTCGCCGGATTCTCGGGTTGGATTCTGTTGCCCGCGTGTTGTCTGGCGGCGATTGCCGCGGGTGCGATTTGGGGCGGGATCCCCGGGCTGCTGAAAGCACGTTTTGGTTCGCACGAAGTCATCAACACTATCATGCTGAACTTTGTAGCGGTCGCGCTGGTCAGTTACTTCACGCAGTACCACTACAAGACGCCCGGCGATCCGATTTTACAGACGGTCCCGATTGGGACGGGTGCGCATATTGCGCGGCTGGGGAAATTCATACCAGGTTTGCCCGAGCGTATCCCTCTGAATTTGGCTTTCATTCTTGCGGTGATCGCGTGCATCCTGGTTTACGTGCTGCTTTGGAAGACGAAGTGGGGATATGAAATTCGCGCGACCGGAGCGAATCCGACCGCGGCAGAATACGGCGGCATTTCGATTCGCAAGCAGATCATTCTGGCGATGGCTATTTCGGGTGGGCTCGCGGGCATGGTCGGAATCAACGAAGTGCTCGGCTATCGTTATCGTTACTACGATGGTTTCTCAGCGAACTATGGATTTATCGGCATTGCGGTCGCCCTGCTGGGCCGCAACCATCCTGTGGGAGTGTTCCTCGCGGCGATCTTGTTTGCCATTCTGCTGCGCGGCGGGATATTCGTCGATGCTTATACGATCCACGTGTCGAAAGACATCGTGGACATGTTGCAAGGTATTGTGATCATTCTGGTGGCCCTGCGGCCCGACGCCATCTTCAGTAGTTTGAAGAAGGTCGGTGTGATGAAGAAGGCGAAAGTCTGAAGATAGAGCTTAGTGCTTCGAGCTTAGTCCTTAGGTTTACATCCGTTCTAAGATCTAAGCTCCAAGTTCTAAGCTCTTAGCTCCAAGCTCTTAGCTCAAATCGATGCGCCAAATCCTGAGTCTATCATTGCTGTTCTCAACCATTCGGTTGGCCACGCCTTTAGTGTGGGCGGCGCTGGGTGGTTTGTATTCTGAAAGATCGGGCGTCATCAATATTGCGCTCGAAGGTTTGCTGCTCGCCGGGGCTTTCACGGCGGCGTCCGTAACCTACTACGCTCACAGTCCGTGGGTCGGATTGGGTGCAGCGATGGTTGCCGGCGCCCTGGTCGCGTACATCATTGCCGTGGCCTGCATTCGTTTTAGGGCCGATCAAGTCGTAACCGGGACGGGCATCAACATCCTGTTTATTGGTTTGCCCGCGGTATTGAGCGGCGCGCTTTTTCTGTCTTCCGGCTCGACGCCGCAGATTCCGAAAGAGGATCTTCTGCCCACGCTCTCCGGGCTTTTGCCCGGCTTCATGCCGCAGTGGCGAATCCTCAGTGAAGTTTCAGTGATATCGCTGCTCGCGCTGGTGATAGTCTTGGCGACTCGATATGTGCTTTATCGCACGCCGTTTGGTTTGCGTCTCCGCGCCGTAGGCGAGAATCCCGAAGCCGCGGACGCCGCCGGCGTGGGAGTAAACAGAATTCGTTATCTCGGCGTAGTTCTGTCCGGAGTGTTGGCAGGAGTCGGTGGCGCGTACCTTTCCATCGGCCAATCGTCTCTGTTCACCCGCAACATGGCAGCAGGGCGCGGGTTCATTGCCCTGGCGGCCTTGATCTTTGGCAAGTGGCGGCCGGTTCAGACAATGCTTGCGTGTCTGCTCTTTGGTTTGGCGGATGCGTTGACGATTCAGATGCAGGGAGTAGCCAAACTTCCCTCAGGCGAAGACATCCCCGTACAGTTCATTCAGATGATTCCCTACGTCGTCACTATAGTCGTGCTGGCAGGCTTCATCGGACATTCGCGCGCGCCCCGCTCTTTGGGAACTCCTTACGAGAAGGAACGATAAATGGCAGGGCCAGCCGGTGGAGTGAACCGGAGCCGTGAAGGAGGGGCCACCGTGGATGCTCTAAAGAACTTTCTGCAGTTTAGTTCTCCCCTGGACTGGCTGGTGCTCACGCTGGGGGCAGTATTGATTCTGGTCGCGGTTCTCATGTTGATTCTGGCGCGGAGCCGGAAACCAATATACTGGTTCCTTGCGGCTGCATTATTACCGCTGGTTCTCGGCATACTGACGACCTACTTGAAAAACCGTGCGATGGACAGAGCGCTGGCCAAAGTTAACGCAGAAACCATAGGAGCCGCTCCGAAGGTTAGTCAGCTACCGCCACCGCCACCTCCTCCGCGGGGAGCGAGAATAAAACCCACGCCCACACCATTTCCTACGCCTGACCCAGGTCTTATAGTGGAGGCAGGCAGGCGAGAGGCGCGACTCAGTACGTATGTTGGCGCGGTGGGCACAGCCGTCCCGGTACTAATCGGACTGTTTGGATTGGCATTGAAGAAGAACAAGAATGCTTGACCGAGCGAAAGGTATTTCGCCAAACGGGGATGATGATGAGAGCCAAGAGTAGTAGCGGATCAGTTTACGAACGCGCCGAGCACGCCGCGCGCATGATTCGCGCGCGCACCAGCGCTGAGATGTCCGTGGCCATCGTTCTGGGCAGCGGCCTCGGGGGCTTTGCCGGGGATCTTACCGAAGCTACAGCGATAGGTTACGACGAGATTCCTGGCTTTGCGCGCGCCACGGTCGAAGGTCACGCCGGCCGCCTGGTTATCGGCAAGGCCGGCGAAGTAAACGTAGCCGCAATGCAGGGCCGCTTTCATTTCTACGAAGGGTACTCACTGCAAGACGTCACTTTTCCGATTCGCGTGCTGAAACTTCTGGGCGTGCGCACGCTCGTTTTGACCAACGCCGCTGGATCACTCAACGTTGAGTTCACGCCGGGATCGTTAATGGTGATTACCGATCACCTCAACCTCCTCGGAGACAATCCGCTGCGCGGAGACAATGACGAACGGTTTGGCCCGCGCTTTCCCGATCTGAGTACGGTCTATGCGCCTGATCTCCAGAACATCGTGATTGAAGAAGGCAGCGCCATGGGCATCGAATTGCGCCGCGGAGTTTATGCCGCGCTTTCCGGACCAAGCTACGAGACGCCGGCAGAGATTCATATGGTGCGCGCGCTGGGCGCGGATGCGGTCGGCATGAGCACCGTCCCCGAAGCCATCGTCGCGCGACACATGGGCATGAACGTGATCGGCATTTCATGCATCACGAATTTGGCGGCGGGCGTCTCTAACCGGCCGATAGATCATAGCCAGGTGATGCAGATCGGCGAGAGCGTGCGCGGAGCGTTTACTGAATTACTGCTTAGGATTGTGCCAAGGCTCGCATAACAGTCAGTCGTCAGTGGTCAGTTGTCAGTGGTCAGTTGTCAGTAGTCAGTTGCAAAAGCAACCTGATAGACTCTGCAAGTAACACGTAACAACTAACAACTAACAACTAACCACTGACAACTGACAACTGACCACTGACCACTGACCACTGACCACTGACGACTAACAACTGACTATGATAATTGGCATCTGCGGCGGCACGGGCTCAGGCAAGACGACGATCGCGAACCGCATTCTACAGACGGTCAGCGCCGACGAAGTCCTCTTCATCCAGCAGGACCTTTACTATCGCAATCTGAAGGACATGCCGCTGGACTATCGCAATGCGGCCAACTTCGATCATCCGGATGCGCTCGACAACGACCTGCTGGTCAATCACCTGAAGAAGCTGAACGCGGGCGAGCCGGTTGAGCTTCCGATCTACGACTTTCGCACTCATATGCGCCTGCCCGACACTACTACGATTGAAGCCAAGCCAATCGTGATCGTCGAAGGCATTCTTATTTTTGCCGAGCCGCGTTTGCTCGAGCAGATGGACATCAAAGTTTTTGTGGACACGCCGGACGACATACGCTTCATTCGCCGCCTCCGGCGCGACATCGCCGAACGCGGCCGCACGCTCGATTCAGTCATAGAGCAATACATGGCGACGGTGCGGCCGATGCATAATCAATTCGTCGAGCCGTCGAAGCGGCATGCGGACGTCATAATTCCCGAGGGCGGTCATAATCTTGTGAGCATTGATTTGATCAGTGGAAAGATTCGCGAGAAGCTGGCCGGTGCTTTGCATTCAGTTGGAGGCCAGAGTTGAGCGAATCAGACAATCAGTTAATTGAAGCAGCAATGAAGGCGCGCCTGCGATCAGTTGCGCCGTTTTCTAACTTTCTGGTGGGCGCGGCATTACAGACGGTGGCCGGAAAGGTGTTCACTGGTTGCAACGTCGAGAGCGCCAGCTATGGCCTGACGGTTTGCGCGGAACGCGTGGCGATATGGAAAGCCTTGTCGGAAGGCGAACGAGAGTTTACCCATTTGGTTGTGGTTGCCGACACCGAAGCGTTGACGCCGCCGTGTGGCACTTGCCGGCAGATTATCTGGGAGTTCTGCAAGCACGCGACGATCGTGCTTGCGAATCTGCGCGGCCTGAAAGAGGAATTGCAAATTGCCGACTTGTTGCCGCGCGCGTTTGACGCGAGGTTTTTGACGGAAATCCATCGTAACACCTGAAAGTTGGGGCCGAACTGGGCCGGCTTGTGTGGTACACGATTACTGGAGGCTGTCGATGAATAGAATCGCTTTCGTGTGCGGAATCACAATGTTCCTCGTGATCTTCAACGCCGCCGTGGTTGCGGAAGAATCCGGCCAAGCCAGTGACCAAAAGTGTGACGGCATTGTCTATGAAGCAAAGGAAGTTTCTCGGCTGGCCAAGATTACTTTCAAGCCGCCGCCCGCATACACGTCGGAAGCGCGAGTTAAGAACGTCCGCGGACGGGTCGTGCTGACCGCGGTGTTGTGCCGATCCGGCCATGTTACCGACATTCAAGTCATCGAGAGCCTGCCTTCTGGGCTGACCGAGAAAGCGATCGAAGCCGCCCGAGGAATCAAGTTCAAGCCGGCCGAGAAGGATGGGAGCCCGGTCTCACAGACAACCCAGCTTGAATTCAGGTTTAGCATTGGCGGACCTGGCCCACCCGGCCGTCGTCCGTTAGCTAAAGAGCCGATTGAGGGCCGTATGGTCGAATCCGTGGCCGTTGTCGGTGTGATTTGCCGATCAAGTGAGGAAATCTGGAGACATATTAAGACTCGAACAACATACTCCTATCGCAAAGAGCGGGTTAATCGGGACCTGGAGGCGTTGCTCGCGCTCGGTTACTTCGATAGCAAACAAAGTTCTCTGCGGATAGAAGAGGGCGAGAAAGGTGGTGTCGGCGTCGTGTTTATCCTGAAGGAGTTGCCGCAGATTGCTCCCTGTGACAAGTAGGCTTGATCAGCTTGCGCTTGTATTACATCGCAACCTGAAGGCGGCACGATCGAAATCTTATGATAGCTAAATGGTTGACCATTGCTCTAGTCTCACTGTTGGTTTTTCCCGCTGGATCGCTGCCAACGCTCGGACAGAAGCGGAAGACTGTCGTTGACCTGATCATCAGAGGCGGAACCGTTGTGACCATGGACGGCTCGCGCCGGGTGATTGAAAACGGCAGCGTGGTAGTTAAGAACGGCCGCATCGAGGCTGTTTCGAAAACAGCCGACATCGACCGAAATTATGCGGCGCGCGAGATCGTCAACGCCACCGGCAAGGTCGTCATCCCCGGTCTCATCAATGGCCACACGCACGTTCCCATGACGTTGTTCCGCGGCCTGGCTGACGATCTCGATCTACAAGAGTGGCTCACCAAATATATCTTCCCCGCCGAGGCCAAGAACGTTACTGAAGATTTCGTGCGCGTTGGCACGCGACTCGGCCTCGCGGAGATGATTCGCGGTGGCACCACGACCTACTGCGACATGTATTACTTCGAGGATGCAATTGCGGATGAAACTTCGAAAGCGGGGATGCGCGGCGTGCTGGGCGAGACGGTGATCGATTTTCCCGTGGCCGACAACAAGACGAACGCCGAGGCGATGGCCTATGTTGAACGGTTTGTTAAGAGATGGCATGGCGATGCTTTGATTGTGCCGGCAATTGCGCCGCATGCGCCCTACACGGTTTCGGAAGAGCACTTGAAAGCAGCGCGCGCGTTTTCGGATCGCACCGGCGCGCCAATAGTTACTCATATCTCTGAAACCAAACGAGAGGTCGATGAGAGCATCAAAGCCAAAGGCGCCAGTCCGGTTGACTATCTTAATCGCATTGGTTTTCTCAACAATCGCGTTATTGCCGCGCACATGGTTTGGCCCAGCGAAGAAGAGCTGGGACTGCTCCGGAAACTCGGCGTCGGGATCGTCCACAATCCACAGTCGAACATGAAGCTGGCGTCCGGCGTCGCGCCCGTCCCACAGATGCTGAAGGAAGATCTTCCGGTCGGCCTGGGTACCGACGGCGCCGCTTCAAACAATGATCTGAGCATGTGGGAAGAGATGGACACGGCAGCGAAACTTCACAAGCTGATCAGCAACGATCCGAAAGTTGTTTCTGCCGAAGAGGCTTTCGAGATGGCTACGATACGCGGGGCGCGCGCGCTGCATCTGGAAAAGGAGATTGGATCGATTGAGAAAGGGAAGCGCGCCGATCTGGTAGTCGTGGACCTGGATGATTTGAATCAAACCCCGTACTACAACATCTATTCTGATTTGGTCTACGCGGCCAAAGCCGCGGACGTGCGGACCGTAATCATCGAGGGGCGCGTCGTCATGCGCGATCGCCGGTTGCTGACGCTGAACGAAGCCACGATCAAAGCCGACGCGCGCCGCTATCGCGAACGCATCGTGCGTAGTGTTGGCGTAAAGACTCTGCCGGAAGATTAGATCCGGTCTAATAACCTCTTGGCGGTTGCGACTAATTAATTAATCATAAGGTGGTTTAGGCCATCACTGAGACAATGACCTCACCGGGCCGCGCAAATGTCAGTCACATGCTAGAGCGGGCGCCGCATTTAAGAAGCCACTTGTCGCGCTCCTTTGCCTCGTTAATTACCGCGTCCCGGGGCGCCGTGAGGCACCACTTGTAATGGCTCTGATAATCATCTTTCCACCTGCCATCGCTCTTAACCCGGCATTTGGGAACGGAAAGCATCAGCTTGTAGTCACCAACTGCTCGATTTGCATAATCTCGACAGCGTGCGTTTACTGGCGGCGGTAACTGTTCCTGGCGCGGAGGCTGCATCCTGCCGTTAATTCTACTTATCCCCTCGCCCATTTCTATTTCTACTCTTCAGATGATATGGCACGCTGGTAACGATAACGTCCGGTTTGAAGAGCAGTGCGCCTTTCAACATCAAAGAGCTCTGGTTGTGCAGAAGATGCTGCCACCACCTGGCGGGGATGAACTCTGGCAGGACTATTGTGACCATCTGATCAGGGTGTGCTGTCATTCTTCGTTCCAGGTAGCGGATCAGCGGACCGACCAGCGAGCGATATGGCGACGCCAACACGACCAGTTCCACCCCGCCCCCTAATCTCTCCCACTTCTGCCGCAATTTCATTGTCGTCTCTTCATCAATGTTTATATAAAGGGCCGTTACGTGCCCTGGCGCGATCGCCTTTGCGTATTCGAGGGCGCGAACGACGCCGCGATGGATACCTGAGATTGGCACAATCACTTCATGTCTAATCGGGCGTAATCCCACCACTCCCTCGGACGTCAATTGATTCGCGACGTCCAGATAATGCCGTCTGATCGCGCGGAACATCGCCACCAGGAGCGGGATCAGCACGACCACGATCCAGGCGCCATGAACAAATTTTGTGATGACTAAGACCACCAGGACGACGAAAGTGGCGATGGCGCCAAGGCCATTGATGACGATTGATTTCTTCCAGTGCGCCGCCTGCTTTCGCTCTTCGCGGTCGGGCTCGCCGTCGGCGGCCGTTCGGATCCGCCCTGCTTTCATCCAGTGTCGCACCATGCCCACCTGCGAAAGCGTGAAGGAGAGGAAGACGCCTACAGCATAAAGCGGGATCAGCCGGCTGGTGTCGCCACTGAAGACTGCGACCAGGATCGCAGAGAAGACGGCGAGGATAATGATGCCGTTGGAGAAAACTAATTTATCGCCACGGGTGGCAAATTGCCGTGGCATGAACCGATCGCGCGCCAGCAGGCTGGAGAGGCGCGGAAAGTCAGCGAAAGAAGTGTTGGCGGCCAGGATAAGAATTAGCGCCGTCGTTCCCTGGATCACATAATAGAACCACCCCATCGGCCCGGTGAAAATGATGCGCGCGAACTGCGAGATAACCGTCTCGTTCTCGAGCGGGTGCACGTGGTAGAAGTAGGCCATTACGCTCGTTCCGATAAACATCGTCGTCAGCAGCACAGCCATCCAGGTGAGCGTCGTCGCGGCGTTGCGCGCCTCCGGCTGCTTGAAGGCCGGAATACCGTTCGAGATTGCTTCAATGCCGGTCAGCGCGACGCAGCCATTCGAGAACGCGCCGAGAAGAAGAAAGAGAGTCAAAGGCTGAAGCTGGTAACCCTCCGCCAGTTTCAAGTTCTCCGCGGCGATGGGCGCGACGCTCCCCGGATACAGAAAGTAATGAATGATGCCGTAGCCGATCATGAACAGAAAACTAATAACGAAGGCGTAAGTCGGCGCGGCAAAGAGAGAGCCCGATTCGCGCACGCCTCGCAGGTTGGCAAGTGCGATGAAAGCTATCAGGGTGACACACAAAAAGACCTTGTGATTGTTAAGCCATGCGAAGCGCGTCCCTTGCGCCGCAGAGGTAATAGCCGCCACGCCCGCCGCCAGCGAAACTGATACCGTAAGCACATAATCAACCAGGAGCGCGGCGGCGGCCACGAGTCCCGGATAAGTTCCCAGATTCTCCTTGGCCACGATGTAAGCTCCGCCGCCAGACGGGTAGGCGTGAATGGTCTGCCGATAACTGGTTGCCACAATGCCAAGCACGACGGCGATGACGAAGGTGATCGGCACCACATAGCCAAAGGAGTAAGTCTGACCGTAGGCAGCGGCCACCGCCAGGACGAGCAGAATTTCTTCGGAAGCATACGCTGTCGAAGAGAGCGCGTCGGATGCGAACACTGCCAGCCCCGTCTTTTTTGTCAGACGCTCGTGGATAGCCTGTTCTGTCCGCTTAGCTCGTCCTACGAGTAGGCGCTTCAGCGTTGTAGGCAACTTTCTTCCCTCCGTCAATGATCGCCACAATTAGGTTCATTCATCTCCTTCTCGGGTAACACCTCGCTCCTTGCACGCTCTATCAAGTTGCTGCGAAAGGCGAAATCGGCCACAGAGGCACAGAGTCACAGAGAAAAGGCAAATCAGAATTGATCGCAAACGCCAACAGACTTGACCTCTCTTTGATTTTCATTCTTCTCTGCGTCTCTGTGTCTCTGTGGCCAACCAGTTTTTCGGCAGCCGGCTAGGTCGCTTGCCAACGAATGGCCAGATTCAAGTCCTCGAGTGTCAACTGCTCGACCAGCAACTTCCCATCGGGCGGATAGCTATCGTTTTCCCACAGGTACTCGGCGAGATGGCGTTCAGCACAGCAAATCCAGTAAGAACTTTCGCTTGAAATACGCCCTCCGCTTCTCAGAGTGATCTCGTTGACGGCTTGCTGATCGATTCGTACCGTAATCTCACGTTCGGACCCTTCGGGATCACGCACCATGAACACATACCTGCCCTGAGGCGCGGGCCTCGTCGCGTCGCGCTCACCAGTTCGCACAATGCTGAAGCCGCTTTCGGTGATCAGCTCGATCGGCCGGCAACGCGCCGCAGCACTGTCAACTTCCAGGTTTTCTTTCTTGACCGCCATCTGACCATGTGAAGGCAGCGCCCGCTCCGGCGTCTCCACACGACCAGCATAGGAAGGCGTGCGTAAGGATGGAGTAAGAGGTTTATAAAGAATTCGTAAGGATGTATCTGCAAACTCAGCTTGAGCGGGTAGTGGTCAGTTTGAGGTGAAACGAATCTCATTAGCACCTGGCTTGAGCCAGGTGGTTAACCGAGGTCATTGGATCCCGGTTGGTGTCACAGCGTGATCGCCTGATCTAATCCCGACCAGGCGGTGTCTCGATTCTTGCGACTTCCTTTGTTTTCTCTTTCTCTTCGGCGGGTGGATGCGTGTCTGGCGCCTGAATCTTTTCGCCTTTCCTTAAGGTGCGTAGAAACTCAAGTACCTGTGGGCGCCGATCCTGGTGCAATTCGTCGGCAAGGCGTACCAGCGCCGCGATTACAATCTGCTTGTGCCGGATATCTTCCAGGCCCTGTTCACGTCTCACGTCCAGCCACAACTTGTGAATAAAGTTGATCTCTTCGTCAGTAAACTCCGGCGCATGAGCCCCCAGGTAGAAATCTGTGATGTCATTATCCGGGCCAATCACGCGAAAGCGTACTCTCTCCTGAGGTTTATTCGGCAGACGCTCCCACGCATCACCCAGCATTTTGGCTTGCTGTTCGGGCGTCATTAATGATGAGCGGCCCGCGATGACGTCGGATGACCGCAACTGCACCGCCGTGAGAACAATGGCCTGAAAAATGTCTGACGAAGGAACGACCAGCAGATGTACGGTCTTGCCGGCCTTTTCTGCCAGAGCCACAACCTTGCTGAATAAGTACTGTTCGTATCTGCCGAAGAGCCGGTCTTCGGCGATGCCTTCATACCCCGTGTCGGGACCGCGCATCAAATGTACTGTCATCACAACCAAATCTTTTTTGCCGGTGTGGGTAACCTCCAGGGCATTACGCAGGTGGCTGAGCGTGTTATAGTCCCGCACCAAACAAATTGTGTTACCGGGACGCACTTCGACGCTTTGGTAAGACACGGCATCCTGCGGTTGCAACCGAAACTGGTCCATCGCGGAAGTCGTATGTATCTCGGCCGCATGCTGTCGTTCGTTAATCTTTTCGGACACGACGAATAACGTGAAGAAGACAATCGTGAACGCAATGCCGCTGACCGTCGCCACTTCTTTAGTCACGAGATTGATTCCGGCCACGGAGAAAAGCAGCGCCGCTATAACTCCCAACCCGATCGGAAGCTCGTTGCCATCCAGCTTGAGGTTGAAAGGCACTTTCCATTCTCGTTTCGACCTGTCTTTGAAGCGCAGGACGAACATAGCCAGTCCCTTGAAGGCAAATGACCAGATAACTCCAAACGCATAGGCTTCGCCGAGAGTGTAGGTGTTGCCGCGAGAGCCGAGAATCGCCACCAGTTGCAGGACCACGATCAGGTTGATCATGCGATAGGTCGTGCCGAATCTCTGATGTGGAGAACGAAACCAATCTGTCATCACGCCGTCTTCGCTGACTCGATTCAAAACACCATTTGCCCCGATGATGGAGGTATTGATAGCGCCCGCCAGCATCAGGAAGCCGACAATTACAATAAACGCCTGAAACAGTAGCTTTAAACTTATTGGCCCGGACAGATTGAGTGCGATGCCGCTAATCAGATTGTCGAAGTACTGCGGCCGGATGTCGTCGGGTATGATCGCGTAAGCAAAGAATGAAACCAGCGAAGTAAAGAGCAGGGAGTACAGAAAAATGATGAACCCGGCCCGCATCAGGTTCTTGTGCTTCGGATATTCGAGTTCCCGGTTGACTTGCGCCAGTGATTCTTCGCCGGACATGGCGAGAAACGAGTGGCCAAAGGCCATTAGGATGCCAATCAAACCGATCAGCGCACCAGCGTTCGCTACAATTCCGTAGTGTGGGGCTGGTGGTTGATTCGTGGCGGCGCTCGTGGGGGTTGGTATTTCGGCACTCTTCTCTTGAAACGCACGTGGCAAGAGCCGGGGCATCCAGCCAACAGCGTCGTCGTTGAAAGTCAAATTGTGCGCAACTGGCGCCGGTGGCAGCCGCTGCGTCGCGGGTCGCGTTAGGATCGTGAAGGCGCTCCAACCGATCAGCAGTACGACCATAATCGTCGTGACATACATGATCCTCAACGCGTCGTCCGAAGACTCGTGAATGCCGCGGGTGTTGCGACGCCAAAAATAAAGCGTGACCAGCGCGGCGATTCCGGCGGCCAGGTGGTTCACAGTGTCGGTGGAGGGCACCCACGGATGACCAAAGTAAACGGTCGTTTGCGATACCAGGCTCACAATGTATTGGCCGGCCGAGACACCGGAAATCGGGCCCGTGAGGATGTAATCGAACATCAAAGCTGAGACGGAAAGCTTCGCGAGAGTGCCGCCCATGGCTTCTTTCACAACGCGATAGACGCCACCGCGCGTAAACATGGCGCATGATTCAACGTAGACGGCGCGTACCGCGTACGAGAAAAGCATGACGCCAAAAATAAACCAGGGCGCAGCTTGGCCGACGGCTTTCTCTGCAATACCGCCGACGTAGTAAGCAGACGAGCCGAGATCATTCAGCACGATTGCCGCCGCTCGCCAAAAGGAAATGAACGACAGCATGACAGAGGTCGCAACTATTACCTGAGTGCGACCGTTGGACGGGGTGCCTTCAATTTCTGCGGCCATGAGTTCTGCTTCTACTTACCAATCAAATGGTTTACGAAATGAAATCTCTTCATTAACTAATCCCCATCCCTCCAATGTAGGGCGAGCATCAATTCATCAGGACTCAATTCGTTCATGGTGATTCGATCGCCTGGTGGATAATCGTCTTTTTCCCAAAGGTACGTCGCCAGACGACTCTCGGCGCATACCAACCAGAACACGCTCTGGTCGGATAGGGCGCCCCTTCTTCTAATTCGTAGGAGTGCTATAAGATCGTCGGAAAAACCGACTTTGATCTCGCGCTCCGCTTCGTGTTCAGCCTGAACAAGAAAACGACACTCTCCCGGCGTATTGATTACCGACGGGTCGATATCCGACAAACGAACGATGCTAAAGCCGTTCTCTGTGAGGTATTTGATTGGAGGTTGCTCTTGAGCCACCGGGTCGGGCCTGAATTGTCTTCTGCTACTCGCCATCACTTCCCGATCTGTTCCTCGACACTGCGACTAACTGACGATGTCAATCTCAGATCGTACTTAGGCCTGGATAAAAAAGGGCTAAAAAGTTTATTAAAAGTTCGTAAAAGGCGGGCGTCGGGAAATCAGCAAATCTGTTTGCTTGGAACCGTAAAGAAGTAAGTGCCACCTGCGTGAGAAGGTGGTGCGGGCGGTCAACCAGTGAATGGAGTGTTAGAACCACCTACTGACGCAGGTGGTGCTGACCCTTAAACTCTCGTTACTTTCCGGGAATGAACCGATAGCCAACCCATGGATCGGTCAGGATATAGCGAGGTTTCGCAGGATCGGGCTCTATTTTCTTGCGCAGGTGACGGATGAAGACGCGAAGATACTCGATCTGGCCGGTGTAGTCTCCGCCCCAGATGTTTGAAAGCAATACGCGGTGTGTTAAGACCTTTCCCGAATGACGAATGAAGTAGATTAATAGATCAAATTCTTTTGGCGATAGCCGTATTTCTCTCCCCGCAACGTCCACCTGGCGCGTCTCAAGATCAATACGGAAGTCCCCCTCTTCGATTACCGCCCCCTCTTCGCTAACTTCCGGCGATCGGCGCAGCGCTGCTCTAACTCTGGCGAGCAGCTCTCCCATGCCAAAGGGTTTCGTCACATAATCATCAGCGCCGGCGTCAAGCGCTTCCACTTTTGCGGCTTCATCCCCTTTGACCGAAAGGACAATAATGGGAACGCTTGAGACCTCTCGCAGCCGCTGACAAAGTTTCAAGCCATTCACATTGGGCATCGAAAGATCGGTGACGACGAGATCGGGCGTCCACGCATGAAAAAGTTCCAGAGCGGCTTCGCCCTCACCGGCTACTCTCACGTCATAGCCGTGCTTCGCTAATCCACTGCGAAGGACCAAAGTGATTTCCTGTTCGTCGTCAACGACGAGTATCCGCTTCTTACTCTCCATGGGGACGCACGTCTTCTGATTCGCTCTTGTCAATTATTCCTGCGCGTTGCGCATTTCCATCGGTACCGCGAGGTTCATCATCCCCAACCGGGACTGTAAAAACGATGCGCGCTCCGCGATTTGAGGTTCCATCCTCTATCCAGATGCGCCCACTGTGGGCTTCGACAATTCCTTTAGCAATCGCCAGCCCCATGCCAATTCCACCGGTGTTACCGCTCGCTGGTCCATTGCTGGTGGCACGATAGAATCTTTCGAAGACGCGCTCGCGCAAGTGTGTAGGAATACCTGGCCCTTGATCTTCCACCGCTATCTCTATCATGTCATCGGCCACACCAGTGGCCTCAATGACGATCAATGTTTCAACCGGCGCGTATTTGCTGGCGTTGTCGATCAGTGTGTAGATCACTTCCGCGACTGCCCGCGCATCGACACGAATCACTGGCAGTTCGTCTTCCACCGATACCCGAATTTGATGTTGTCGAGTGAGAGGCTCCGCTTGCGCCAGTGCTGCATCAATAATATCATCCACCGCGCCCCAGTTACGGTACAACTTCATGTCACCGGCTTCGATTCGCGCCAGGTCAACAATGCCTTCGACAAATCGGTCAAGCCTGTCCGCGCCGTGGGTGATCACTCTCAACATTGCCTGCTGTTCTTCGGGACTTAGTTTCTCTATCTCCTCGCTTGCTTCACGATCTTCTAGTAACAGAGTAGCCGAGGCTTTAATTGAAGTTAGCGGCGTTCGAATATCATGAGTTACGGCGTCCAGCAGTGCAGATTTCAGCCGCTCACTGCGCTTGACCGCTTCAGCTTCACTCGCCATATCAAAGGCCCCTTGTAGGTCCTCGTAGAGACGTTTGATCTCAGTTCTCTGGGCTTCCGCTTCTCTAGCGCGCCGTCTCGCTCGCGCAGAAAGTTGCCCAACAGAAAGAGCCGTAATGAAGAAAACTGCGAGCGCGACCCAGTTCTGTGGGTCGGCAATCGTGAAGGTATGAAAGGGAGGCAGAAAGAAGAAGTTAAAGCACAGCATTCCCAATATTGAAGCAATAAGAGCAGGTCTACTTCCCCAGAGGATCGCAGCCACGAGGACAACCAGCAAGAAGGTCAGGGCGACCGTCGTGGAATTGATGTGGCCGCGAAAAGGAATCAGCAACGCCGTAACAGCCGCAGTGCCTAAGAGAGAGCCACAATAGCCCGTCCATCTGTTCCTGAAAAGCTTCTCGCCCACTGTGTTCATTGTAAGGCACTGACCTCTGATCGCTGCATCGGACGTCGCTACTCGCCGGGATTGAAGCGATAGCCGATCCACGGCTCGGTAAGGATATAGCGGGGCGTGGAAGGATCGGGTTCGATCTTCTTTCTTAGTTGGCCGATGAACACGCGCAGATACTCAGTCTGTTCAGTATAGTCACCGCCCCACACGGCACCGAGCAGGGTGCGGTGCGTCAGCACTTTGCCGGCATTGCGCAGGAGGTGGACCAGCAGGTCGAATTCTTTCGGCGTCAGCCGCAGCTCTTTGCCGCTTTGGGCGGCGCTATGGCCTTCCAGGTCAATGCGAAAATCGCCGGCCTCAAGAATCTGTGATTTCAAATCGCTGTCGGGCTGGCGACGAAGAGTAGCGCGAATTCGCGCCAGCAGTTCGTCCATGCCGAACGGCTTGGTAACGTAATCGTCGGCGCCGGCATCCAGCGCTTCCACCTTGGTTTTTTCCTCGCCGCGCACTGACAGGACAATGATCGGAACCTCCGAGATTGCGCGTAGTCGGCGGCACAATTCAAGACCGTTCATATTGGGCATTGCCAAATCGGTGATAACCAGCTCGGGCGGCCAGTCGTGAAAGGTCTGCAAAGCGAATTCACCATCACCGGCTATGCGCACGTCGTAGCCTTTGGTGGTCAGGCTCCGGCGCAGCACACGGGTCAGTTGCGGCTCGTCGTCAACCACCAGAATGCGTTGCTTACCTTCCATAGTCTGAGTGCTCGGGCAGTTTTTGGAGTGCGGCGACTAGTCGCCGCTTTCCAAAGCGCTGACAAGTCAGCGCACACCAAATACTACGCGGTGATGCTCCCTCTTTCTAACGGTGTGTTTCCTTCGTTGTCGCCTGCAGGCAGCGCTATCACGAACCTCGCGCCTGAATGGCCGGCGGCGTCCTCGATCCAGATTCGCCCGCCATGCGCCTGGATGATGCCGCGCGCGATCGCCAGGCCCATTCCTGTTCCCGGAAACTTGCGATCGCCCACATCGCCATCACGCATGGCACGAAAGAACTTTTCAAACACGCGCTCCCTCACTTCGGCGCGGATTCCCGGCCCCTCGTCCTCGACGCTTACGAGGATAGTATCGTCGGATTCTGGAATCGCGCGCACTCGGATGGGACTGGCCGGAGGCGAGTACTTAGCCGCGTTATCAACCAGGGTGTAAATGACTTCGGCGATTGCCTGTTCGTCGACTTTGATGAAGGGCAATTCCTCTTCAATCCAGACCTCGAATTGATGGCCGCGGGTACGCGGCTCGGCACGTTTGAGCGCCGCGGTGATGATTTCATCGATTGAGCACAACTGCCGGTGCAGATACATCTCTCCGGCGTCGATCCGTGCGAGTTTCGTGAGCCCCTCGATGAATCGATCCAAACGGTCGCCTTCTTCGTTGATGATCTCCAGTAGTTCTTTGCGTCCTTCATTGCCAAGCAGGGCGCCGGATTCTTTGCGCTCGCTTGCATACAACTCCGCGAGCAGGGTCGTCACCGATGCTTTGATCGAAGTCAGTGGCGTGCGCAAATCATGAGTTACCGCGTCGAGGAGCGCGGATTTCAGTCGCTCGCTTTGCTTGAGCGCTTTGGCCTGACTGGAGCGTTCAAAAGTGTCCTGTAGTTCGTAATAAAGCCTTTCGATTTCCTGCTTCGCTGACTCAGCTTCTTCGGCCCGGCGTTTCGCCCGCGCCGAGAGGTGGCCGGCGGTCAACGCGGTGATCAGAAAAGCAAAGAACGCGACCCAGTTGTCCGGATTTCGGATCTGGAACGTGCCTATCGGCGGAAGAAAAAAGAAATTGAAGCAGATTACGCCGAGCAATGAAGCGAGCACGGCCGGCTTCGAGCCCCATGCGGTGGCCACAAACAGAACTATGAGGAGAAACGAAAGGGCCACTGTGGTCGGATTGACGTGAGTGCCAAACAGTTTCAATAAGCCCGTGGCTGCAGCGATGCCGAGGAATGCGGCGCCATAACCCACCCAGGCTTTGCCGGAAAGTTTAGGCGACACTCGCGGGCCCTACCTTTCTATCAGAAACAAAAGAGGGTTGGGAAAGATTTGGCCGAGCGCGGAATCGATCACCTACGTTGTCGCCGATGGCTCGTAAGAAGAGACCAACAAGACGCGGATGCCTGAGTGACATCCGCAGGCCGTCGCGCAAAATGCTTGCGATCAGTTTGGCATAGTCCGAGAATCGGGGCTTGAATCCCAGCAAGCCGAGACGACGATCGGCATTCAGATCAATCAGGCTGTCAACCAGGCAACCGATCGCCCCGACTTGTTTCATAAGGCAGCATAGCCTTTCGTGCTCACCGCTCAGCCCGGGACGAATCAGCACGTAAGATATCTCGGCGGTCAGGGCGCCTACGGACCTTCGATGCTCGAGGTACGCTCCGAATGAGGTCGCAGACCTTTCTCTCACAACCGCATCATACAGTTCCCGGAGCTTGTTCAGCATCAACGGGTAGGTCTCCGTTTCAGCCTGACACTTCAATATCTCTGTTATTAGTTTCACGCTGGATCGTCGCCCAGTCTCATCGAACAAAGGAACAGGCGTGCTCAGATAATCCAGTATCAATCTGCCGGTATCGATTTGACCTGAGTCGATCGAGTCGTCCACGACGCCGATGAAAAGGTAATAAGCGTGCAGGCGCGCTCTGGTTGCTACCCGGTCGCACACGATCCCAAAATAGTCGATACACCGAATAATCCGATCAGGAATGTGGACAAAGTGCTTGTACCTGGGATCGTCTGCGATGGCCTGATAAGCGCGTTCGACGCTGCCTGGTATGTAGTCCATAGTCTTTCGAAGTATAGGTCGAATAGGTCCGATCTGCCCTATGCTTTTTCGCGACCGCCCGATACTTGACGAAAAAGTAAAGAATGCTATAATCGTCGCGAATCTTGAGAAAGCCTAAGCCAAAGTGAAGATATCAGCTCACGAAGAGTATGGTTTGCGATGTCTGGTTCAGCTTGCCCGTGCGGAAGGCGAGGGCGAGTCGTTGACGCTCGCGCAGATCGCGGAACGGGAAGGTTTGTCGGTCGCCAACGCCGGTAAGCTGATGTGGATTTTGAACAAAGCCGGCCTGGTCAGCGCTCAGCGTGGGACCAAGGGCGGGTATTCGCTGGCGCGGCCGGCATCAGATATTCGTTTGAACGAAGTGATTCGCATTCTCGATGAAGACACGGTGGATCACTTTTGCAAGACGCACTCTGGCGTGTTGGATGTTTGTGTTCATACCAGTGACTGTGGCATTCGATCGGTAATCGTCGGCTTGCATGAGATTGTCCAGAATGCTCTGTCGGAAATCACGCTTGCTCAGTTGGTCGGAAGCGAAGCCAAGGTTGACGCGCAATTGCATCAGATTCGGAAGCTACAACAATTGCCCGGGTCGATGCGATCAGCAAATTGATCGAGAAAGGTAACAGATGAGTACTGCTGAAATACTTTCAAACCGGGAATACAAATACGGTTGGGTCACCGATATCGAGTCAGAGACCATTCCCCGCGGATTGAGCGAAGATACGGTCCGTTTGATCTCGGCGAAGAAGGACGAGCCGGAATGGATGCTGGAGTTTCGTCTGAAGGCCTATCGTCATTGGCTGACCATGGAAGAACCACGCAAGTGGCCCAACATCAGCTTCCCTGAAGTCGACTATCAGGACATGATTTACTACAGCGCTCCCAAGCAAAAGGCGAGTGTGGCGAGTTTGGACGAAGTGGATCCGGAGTTGCTGCGAACTTTCGAGAAGCTTGGCATTCCTCTGTCGGAGCAAAAACAACTATCGAACGTTGCAGTTGATGCAGTGTTTGATTCTGTCTCGGTCGCAACCACGTATAAGGAAAAGCTGAAGAAGCACGGTGTGATTTTCTGCTCTTTCAGCGAGGCCGTACGGGAACATCCTGAGATCGTGCGGAAGTATCTCGGCTCGGTGGTACCCACGAATGACAACTTCTATGCGGCTTTGAATAGCGCAGTGTTTTCCGATGGCTCGTTTTGTTTCATTCCCAAAGGCGTCCGCTGTCCGATGGAACTGTCGACCTACTTTCGCATTAACAATTCCGAGTCCGGCCAGTTCGAACGGACGTTGATCGTGGCGGAAGAAGGCGCCTACGTTTCCTATCTTGAAGGCTGCACGGCGCCAAAGTTCGATCGCAATCAATTGCACGCGGCCGTGGTCGAATTGATCGCTCTCGACGATGCCGAGATCAAATACTCGACTGTGCAGAATTGGTACGCGGGCGACGAAGATGGCGTTGGCGGCATTTATAACTTCGTCACCAAGCGCGGTAAGTGCGCCGGCCGCAACTCGAAGATTTCCTGGACGCAGGTAGAGACGGGGTCGGCAATCACCTGGAAATACCCCTCGTGCATTTTGCAGGGTGACAACTCTATCGGTGAATTCTATTCAGTGGCCCTGACGAACCATGCCCAGCAGGCCGACACCGGCACCAAGATGATTCACCTCGGCAAGAACACGCGCTCGACAATTATTTCGAAGGGCATCGCCGCCGGACGCGCGAACAATAGCTATCGTGGGCTGGTCAAAATCATGCCGAAGGCCGAGAACGCGCGTAACTATACGCAATGCGATTCGATGCTGATCGGTTCGAATTGTGGCGCGAACACCTTCCCGTACATCGAGGTAATGAACGACAGCTCGCGAGTTGAGCATGAAGCGTCTACTTCCAAGATCAGCGAAGATCAGTTGTTCTATCTGATGCAGCGCGGCATCTCGCAGGAAGATGCGGTCTCGCTCATCATTAATGGCTTCTGTAAAGACGTGTTCCTGCAACTCCCGATGGAGTTTGCAGTTGAAGCGACGCGCCTGCTGGGAATGAAACTCGAAGGCGCGGTGGGGTAACGCAAGCATGTTTGATGTCGGGGGCCGGGGGAAGGTCTTTGCTTTTCAGACTCGCCTCTCGCCCCCGACGCTTGTGCAGGGCTTGAGATCTCAAATTTCAGATCTCAAATGTGAAGCGTGATTTGAGATTGGGAATTTGGAATTTGGAATTTGGAATACGAAAGACGAGGGACTAATACGTGTTAGAAATTCGTGATCTTCATGCATCGGTTGACGGCAACGAGATTCTGAAAGGCATCAACCTTAAAGTTAACAAAGGCGAAGTGCACGCCATCATGGGGCCGAACGGTTCGGGCAAATCCACCCTGGCTAAGGTGCTCGCAGGGCATCCTTCTTACGAAGTGACCGCCGGCGAAGTGATTTTTGACGGCAAGAATTTGTTGGAAATGTCGCCCGACGAACGCGCCCGCGAAGGCGTCTTCATGGCCTTTCAATACCCCGTGGAAATTCCCGGCGTTTCGAATGCCCAATTTCTCCGCCTGGCCTACAACCAAAAGCAAAAGCACAACGGCGCAGAGGAACTCGATCCGCTCGAATTCAAAGACTTGCTGAAGGAAAAGGCCGCCCTGGTCGAGATGGAAGCGAGTTTCATGACCCGCTCAGTCAACGAGGGCTTCTCTGGTGGCGAGAAAAAGCGCAACGAGATTTTGCAGATGGCCGTGCTCGATCCCAAGCTGTCAGTTCTTGACGAGACTGACTCGGGCCTGGATATCGATGCCCTGAGAATCGTAGCCGAAGGCGTCAACAAGCTTCACGACGGAGACAAGGCCGTGATTCTGGTCACGCACTACCAGCGGCTGCTGAACTATATCACCCCGGATTTCGTCCACGTCCTTTCTGCCGGCCGAATAGTCAAAGAAGGCGGCAAAGAGCTGGCACTCGAATTGGAAGAGAAGGGTTACGACTGGCTGAAGAACGGGAATGGAAAGGGCGCAACAGCTTCTTCTCAAGCAAGTAAATAAAGAATCAATGATGGCACCGGAACTAGTCAAAGAAACAACTTCATATGCCACCGCGTTTCGTGAAGCTACCCAGGCGCGGGGCTCGCACGAACCTGCCTGGCTGCAAAGTCTGCGCGAAAGCTCTTTCGAACAATTCGAGCGGGCAGGCTTTCCCAACATCAAACAGGAAGAATGGAAATACACGAACGTTACCCCAATCGCGAAAACAAACTTCGCGCCGGTTTTGGTAAGCAATGGAACTGAGTTGACCAGGGACAGAGGGTTGGCCTCTTTCATTTATGAAGAGGCACGCCAAAGCAGGCTGGTGTTCGTCAACGGAATGCTGCGCAAAGAACTATCGTCGCTGGAAGGAATACCGGCGGGCGTGATCGTTGGCGATATAGGCGAGGCACTGCAAAGCACGCAGGACGAAACGACGATTCGCGAGCACCTGGAACAGTATCCTTATGCCGAGGACAGCGGGTTTTCGGTGCTCAATACAGCATTGTTTGGGAGCGGCCTGTTCTTGAAAATTCCACGTGGCCTCGATGTCAAAGCACCAATCCATCTGTTTTTTTTCGGCGAAGGTGAGGCAGGGAAGACTCCGCCGGCGGTTTTCCCGCGGGTTCTGATCGTGGCGGAAGCGAATAGCGCGGCCACGATTATCGAGAGCTACGCGAGTCCGGATACAGCCGTTTACCTGACTAATGCAATCGTCGACCTCGCGGTTGGCGACGGCGCCCGGATTCAACACTACAAGATTCAGCGCGAGAGCACGGGCGCGTTTCATGTCGCGACAACCAGAGCTCAGTTGGGCGCACAGGCGACCTATAACACGACCACGATCAATTTCGGCGCTGCACTTTCGCGTCACGACATCGACGTGCGGATGGATCACGAGGGCGCTGAATGCTCAATTGACGGTCTTTACATGGTTGATGGCAGCCAGCATACCGACACCCACTCGGTTATCGATCATCGACAGCCGCACTGCACCAGTCATCAGCTTTACAAAGGGATACTGGACGGAAAATCGCGCGCGGTCTTTAACGGCAAAGTCTTTGTCCGGCACGGCGCGCAACAAACCGACGCGCAGCAAACGAACAAGAACCTTCTGCTTTCAAAGCACGCTCGCGTCGATACCAAGCCTCAGCTCGAAATTTTTGCCGATGATGTGAAGTGTACGCATGGTGCAGCCGTAGGGCAGCTCGATGAAGAAGAGTTGTTCTATCTGGAAAGCCGCGGCATTAATCCGGGCCTCGCCCGCAACATGCTGACCTATGGTTTCGCCGGGGAAGTGATCGAGAGGATCGGGATCGAATCAATCAGACGAGAGCTGGACGCCGCGGTTTTGAACCGGCTGCACGTGGAACTTAAAGGTGAGTTGACCACATGAGGCCAAGGTGTTTGATTGTCCCATATCAGATTGGGCAGAGGACTATGGAAAACAGAATTTGAAGGCTGTTTTCGGCTATGTCCGCGGCTACCACAAGCTGTGCGACGAAGTACGAAAACGACGCGGTCCCAGTGAGCTACTCGAGATGATCTAGCTGTAACATGAAAAGCGGAGACGAAATCGATGGGCATTACTTACGTGGAGGGAACAGTATCGGGTCCGACTGGGAAGCGGGCTACGCTTGCGTTCCTGGTAGATAGCGGAGCCAAGTACACCTTGTTGCCGCTGAAGAGCTGGAAGGCGATTGGACTAAAGATTGTGAGACGAATCACTTTTGTCCTTGCGGATGGAACTAAGGTCAAGCGGGATATTTCTGAGTGTTACATCAATCTGGCCCAAGGCAAAACACACACGCCTGTGGTTTTGGGAAGGTCCGGTGATGAAGCGTTGTTGGGCGCCGTTACGCTCGAAGAATTGGGATTGGTTCTAAATCCCTTTCAGCGTTCGTTGCAACCAGCGCGCATGATGTTGGCTTGACTGTTTGCTGAGCGGTTCTGCAAGAGAGCGCGGATCAAGGAGGTTTCTATGAAAAGGGCAGCTTTGATTTTCATCGGTGCAGTGCTATCGCTCTCATGCTTGAGCACTTCATCGTCCGTGTCAGCGCAACAACCTCAGGAATCGACGGTGACTCTCTACTCGGTAAACAAGCACCGGGGCGAGCAACTGCGATTCTGTGTCAACTTCAAAACCGCTCCGGCCGGATTGTTAAGGGCGCCCTGCGACCTGCGATACGGGGCGCTGTATGTGGGCGATGATCTGGACTGGTTCGAGAGCTCGGCGGGTGCTGGCAATCGCAGCGTCATTAAGGACCTTGGAGACCACGCCTGGACAGCGAAGTTTGAGGTCCCTGTGGTCGAGCCGCTGCCGAAACTGAAACCGGGCGAGCAGCGACAGGTTGGTATCGATGCGTCCGGAGCAGACGGTGCTGACGGAGCTCCCGGTGAAAATGGAGCCGATGCCGACGGTGTGGTGCGATCTCGTCCTGTGTCTGCACCGGTTTCCGGCACACCTTCGCGACCGAAGCATGATGGTAAACCGAGAGTTGATCCTATGTGGGTCAAGGCGATCGCCGGTCATTTGTACGTCATTCATGTGGTCGACGACACGCGGGACTTTTATGCGGTGTTTCGCGTGGAAGCGCTGCAAAGAGGGGACCAATGTACAGTTGCATGGAAGTTGATTCCGGAGCCTTCAAAGTCGATCCAGTAACAGAGTCTTGTGAGCATTGAAGAGATGGCGACGTTAGAGCAACTGATTCCCATTAAGCCCAAGCCGAGCAAAGGCTGGGACGTCGAGCGCATACGCAAAGACTTTCCGGTGCTGCGACAGACGGTGAATGGCAGGCCTTTGGTCTATCTTGATAATGCCGCCTCTTCGCAGGTGCCGGTCATGGTCATCGAGCGCGGCGCCCAGTACATCGAGCAGGAACATTCAAACATCCACCGCGGCGTCCATTACCTCAGCATGAAAGCCACGACCGCGTACGAGGGCGCGCGCGAGAAAGTTAAACGGTTCATCAATGCGCGCGAGTCGAAAGAATGCATCTTTGTGCGTGGCGCCACCGAAGGCATCAATCTCGTGATGCACGGCTATGGCCGGAAGTTCATCGGCGCGGGTGACGAGATCATCATCTCAGCGATGGAGCATCACTCCAACATCGTGCCCTGGCAGATGCTCTGCGAAGAGAAGAACGCCCGCCTGCGGGTTATTCCAATGAACGACGCCGGCGAGCTGCTGATGGATGAGTACGACGCCCTGCTCAATGAAAAAACGAAGTTCGTTGCGGTAACACATGTCTCGAACGCGTTGGGAACGGTCAATCCCGTCAAAGAGATTATCGAGCGCGCGCACAAGTACGGCGTTCCGGTCCTGATTGATGGCGCCCAGTCGGCGCCGCACATGCGGGTCGATGTGCAGGATCTCGATTGCGACTTCTTTGCCTTTTCCGGGCACAAAATGTTCGCGCCCACGGGCAGTGGCATCGTTTACGGAAAAGCTGCGCTGCTGGAGAAGATGAATCCCTTTCAGGGCGGTGGCGACATGATTAAGAGCGTTACTTTCGAGAAGACAATTTATGCCGATCTGCCGAACAAGTTTGAAGCCGGTACCCCGGCGATTGCCTCGCAGATAGGTTTGGGCGCAGCCATCGATTACCTGAGCATTATCGGGCGCGAGAAGGCGGCCGCCTACGAGCATGAGCTTCTGGTTTATGCGACCGAGCGCCTCTCGGCGATCGAGGGTGTGCGCATCATTGGCACCGCGCGCGAGAAGATTGGGGTGCTGTCTTTTGTGATTGATGACATTCACCCTCACGATATCGGCACGATTCTGGATCAGGCGGGCATTGCCATCCGGGCCGGCCATCACTGCGCGCAGCCGGTGATGAAGCGCTTCAACGTCCCGGCCACCGCGCGCGCGTCCTTCGCTTTCTACAACACTAAAGAAGAGATTGATACGCTTGCTACGGCGATTGAACAGGTCATTGAGGTGTTTGGCTGATGTCAGAACTAAGCGAGCTCTACCAGGCAGTCATCCTCGATCACAACAAGAAACCTCGCAATTTCCATAAGCTGGAAACGGCGAATCATACCGCCGAAGGCTTCAATCCGCTGTGCGGCGATCAACTAACTGTCTACCTGCAACTCGAGGACGACACTGTCAAGGACATCAGTTTTGAGGGCCATGGCTGCGCGATTTGGAAAGCCTCAGCCAGCATGATGACGCAGGCGGTGAAGGGAAAGAGCAAGCAGGAAGCCGAGCTGCTATTCAACGAATTTCATCGGATGGTCACCGGTCAGTTCGACGAAGAGACTGAACCGAACCAGCTTGGCCGCCTGACCATCTTTGCCGGCGTGCGCGAGTTTCCCGTGCGGGTGAAATGCGCCACGCTCTCATGGCACACAATGCACGCCGCGCTGAACAATCAGGAACTCGTGTCGACTGAATAATTTCACTCCTCGCGTCAAAAGGGGGGAGGTTGATGTAAAAAAAAGGACTGAGCATTTTTGCTCAGTCCCTTTTTGCTTATGGTCCGAAGGGAACTATTCAGTTGTTGTGCGGCACGGTTACGGTCACCGTTTGAGTTGATGAATTGCCGGCACTGTCAGTGCAGGTGATCGTGATGGTATATATCCGCCCACTGCCTGAGCCGGAGCGTTCAGCACGCAAGCGCACGTGATGCTCATCTACAATCTCCCAGTCGGGAGCTGTATTGCCGTCGCCGCCTCCATTGACGGGTTCATTGCTGGTAACCGTCAGCACACACTGGGCCGAACCGCAGTTGTTGGTCGTGCCATAGTTGACCGTAACATCTCTCATCTTGTGATTCGGTGGCCACAACACTGACGGCGTCGCCGAAGCACCAGTGATAACAGGCGGTGGGTTTGACGCCGTCGAATTCGCGATTGATGAGTTGTTGCCCGTGTCGGGATCGGTCGTACTCGAACTCACCGTCGTCGTGTTGCTGATTACAAACCCGTTAGCCACCTCGCAGTCCACAGTGGCCACCAGGGTGATGGTTACTGTCGTGCCTGACGAGAGCGATGAGAATGTGACGGTGCGGTTGTTTCCCGTGCCCCCGCAGACGCCGCCTCCGGTCGCATTGCACGACACAAAGGCAGTCTCGGCCGGTAAGTTATCCGAGACGATGACGGCTTGGGCTGTATTTGGGCCGTTGTTAGTTAGGTTAATCGTGTAAGTAACATTGGATCCTGTGACTACCGGTTCGGGCGAAGCCGACTTTGTGATGGAGAGATCGCCCAAAGGCCTGAAGTAGGCGACCGGCATGTCATGGTCTGAGTTGCGCTCTGGCCGGGTCGCGTCGTTGGCAAAGGTCGACCCAGGCACTTCAAAGAAGTCGGCGTTGTTCCGCGCGATGACGTAACGTTGCAACATTGCGTTGGCCACGGTGTTGACGATGAAATGGTCCAGCGCCTGTGGCGTTCCTTCAAAGATAAAACTGTATTGCTGATCGGCCGGCAGTCCGTCCGTCAGATTCATGAAGTCCGGGTTGACGACATCCAGACTCTGGTCGACAACCATCTCATCATCGGCCGTAGGCGTGCCTTTGATGGTCGCCACGGGGTCAGTGTAGCCGTCGTTGAACTGGTAGGCGTTGTAATCTCCTATCGACATGACCGGTGTATTGGGGTTGTTGGTCTGCAAGTCCTGAAGCAGGTTCGCGAGGAACTCACCTTGTGCCTTTCGCTTGGCGCGTACGCGAGCACCCTCGGTGCCCAGGTCTTCGATGTCGATGAACGAGCGCAGGTGGTTAACGATGACGATCACCGGAACCGGGTTTGTTCCCGATGGATCCACCGTTGCTCGCAGCACGAGCGGTGGCCGGTCGTTGAGCAGGGCCGGAAGCAAAGTGTTGGGATCGGTGAAAGTGTTACAGTTTGCCGCCGTACCGTTACATCCAACCAATTCTTCCTGCGTGATGCTGTCAACCTGTACCCGGGAAGTTTTGATCAGGAAGCCGACATCCTGATCGGCGTCTTCGCTGGCGCCGTCAGCTTCGATCAGATGTGCCGAGTAAGCAACGCCGGAGATGCTTTGAATTTCAGCGGCCAGCGCCTGAAGGTCGGCAAGATCGAAGATTTCAATCGTACCGATGATGTCCGGCAAGTGCAGCACATCGCGAATAGCCAGCGCCGCTTTCTGTCGCTGCGTGGCACCGTTGTTAAAGTTCTCAATGTTGTAGCCGGCGACCGTGAACTCGCCCGCCGCGGGAGTGGGCACGGGAACCGCGCTCATGTTTGCCGAGGTCGTAGGTGGCGTTTCGGGATCAATCTTATAGTCGCCGAAGGTGAAATCCAGCGGCCCCGTGACATTCAAGAAAGTCACATTCGAAGTCACGGAGATGGGCGAAGAGCCTGCCAGGCCGTCGCTGTCGATCATGATCCGCTCGGGATTCTCGTCCCAGCGCGGCACGTTGGCGGTTGAGCTTGGATCGGAGGGAACGGTGAGCGAGACTTCAATGCCCGGCTCGCGCATCGGCCGCGGCACACCATCGAGCACAGTGAATGTCTCGGCGAAGTTATTGGTAGGCGCTACGGAAATGAGTGTATCAGCATGCATCCGCATCCCCTCGAACCTTTCCAGTTGGTCAGGCGTGCCTGCCTCGTTCAGGATCGTGGTCGTCAGAACCACCGGAGTCGGCGGTGTGTTTGTAATGGAATTCACGCTGACATCGCCCGGCAGCGTGCTCTCGACCTGGGTCAGGCTGAAGAACTCGTTCGCCTCTCCGAGAACAGCAACGCCGTTGCCGACGCTGACGGCCGGAGCAGAGGATGTAAACACGAAGATGCCTTCGGACGTGTTGGGATCCAGATCATGGTTGGCGTCGGGCTCTTGCATGAAAAAGCCGTTCGTCTTGAGCGCCGTGACAATGCCGCTGGTGCTAACGAATTCCCCTAAATAGGGGGTCGTCGCGCCGTTGCCCTGGATGTCGTGGATGGCAACTGAGATCGGATCACAGTCATTCACAGGCGAAGAGGAATTACGCGGGTTAGGCGAGCCGACCGAAAAATCTACGTTGTTATTGTTGGAATCGAAGCAACCGCCGCGCTTGCGCAGAGCCGCCGTCGTGTTGCTGGTTGCGCCGGTTGGCCCGCTGCCTTCAAAACAGCTTGCACCGCCGTAGCCTACAAGGTCGATGGGGCACGAGGGACACGATCCGCTGAAAGCAGTGGTGGAACTGGAAAGTGCAACTTTTCCAGCGCCTGCCGCCATGGCGATTGTGCCGGTATCGTTCGGCGTCGGTAACGGGACACCGCAGGGACTCCCCGCACAACTATTGCCGGTGGCTTCTTGAACAAGGTAGTAGCCGCCGGGAGCGATCGAACCGGTCAAAGGAGTTACAGACCAGGTAGTGCCCGCGGCCGATGCGTACTGGACGGACCAACCAGAAAGGTTCACTGTCGTAGAACCCTGGTTGAATAGTTCGATGAAATCGCTCTGGAGCGGTGCGCTTGCGTTGCCACCGCCGCCGTAAACCTGGCTGATCACGATGTCGGCCGCGGGTGCCGGGCAATCATCATTGGTGATCGTTCCCAATCCTTGACCATCCGCGATGGTTGCGCCGACAACGTTAGTGACGTTGACGAAGAAAGTTTCGTTGGGTTCGAAGGCAGTGTCGCCGTTGACAGTGATGTCGTACGTTTTCGATTGGGAACTTTCCGGGATGGACTCACCTACCAGGTTAAGTTGCTGGTAATCGTTGTCGGCGATCGTAGCCGAATCATCCAGCGTGGCAATATTATAAGTGACCCCACCAACGGGCGCGGGACCAGAGAGGCTGACAGTAAACGTGTAGGTCGTTCCGCCAACGTCGCCCTCGCTGTGGGTCACGTTGTCTATTGATAGCGAAACTCCCCCAACGCAAGAGAAAGTCTGTCCTGTGTTAACGGCACCGAACGTGTTGACGGCCGGCGCGTTCCACGTGAAGTCTTCGTACGTGCACCCGGTACCGCCTAGCTGCAGGGAATGACCAACCGGCGTCCCGGATCCCTCGGTGACAACAATGTTCGTGCTCAGCATGCCGATGGCCGGTCCGTCCAAGGCGGTGAACGCCCCTTCATAGCTGAGGAACTGCACGACGGCCGTCCCGTTTAGTAGCGCGATCCCATCGGGACTGCCATTCTGGATGCCGTCCACCGGATATGAAAAACTCAGGGTGCCAAACCCGCTTTGCTGGTTCGGTATCACTCCGGTCAAGGCATCGGTGTCATAAACAAAGCCGGTAGCGCCGTTGTAGAGGACAATGCTCCAACCGGTTAGGTTTGTTCCTGCCGGTCCCGCCACCTCGATGGCTTCTCCCGCGTCTGTCCCAGTGTTGTCATAGTGAATCTCGTTTATGAATACAGGGATTGCGGCCGCTACCGGCCGCGCAAAATACATTTGGTGTAAAAGGACAGACGCCGCAAAAAGCCCCGCCATACCGGCAATGAGCAGACGTGTTCGCAACAGGGCGCGACGCGTAGTATTCGGATTCATAAAGGGACCTTTCTCAATCTCAAGTTAATACGTCCGCACACGTATTTGGAGGAATACCGGAGGTCAGAAGACAAAGCCAACCGGATTGCTTCATACCAGCATTCGCGAAGCAGGGTCAAGCTATTAGCAAGATTCTTGCACCTGCCAAACATTTCTCCCAAATGAAGATGGCGAGTCTAGTGAAAAAGTGTGCACACGTCAAATCAAAACTTCGCTACATAACGCTTTTTAGGGGGCTGTTGGTTTGGCCTTTGAGCGGGACCTTGAGCAGGGGGAGAAGAGTAGACGTTTGATGAGGGACGTTATCAGTCTCGGCTTTCATCTCTGACCGGGCTGACAAAGCTTCACAGCAAAGGGCATAATGAGTTTCACTGGATAGCGGGAGCGCCTGATTCGTGATCATATCTTCAATTGAACTGCGCGAGATTCGCCTGCCCCTCATTCATTTCTTCGAGACAAGTTTTGGCCGTACGACTGAGCGCCGCATCATCCTGGTGCGCGTAATCGACCCGGACGGCGGCGAAGGCTGGGGCGAGTGCACGGCGGGTGAAGGCCCCTTCTATTCTGAAGAGTGGACGGAGACCGCCTGGGCGACCCTGAAAGACTTTCTGGCGCCAATGGTTGTTGGCCGGCAAGTCGAAAACGCAGAAGGCGTCAACGGCTTGATCAGAAAGGTGCGCGGACATCACATGGCCAAAGCGGCCATCGAGACTGCGGGTTGGGATCTGGAGAGCAAGTGCGCCGGCATGCCTTTGTGGAAACACCTCGGTGGAACCCGCGAAGAAATTCCGTGTGGTGTCTCCATCGGGATTCAGGATTCTCCTGACGTGCTGCTTGAGAAGATCGAACAGGAACTCAACGCTGGTTACCAACGCATCAAGATCAAAATCAAGCCCGGATGGGACGTCGATGTTGTGCGGCGAGTGCGCGAACGCTATCCTGAGATTCTTTTGACGGCTGACGCTAATTCGGCTTACACGCTTGGGGATATGTCTCTTTTCAAAGCTCTCGATGAATTCAATCTAATGATGATCGAACAGCCTTTGGCGCATGATGACATATTCGATCATGCGGAATTGCAAAAGAAGATTAAGACGCCAGTATGTCTTGATGAGTCCGTTCACTCAGCCGAGGACGCCCGGCATGCAATCGACATTGGAGCCTGCCGGATCATCAACGTAAAGCTCGGCCGCGTGGGTGGTCATGCGGAAGCCAAACGCGTCGAGACTGTCTGTCGCGAGCACTCGATCCCGGTCTGGTGCGGCGGCATGTTGGAATCGGGCATCGGGCGCGCGCACAACATCGCGATGGCCACTCTGTCCGGATTCACACTCCCTGGCGATGTCTCAGCCAGTTCACGTTATTGGGAAGAGGACATAATCGAACCGCCGGTGACGGTCAGTGAGCGGGGAACTATTACCCCGCCAAACAAACCAGGCATTGGGTTTGAAGTAAATCGATCAAGAGTCGATAGTCTGACAATGAGATGTGAACGAATCACGAGTTGATACCGAATGCCGGAAGGATCCTGATTCGGCTTCGTGCTTTCTTTCAGCTTGGACAAGAACGATCCACGAAATCACACGAAATCGCACGAACAAAACTAGTTCCGCTTCGTGTATTTCGTGGATCGTCTTACCACAGGCGAGGAAATCTCTCAAATTAGGACACCACAAAAAATGCCGAATGCACTGACAGCCGAACAAGTCATCGCCCTCCACGATCATTTCGTCGCGCGTCAGCACGAGTTGCTGGCCCTCACCTGTGCTTTGGTTGAGACCGAGTCGCCTTCCGGCGACAAGGACGGCAGCAGTGAGGTCGTGTCGTTGGTGGCCAGTGCCGCCGGCAGTATCAGTGCCGTTAATTCAGTCGAACGAATAACCAGCGAAGACTTTGGCGAGCATGTTCGCATACGCGCGTTCGCTGGACAGAATGACGCTGCTCCAATTGTAATTCTCGGGCACACCGATACGGTTCACCCGCGCGGCTCGATTAAGGAACGTCCCTGGCGTTCCGAGGGCAGACGCATTTATGGGCCCGGGGTTTTTGATATGAAAGCCAACGTGGCGCTTGCCCTCGAGGCGCTGCGGGCGTGCGAGGCGACTAATTGTTTGCCGGCATCACCCATTACTATTCTGCTGACCTGCGACGAAGAGAGTGGCAGTCCGAGTGGTCGCAGTCTGGTAGAAGAGGAAGCAAAGAACGCGCGCGCGGTGCTGGTGTTGGAACCTCCGGCGAGCGGCGGTAGGGTCAAGACCGGAAGGAAGGGAACTGGGATCTTTGCGGTCGACGTCCATGGGCGCGCCGCGCACGCCGGCCTCGAACCTGAAAAAGGGGTCAGCGCCGTGCTCGAGTTGGCCCGCCAAACCTTGCGATTGACTAACCTGAACAATCCGGCGGCAGGCACCACGGTCACGGTTACAGTCGTGCAAGGGGGCACGCATTCGAATGTGGTGCCGGCGGAAGCTCGCGCCGAAGTCGATATGCGCTTTGGCTCTGCCGAGGAAGGCCGTCGGATTGAGAGTGCCATATTGAATCTGAAGCCCTTCGACGAACGCGCTCAAGTGATCGTTTCCGGCGGGATCAATCGCCCGCCGCTCGAACGCACTGCGAAAGTCGAGCAGCTTTACTATCGCGCGCGAGAGATCGCCGGCCTGCTCGATTTCGATTTGGGAGAAGCTACTGTCGGCGGCGCTTCGGATGGAAACTTCGTCGGGGCAATGGGCGTGGCCGTGCTGGACGGACTGGGCATTGAAGGTGACGGCGCGCACGCGGCGAATGAACACATTGTGGTCGACAATATTCCGTTGCGCGGCGCGCTGTTGGCAGGACTGATCGCTTCGCTGTAACTAGTTTCGAGTTTCGGGTTTCAAGTCTCGGAATCACCTGCGCAGTGCCGACCGCGTCTTTTGATCCGAACTCGAAACTCGAAACTCCAAACTCGAAACCCGAAACCAAGTAATGAGAATCGCTACCTGGAACGTTAACTCGATCCTTGCTCGTCTGCCACTCGTCACACGTTGGCTCGAAGCCGCGCAACCTGACGTGTTGTGCATTCAAGAGACAAAATGCACGGACGATAAGTTCCCCACGCTCGAACTGAAAGCGATCGGTTATGACTGCGTGATCTTTGGCCAGCAGACCTACAACGGGGTGGCGATTATCTCGAAGGCGGGTTCTGCCGCTTTCCAAACAGTCCAGCGCGGTTATCCCGGCGACGATCCGTCCAGCCAGGCGCGTCTGTTGTCGGTCGACATTGCCGGCGTTCGCATCGTCAACGTCTACATTCCCAACGGCCAAATGGTTGGCTCAGAAAAGTATCAGTTCAAGCTGGACTGGATAAACCGCTTGCGCGAGTTTCTTGATGCGAGTTATGACAACAGTACGCCGGTGCTGCTTTGCGGCGACTTCAACGTCGCGCCCGAAGAGCGTGACGTGCACGACCCGCGCTTGTGGCAGAACCGGATACTCTTTTCTGAACCGGAAAAAGCTGCCCTGCAGCACGTCAAAGATTGGGGTTTTACCGACACGTTTCGCCTGCACACAGAGGAAGGCGGCCATTATTCCTGGTGGGACTATCGCGCGGGCGCGTTTCGCCGCAACCTTGGCCTGCGGATCGATCACGTTTGGGTGTCGGCGCCGCTGGCTGCCCGGAGTAAGGCGACCTGGATAGACAAAGGGCCGCGCCAATGGGAGCGGCCCTCGGATCACGCGCCGGTCGTCGCGGAGTTTGACTGACTGTGCTTTAGTTGATTTGCGACTACTTCCTCGGTGACAAAAGCTTTACTTTCTTATTCATCCAGGTTTTGGTCGCAGCGGGCAACTCCCTGACGCTGAGATGTTCAAGGGAGACAATTCGGTTTCTTACGTATGAGTCATACTTCTTGCCTGGATCAAGCAGCGCGGCTTTCTTGAATGACTCATCAGCCTTGTCGAACTCTTTATTCAATGCATGGTCGAGTGCCAGCGCGTAGTAAACGGCCATTTTCTTTTCGTTGAGTGTGCTGAAATACTCGTTCTCCGGCGGCGCGGCTTCGCCTTTTTTTTCCGGGAGGAACCCAAAAATTAGGTCGCTTTCCAAAAAGCGCTCTTTTTCGTTACTCGTATCACTGACTAGTTCGAGAGTCCCTTCGTCTAACTGCCTCGCGTAGGCGGCATCCAAAAGATATCGTGCGGCCTCGGACAGGTCCATAGAGTTAGAAAGAGTAGACGAGATTTTGCGCGATGCGGTGAAGCAATCCGCAGCCTTCTGAAATTCTTCCTTAAACATATAGCACCCGCCCAAGACATCTAATGCGTTAGCTGAATTTGGATTCTGCTTGATTGCAGCTTCCAAAGTCGTGATTGCGGAGTCGTAATTATGTTTTTCATAATCGACCATCGCATAAGCTATATACCCGTAGATAAACTTTGGGTTATTCTCAAACGATTTGCGGTAAGAGACTCTCGCCTGTTCAGTGTCGCCCCTGTCTTGAAATAAAGCTCCCTCGAAGTAATCGAGCAGATAGCCTTCCTTTTCTATTTTTTCAGTTCGCAGCCCTAAAAACCCTGATAGCCCACTCGCTTCCTCGGTCTTCATCATGTCTCTAAGGTGGTCTATCCTGGTCTGCACGATTTCCGGTATGACGTACTTTCGTCCTGCTAAGGGATCAAGTACTTCGGCTTTCAAGAGTCCACGAGTTGCTTCAATATTGCTGTCGTTTATTTTTAAGGCTCGACCATAGGCGTCTTTTGCCGCTTCGAACTCACCATAAAGCATGAGCTTGTCGCCGAGACGCCTGTATGACTCCGACGACTCCCTCCTCAGCGAAGCATTCTTCTGCGACTCAAAGTAACCGACGCCGTACCTGGCATACGTCCACACTGCGAAACACAGGCCGAGGATAAAGACGCAGAATCCCCAATTTCTTAAGACCCAATTCCATGGCCTGCGCACGTAGCGATCCACCGGGCTCGGATCTTTCGGCTTGATTAGTTTCGCCTTAATTGCTTGGAGGTCAGACTCGAGTTCGTGAAGCCTGGTTAACAGAATTGCGTCGTCTTCCATGGGGACCTCCATACGAAGAGTAGGGCGAGCGGGCGAGTGTCGAGTCGGGTAACCCTCGCCCGATCGGGATAAACCTAATCCGAAGTCAGTTCCGCCGTCTTCTCGGTAATATCTTTTTGGGCCCACTCGTTATCGCGTGAGGCTTCCCCGGCCTTGTGGCGCTTGGCTTCCTTCATGCGACTGACCAGGTCCATATGAGTTGAGAAGTAGGGCAAGCTTTTCCCGACAATCTCCTGCACTGAGTTGAAGCCCTTATCGGTCATGAATTTCGCCAGGCCTTCCTGGAGTTCGTCGACCATCTTCACGCCTTTCAGCATGACGCCGGTGCAGACCTGGACAGTCGAAGCGCCCAACAGCATGAACTCGATCGCGTCGTGGGCGGCCTCGATTCCACCGATGCCGCTGATCGACGTTTCTTTGGGCAGGGACAGAGCCAACTGGCTGACCATGCGCAAAGCGATTGGCTTTACCGCCTGGGAAGAATATCCGCCGGGAACTGAGTAGCCTTCGACTGTGGGCATCGGGCGCAACGTGTCCAGGTTTACGCCGATGACAGAGAGGATCGTATTAATAGCTGAGATGCCGTGCGCCCCGCCGCGCACCGCAGCGTGCGCCGGCTCTTTGATGTTAGTAATGTTGGGCGTCATCTTTGCCCAGACAGGAATCTTTGCTACTTCAGTCACCCATCCGGTCACTTCCTGCGTCAAGTCGGGATGCTCGCCCATCTCTGACCCCATCTTGCGTTCAGTCATTCCATGCGGGCAGGAAAAATTCAGTTCGAACGCGTCTACGCCGGTGTCCTGGACGACGCGAGTCAGTTCCTGCCAACGTCCCTGGTCGTACTCTTCCATGATCGAAGCGATCAGAACATGTTTGGGGTAGTCTTTTTTGATCTGGCGAAATTCTTCAAGCCAGATTTCGATGGGACGGTCTGAGATCAATTCGATGTTCTGGAAGCCGATCACCTCGCCGTTGCTCCGTGAGCGCAGTTTCCCGTAACGCGGCACCACGTTGACGACCTTGCTCGATTCAAGACTGATAGTTTTAGCTACGGCGCCACCCCAACCGGCGTCGAATGACTTTGCAATCACCCGCGCGTTGGTTCCCGGCGGGCCTGAGCCCAGGAGGAACGGGTTGGGGAACTTAATACCGTTAACTGTAATTGAGAGATCCATGACAACTCCTATAATTCCGCGTCTACTTCAATCTCGATCAGCATTCGTTCATCGATCAGGGCGCTGACTTCAACCATTGTCGTCGCTGGCATCACGTCGCGAAGAAACTCGCCATGAGCGCGCCCGTATTCTTCCCAACGGGAAATGTCCGTAACGAACATGCGCGTCCGCACGATATGTTCAAGGCCGGCGCCCAAACGATTCAGCGCTTGCTCCAGATTCTTGAGCACCTGGACAGTTTGGGCATAAGCATCGCCGATGCCAACTATCTCACCGTCTGCATCAAGTGCTGTCGTTCCCGTTACGTAAATCCGATTGCCGACGCGCACCGCGCGAGAATAGCCGACAATCGACTCCCACTTTGCGCCCGAAGAGATTCTCTGTCTTTCTTGCACGATCGTAGAGAGCCCTCCCTCAGGTCGGGCTACTGCCCCGTCATTAATCGGCTACCAGTTGCCCGTAAGTATCGGGCCGTCGATCGCGGAAGAATTGCCAGGTGTTGCGCACTTCGCGAATCAGATCGAGATTCAGATCGGCGACGACGATCGCATCCTGATCGCGCGGCGCCTGGGCAATGATTTGGCCACGAGGATCGCAAAAGTAACTTTGGCCATAGAACTCGCCGATGTCCCAGGGCAGTTCGTGTCCGACCCGATTGATGGCGCCGACGAAGTAGCCGTTCGCCACGGCGTGGGCGGGTTGTTCCAACTTCCAGAGATACTCGGAGAGTCCGGCCACCGTGGCCGATGGATTAAAGACGATCTCAGCGCCGTTCAGGCCAAGAGCCCGCGCGCCTTCGGGAAAGTGGCGGTCATAGCAGATGTAGACGCCTATGCGTGCATAGGCCGTATCGAAGGCGGGATAGCCCAGGTTGCCCGGACGAAAATAGAACTTTTCCCAGAAGCCGGGGTTGACGTGCGGAATGTGGTTCTTGCGATACTTACCCAGGTACTTGCCGTCAGCGTCAATCACGGCCGCGGTGTTGTAGTAGATGCCGGTCATCTCTTCTTCATAGATGGGCACGATGATTACCATGTTGTGCTGTCTGGCGAGATCCTGCATTAATTTTGTAGTTGGGCCATTCGGAATCTTTTCGACGGCGTCGTACCATCGCGTCTGCTGCTCAGCGCAGAAGTACGGCGTCGTAAAGACTTCCTGCATACAGAGAATCTGCACGCCTTGCTTCGCTGCGTCGGCAATCATCGACACATGCTTCTCAATGTTGAGTCTCTTGATCTCATCAATCGGGGCATCGGTCGGCGCCGCGTTCTTTGCTTGAATTAATCCGCATTTAACTGTTCGTGCCATGTGTACTCCAGGTTCCTAGATTCCAGATTCCAAATTCCAGATTCCAAATTCCAGATTTCGGATCTCAAATTTGAGATTTCAAATTACGGGTGCCTTTGCGTCGACAGGCTTTGCGATCCGCGGTGGCAATAAGATCATCAGCAAGAAATACGTCGCACCCGCAGCCCCAAAGCCTACAAACCACGCGTAATCATATAACGGTCCGAGCGCGGGAACGAGGATGCCAATCCATGCGAAGAAACAGCCGAGTAGAGTAGCAACGACGGCCCGCCAGTTCCAACCGCCATTGTAGGTGTAAGCGCCCCTCGTGCGATACAGGTCTCCTAATGCCAGCCTTTTCTTTCGCACCAGCCAATAGTCCATTATTAGCACGCCGGCAATGGCGGCCATGCCTCCGGAATAACCAACCAGCCATCCATCGATATAGCGCGCCGGGTTTTCCAGCAAGCGCCAGGGTTGGATCAAAATGCCGATGATGCCCGTAATCAGTCCTCCGGTGCGAAACGAAATCCATTTTGGGAACGCGTTGGCAAAATCGTTAGCCGGCGAAACCACGTTGGCCGCGATATTGACGGCAAGAGTTGCCACGACGACCGTAAACATCGAGATCGCCACTACCCAAACCTGGCTGAAGTGACTCATCAGCTTCATTGGATCCCACAGTCTATCGAGTTGGTCGGGCGGAAGATCCTTAAAGATTAACATCGACGCGGATGTGATTATCACGCCCATGGCCGCGAAGACCGTCATCGTGGTCGGCAGCGCTACGATCTGTCCAATCGCCTGTTGACGTTGGCTGTGGCCAAAGCGAGTGAAGTCGGGCATGTTAAGCGAAAGCGTAGCCCAAAAACCGATCATGGCCGTCAGTTTCAGAAAGAACACGGGTCGGAAATCACTCCAGCTTGCAAATCTGCCGGGCTTCTGAAGAACGAAGCCGAGCCCGCGGGCTTTCCAGATCGCCCAGCCGAGCAGCAGGGCAGTCATAATCAAAACAAACGGCGCGGCCCAGTTCTCGACCTTTCTCAGCAAATCCATACCGCGATAGATGATGTAGATGTTCAAGCCCCAGAAGAGCAGAAACGAAAGCCACTCAGTGGGTGTATGTCCGCCGATTGGCCCGCCCAGCAATGTTGGCCACCTGGGAATGAGTGCGCTAAAAAAAATGTGCAGCGCCTCGCCGCCAATCCAGGCCTGAATGCCAAACCAGCCGCAGGCGACAATCGCGCGCATCAGGGCCGGCAGATTCGAGCCGTACGTGCCATAAGCAGCGCGGGCAAAAACCGGGAAGGGAATTCCATACTTGGTGCCGGGATGAGAGTTGAGCAGGATCGGAGCGAGCACGATCGTGTTGCCCAGCAGAATTGTGATCAACGCCTGCCACCAGTTCATGCCCGCGCTGATCAATCCTGACGAGAGCATGTAGGTTGGAATGCAGTGCGCCATGCTGATCCAAAGCGCCGCATAGTTGTAAGTGGTCCAGTTTCTCTGCGCGACCGGAACCGGGGCGAGGT
>Ga0137442_1000029_pt1 | contig 62623 bp, 54 predicted proteins | sample EasRivERMGT266_2_FD_102329 | JGI IMG/M metagenome (GOLD analysis project Ga0137442, IMG submission 102329) | Soil microbial communities from meander-bound floodplain in the East River, Colorado, USA - East River MetaG ERMGT266_2 | ecosystem: Environmental > Terrestrial > Soil > Floodplain ... | reverse complement strand
GCCCGCTCCCACGCGGCTTCGGTGCTTCGCTTCATGCCGCATACTGGCATGTAGCTCACCCCGCCGCTCAAAGCGGACACTTCATGTGCTAACTGAACCGGACATATGATGTGCTAACGACAGTACAATTCTTAAATGCGTGACGCTGCCACTGGACTGTGCTATTTTCAAGTCGTTTGGTGCGATCAAGCGCGCTACTTCTCGAGCCTGTTACGTCCAGCCCCCCTGGACTTCGGAGATGAAAAGCGCAACCTATTGGCCATTTATTTCTATTTCGGACATTCACTAAAGTTGCGGCATTAGGCTAGCGCCTTCGCGGAAACTTACCCTCTTGAGCAAAGAGAAACGCAAAGCAGACAACGCTGTTGTCGATCTGGAGCACGCCCGGGCACGCCTGCGTTCGCGTGGCGGTAAGTCTTCTCCGGAGGCGCTGGCCGGCGACCTCGAAGCAGTTCGCGGCTTGCTCGATCAGGGTCTGACGACCGAGGCGCGTTCGCGTCTCAATTCCTTACTCTCGCAAACACGAAACCATCCGGCGCTGCTGGCCGAGGCGCGCTGTGCGTTGTCAGTAGCGCTCGAGATGCAGGGCGAATATCGCGAGTCGCTGGACGCGGTCGCGATGTACGAAGACCCCGACACGCGCGCCAAACTTGATTTGGCTCAGAGCGTGAGGCTGCGCGTGCAAGTCGCTCTGGCCCATAACTACAACGGCGATCATCCAAAAGCAATCGCCCTGCTCAAGGCCACGCTTCGTGAACTGCCCGAGGAAGGCGCTGAGGTTGGGGCTGTTTACGCCGCCCTCGCGCGGGTCTATCGCAGCATTACTGAATATCCAATCGCCCGTGATTATTCGCGTCGTGCGCTGGAAAACTATCGCCAGAGCGGCGATTGGCGCGGTTTGGCGGAAGCATATTTCGGGCTGGCTAATGCCGACGTTCATGAAGGGCTGCATGAGCAGTCATTGGAAAACTTTGGCCAGGCAATAAAACTTGTCGGCGATCATCCTGCGAGTTTTCTGCTCGGTAGAATTTACGCCAACATGGCGGGCGCGTGCTGGTTTTTGAAGCGTCCTCAAGATGGGATTAGCCATCTCGAAAAAGCGATCGGTTATTACGAAAGAACCGATCACAAAAACAACGCGGCCCTCGGCTATAACAACCTCGGCATCAATCTGATCCTGATTGGCCAGTGGGATCGCGCGCAGGAGGCGTTGGAGCGGGCACTCGCGCTGGCTACCGAAGCTGACGATCGCGGCGCGGAAGTGCCGATGATTCTGGACTCGCTGGGAGAGCTACAGACGCTGCGTGGTGATCTTGACGAGGCCCATAGCTATCTGCAACGTGCGGTAGCCCTGGCTACAGAACGTGGAAACAAGTGGTATCAGGGACAGACGCAGCGCACGCTCGGTCGTTGCTATTTAGCGATGAAGCGTGGCACAGAGGCGCTGGCCACTGCCAAGACAGCCCTGGAACTCGCCGAAATGATCGGTGATAGGCAGGCGATTTGCGAGTCAAGGCTCTTGTTTGCGGAAGCTTCCCTGGAATGTGGAGCGACCGAAGAATCCGCCGCTAACCTTCAAGGCCTGGCCCAACTGATCACAGATTCGCCCACCGACCTGCTCCTGTCAGGCGAGGCGCAACGCCTGCACGGAATGTTAGAGATGGCCCAGGGTGATGCGGCGATGGCCGCGCAGCACTTCGGCCGAAGTGTTTCGATCTTTGATCTGCTCGGGGACCGTTACCGGAGCGCGCGCGCGCACTACGAACTCGGACGAGCTTATGCCATGGCGCAGCCTGAACGCGCGGCCGAACATCTCCTGCGCGCGGTAAACATCTTCCGAGACTTGGGCGCGCATGTCGACCTTGATCGTGCGGAAGCAGCCTCAGCCGCGCTCGATCAAACGAAACCACAGCAGTCATTGCAGCGCAACGCGGTGGTTCAACTGCTAACCTTGCGTCTGGCCGAAGCCGTCGCTTCGAGAGAGTTGCTGCTGCGCGAACTGGCCGCAGTGATTCGTCAGGAGACTAACTGTAACAAGATCGTGGTTATCGAACCCGACGAAGACGGACACCAACGCGTGGTCATCGCGCACGGGTGTCTCAACGATGAGTCCACGGCGTTGGCCGAAGAGTTTGCGAAGATCAAGAAGGATTCTCAACTCGAATCGTTTGCCAGAAAGCAAGACGTAGCGGTGATTGCTTTGAAGTCGGCCAACGCGCCACCGGCGACACTTTTGATCTCGCCGCGTGAGCGCGCTGAGCTGCCTGGCGGGCTTTCGCTGGATCCTCTACTGCGCGTGGTCGAGTTGGGAATGGATGTCTGCGCTCTGCGCGTGCGCAGGCGCACGGGCCAGGGACCGGAAGAGGAAAGCGCTCTGGCGGGGGCCAGCCTGATGCCGGGGTTTATTCATTCCAGTCCGGCAATGACCCGTCTGGTCGAAGAGGTCCACAAGATTCGTTCATCAGACGTAACCGTCCTCGTCACCGGTGAATCCGGCACGGGAAAAGAACTGGTGGCCCGTGCGATTCACGCGCTCTCTTCACGGCGCGACAAGATCTTCGTCCCTTTCAATTGCACGGCCGTGCCGAAAGAACTTTCAGAAGGGTATCTTTTCGGTTATCGCCGCGGCGCTTTTACCGGGGCCGTCAAGGATTCCGCTGGTGTGATTCGCACCGCCGCCGGCGGCACGCTCTTCCTTGATGAAATAGGCGATCTGCCGCTCGACGTGCAGCCGAAGATTCTGCGGTTCCTACAGGAAGGCGAGATTCAACCTCTGGGCGAGCAAAGGCCGGTAAAAGTTGATGTGCGTATCATTGCCGCAACCAACAGTGATCTCGAAGAGATGGTTGCGCAGGGCCGCTTTCGCGAGGACCTTTACTATCGCTTGAACGTAATCCGTTTGCGAGTGCCGCCGCTGCGTGAGCGCCGTTCTGAGATTCCCACGATCGTTAACTACTACGTCAATCACTATTCGGCAAAATTTGGCCGGAGCGATATTCAGATCACTCCACAGGCAATCGATCTGTTAATGGTCGCCGAATGGCCGGGCAACGTGCGCCAGCTCTGCAACGAAGTCCAGCGGTTGATCGCCCGCAGCGAAGACGGCACCCTCATCACGCCCGATCAACTTTCACCTGAATTACGCCAGATGGGTAAACCTGTGACGCCTCCCGGAACTGTTACGCCGTTTGCAGCCGGGGGCTCCGGACCGACGGTTACTGTCCCCCTGCAGAATGTCACGTTGGCAGATGCGTTGGCCGAAGTCGAACGCCGTATGATTGCCGAAGCTTTACGTAAGCATAACGGCAACATATCGCGCGCCGCGCGGGAACTTGGCCTTACCCGTCGGGGTCTCTACCTCAAGCTTGAGCGCCACGAGATGAGCGCCAGCGCTTAAGTTACCGCCGCTGTTTTCTGAAACCTAACTCCATGGCAAACGTGTAAGTCTGTTGCGACTCTCGGCATTGTTATGTCCCGGTTTGCGCCGCTTCGCAGCAGGCGTGTATCCTTTTCCCTGAGCGTTTGGCTTTTGAAGGTGAAAGTAAGAAGCAATGACCGCGAAGCTTAATCTGGCAAGCAGTCCTTTCCGCAACCGCGCTCTGCCGTGGACAGTTGCGACCATCGTTGCTGTGGCATCGATAGTTGCGCTGGTTGTCATCGCAAAGTCGACCATCCAGACAAATGCGCAGGCGGCAGCCGCACAAGGTGAAGTCGCAAAGTTGCAGAAGGATATTAACGGGCTAAGACAAAAAGGCGAGGCGATCAGAGTAGCGATGACCCCCGAGCAGCAGCGCCTGCTCAAATCCGCGCACAGCCTCGTCGATCGTAAAAAGTTTTCCTGGTCGCGACTATTTGCCGATCTGGAAGCTGCCTTGCCGGGTGAGGTGCGCGTCTCGCGAATCGTAGTCAAAGAAGTGCGAACTCAGAATGATCGCACGGTTGCCAATCTCGATCTCACCGTGGCCAGCAAGAACCCCGCCACGATCACGCGGATGATCGAAGACATGGAGCGGCAGGGGGTTTTTCACGCGGAACTTCGCGCTCAAACACTGCAACGCGGCCGCGGTGAAACCGGCGCTGAGTATGAAATGGATGTGTATTACGCGCCCTCGGCCAGCATGCCTATTGAACGGGATGAAGGAAATAACCGCCCCGTCGATACCGCGAGCGAGAAGGGCAAGGTGCAATGAGCCAGGAGCAACCAATGCAGAGCCCCGCGCTGGCTGAGCGCCGGAAGACTCCGATTCGGCTCGATCAATTGAAGCGCGCGCCGGCCTTAACCGTGATTGGACTTCCCGAGCTGATCGGTCTCGCCGGTGCCGTCCTGCTCGCCTTGATGACGATCTTTGCTTACTTTTATTTTTATCTTCCCGCACATTCTCGCTTGGCCTCGGCCCAACTGGAACGCGATCGACTGCAAGCGCAACTGCGCGCGTCAAAATCCCTGTTTGATGAAAACACAAGTACCAGCGAGAGTGTCGATCAAAGGATCGCCAGCGTGAAAGACTTTGAGGGCAATTGGCTCGCCGTATCCGGAACCGGCCGCCTGGCACTCTACGCCGAACTAAACAATTTGATTCGAAGCAATGGTCTGCGGAATACCGCGGGCCCCAGTTATGCACCGCTCGAGCCGGTAGGTACCAAGACTCAGATCCAGCCGACCGCGAGCGCCGAGAAACAAAGCAATGCAAAGTGGCAAACCATTTACCCCGGCATCGCCGTCAGCGTGACAGTCGAGGGCCCATACCAGAGCGTTCGGCATTTTGTGCGCGACATAGAGACCAGCCGTCACTTTCTGATAATTAACGCCGTAGAGCTTGAGCGTGTGACGCAATCCGCTGTTGACCAGGCCGTGACAGCGCCACAACCGGCGCCGAGAAGCCTGGCCGTGCCCCCTCGCGGAGGTAGAGCCGCCACGGAGATCACTACGCCGCCACCGGGTGGGCGCGGCTCACTGGTGAGTCTGCGACTCGACCTGGCAACATATTTTCAGCGTCCGGAAACAACAACCGCGGACCAGCAGTCAAAGTAGTCGGGCGCCGGTCGCGCGTGAGTTATTAGAACCGAATCGTTCCCCGCGGCGTTTAATAAAGGCAACGGATCGTACTTAAAGCAATGCAACTCTTTGATCCCAACAATCCAAACGAAAAAAAGAAGATGATTGCCGCCGGAGTGCTCGGCCTCGCGGCCGTGGTGGTGCTGGGCTATGTGTTCTTTGGCGGTAGCTCAACGAAGAAGACGACGCCTCGACCGATCGCCGGCGGACCAACCCCGACGCCAACGCGGGGCCAGATATCCGACCCCGACGACCCGTCAATTTATCAACCGATCGTTTACAACGGCTTGGTGCCAAAGGTTTCAGAAGCGAACCGAAACATCTTTGCTTACTACGAGCCACCGCCCACGCCGGAAAAAGTGATATATGTACCGACGCCGACACCGACGCCGATTCCGCCCGTGATAGCTTCCTCGCTGGCGCCCTCAAACGTCTACGCGCGCACGCCCGCGGATTTCAGTTTGCAGGTCATGGGTGACAAGTTCACGCCGGCATTGCACGTGACAATCGACGGAAGAGATTTGCCTACTCGTTTCATCAACGCGCAACAGCTATTCACCACGGTGCCGTTTGCGTTCATCGCAAACCCGGGCGTGCGCCAGGTGATGGTGCGAAGTAACGACGGAAAACTCTACTCGAACACGATCATGCTGAATGTGGCGCCGCCGCCGGTGCCGAACTACAACTACATCGGCATCATCGGCAAGCCGCGATTCAATGACACAGCGGTGCTGCAAGACAAAGGCAGCAAAGACCTGATGAACGTACAGCGCGGCGACGTGCTAAGTGGCCGCTTTCGCGTCAGTAGTATCTCTGAGAAGGAAGTTATTTTGATTGATACGACACTAAAAATCAGGCACACAATTGTTTTCTCGACCGACCCTGGCGCCGGCTCACAGTTCAGACCGCCCGTCCGCGTCACCGACGATGAACCTTTGTGAACGGTGATTTCGAGGTTGAGATTCGTATGACTCGATCTGCTTTCTCAAGTAGGGCACATCTTGCCAGCAACAGCCGGCCCTTCGTGGCGTGGCTGAAACCCATTGACCAAGATCCGCAGTCGAATCGCGACCACGGCTATGCGCTGGTTTCATTGCTCGTGGTGATGAGCCTGCTGGCTTTGTTCGCAATGGCCGCGGCGTCGAACGTGCGGCAGCAGGCCCAGCGCGAACGCGAGAAAGAGGCGATTTTCCGGGGCGAACAGGTCGCGGACGCGATTCGGGCCTACTACCGCTATCGTGGCGCCCAGGGCGTCAATGCCTTGCCCACGAATATGGAACAATTGTTGGAAGGTATCCAAATCCCCGGAAGAACAAGGAAGCTGCAGATTCTGAGAGTCTCTGCGGCGAAGGATCCGCTTTCCAGCTCTGGCGAGTGGAAGCTGATTGGGCCGACCTCTCAGGAGTTTGCCGCACTGGTCCGCTCTTTGACCATTTACAGCGGCGGCGCGCCTCCAACTCCGCGCAATGACTTTCGACAGTTGGCTACTCTCATCCCGCAGATGACAAACGTGCTGGACACCGAATCGACCAGTACCGCACCAGGCGGCGACGACAACTCGGCCAGCTCTTCCGGCCCTTTCCTCGGCGTCGCCAGTCGCAGCCAGCGTAACTCTGTGCTGACTTACTATGGGATCGATCGACACGACGAATGGATCTTCACGCCGCTCTTCCGGTGACTGCTACTCGAGTCATGATCATCATCAAGATCTAAATTCGTAGCTCTGCGCAGATCGTAATTTGTCGTACACGCATTACGCATCTGAGTCTCGACTTCGGCGACGAAATACACTCACTGCATACGCAAGTGTGGCGATTGATCGAGACGAAACTTTTCTCTTTCTGCACGCGCTGAAAGCTCTGCCGCGATAACCGGGTGCGAAAGATTTTTCACCTCGCGAGTAATAAGTTGTTGACAAGCATGGAATTTAAGTTTATATAGCAAGATGTTGTGCGCCGTTTTCTCTAGACCACAAGAGTTACCGAAACACACTATCTTGTGGTCACAACCCTAAACTGAAAAGGAGCACGAGAAATATGGCAACTAAGAAAAAGGCCGCGAAAAAGGCCACCAAGAAAAAAGCGGCCAAGAAATCCGCAAAGAAGAGATAGCTCGTTCACGCAGGAAACAACAACAACGACCACGTTCAAGTGGCGCACATCCTCTGAGGCCTTGAAGGCCCTTTCAAAAGGAACGGCGAATGCTTTTAAGCGCGCCGTTCCTATTATTTTGTGCAGTACCGCGCACGCATTTGTGGTTGCAGCGACGCCGAGTCTTCTCTATTCTCGCTTACAGTTCGCTGAGTTAACCGTATTGATGAAGGAAGGAATGCCTGGTGCGAGAGTTTGACGAAAGGCCTTGGGGCAGCTACGAAGTCCTCGAAGAGAAACCGGGCTTCAAGGTGAAAGTGCTCGAAGTGAAACCGGGCGCGCGACTCAGCCTACAGCGACATGCACGCCGCAGCGAACATTGGGTCGTAGTCGAGGGCGTGGCCGACGTTGTCTGTGGCGAACAGGAGCTGCAACTAGGTCAGGGAGAGCACATTCACATCCCGCCCGAAACCAATCATCGCCTGGGAAACAGCGGCAACGTCAAACTGGCAATCATAGAAGTTCAACTGGGTGACTATCTCGGCGAGGACGATATTGTCCGTCTGGAGGATGACTACAAGCGAATCGAGTAGTCCTGCCCCTCACCGAACTTCTCTATTTGTGTCCTGCGACTCGCAGGACTAGCGTCTCGCTTCCCTTGACCTCACGCCGATGAACAGGGCTAATATCCTCATCGATCCTTTCGCACCATGTCACGGCCCTTAATCATTGCCATCGATGGTCCGTCCGGCTCGGGTAAATCCACGCTGGGGCGGATGCTCGCGCGCGAGTTGGGATTGCTCTATATCGACACGGGCTCGATGTATCGCGCGGTGGCGCTGGCGGTGATCGAATCGAGCACTAATGAAACCGACGATGTTGCCGTCGGCGTGCTGGCAGAAAAGGTCGACATCGATCTGACTGGTGAGCCTGAGTCTTTGCGCGTGACTCTGGACGGCCGCGATGTTAGTAATCGCATACGCAGCGAAGACGTGACCAACATGTCTTCCATCATTTCGACGATTCCCGCGGTGCGGCGGGCGATGGTCGGGCGGCAGCGCGAGTTGGGCCAACGCGGCGCTGTGATGAACGGACGCGACATCGGCACGGTGGTTTTCCCCGATGCTGACGTGAAATTCTTTCTGGACGCTGTACCGCAAGAAAGAGCGGAACGACGCCTGGCCGAAGAGCGTGAACATAATCCGGCGGCCACCTATGATCAGACCCTGGCGGACATCACAGAGCGCGACCGGCGCGACACCACGCGCGCGGATTCGCCGCTGGTTGCGGCTGCGGATGCGATCGTGGTCGATTCAACGGGCCAGCCTATTGACGAAGTCTTTCAGCGAATGATGAGCGAGGTCGAAAAGCGGAACTGAGACTGTGGGGGTTTTGGCGATGAAGTTTCTGACCTTTTCATCTAAGAACGAAGCGGTGTGGACGATGATTTTCGCTTTCGCACCGATCGTGGTCACAGCCTTCATCTCTCTGCTTGTTTACTTATTACGTTCGTGGGTTTAGTAGATCGGCAATTGGCAATTGGCAATTGGAAAGCGGCAATAACAGCATGTTCACTGGAATCATCGAAGAACTTGGTCGCGTGCGCGAGGTTGAAAAGCGCGGCGCGGACGCGCGCATCGTGATCGAAGCCCGCACCGTAACCGAAGGCTCTGGCAATGGCGACTCGATCTCAGTCAACGGCGTATGCCTGACTGCTCTCGAGGTGAAGCCGGACTCGTTCGCGGCAGATGTTTCTAAAGAGACGCTGTTGCGTTCGACCCTCGGCAGTCTGGCAGCGGGTTCGGCGGTAAATTTGGAGCGAGCCGTCACACCCGTTACGCGTCTGGGCGGCCACATCGTGCAAGGTCACGTCGATGCGCGTGGAAGATTTCTCGGATCGGAGAGCCACGGCGAATCCTGGACGTTTCGCATTGCTTATCCAAAAGAAGTTGCGCGCTATCTGGTCTTCAAAGGCTCAGTCGCAGTCGAAGGTATCAGCCTGACGATCTCAAATTTGACTGATGACTATTTCGAGATTGCTGTCATTCCCAAGACCTGGGAAGTCACCAACTTCTCCCAGCTAAAGCCCGGCGATGAAGTGAATCTGGAAGTAGATGTGATTGCCAAGTACGTTGAGCGGATTCTGACGTGCCAGACCCTGCCTCGCGAGTCGCCAAATCCCGGCCCGGCGCGGTAACATACCTCAAGCAGAATCTCAAATTCAAGATTACAGATTTAAGATTATTTAAGATTACAAATTTCAAATGGCATTCGCTTCCATTCCTGACGCCGCCGCCGACATTCGCGAAGGGCGCATGATCATTATCGTGGACGACGAGGACCGCGAGAATGAAGGCGATCTGGTTTGCGCGGCCGAGAAAGTCACTCCCGAAATCATCAACTTCATGGCCCGCCACGCGCGTGGCTTGATCTGCCTGCCCCTGACCGAAGAGCGCTGCGATGAACTGAACCTGCCGCCGCAGGTCGCCGACAATACTTCGCATCTCGGCACCGCGTTCACGATTTCGATCGAGGCGCGCCGCGGAGTGACTACCGGAATCTCAGCCGCGGATCGCGCGACGACGATCCAAACCGCCGTCGATCAGCGGACCCGGCCGCGGGACCTGGCGCGACCGGGACACATCTTCCCCTTGCGCGCGAAGAAAGGCGGCGTGCTGGTTCGTCCCGGACAGACCGAAGCGGCCGTAGACATGGCGCGCATTGCCGGACTTTATCCTGCCGGCGTGATCTGCGAAATCATGAACGAAGATGGAACGATGGCCCGTCTGCCGCAACTGCGCGACTTTGCCGTCGTCCACGGTTTGAAGATCATCACCGTCGCCGATCTGGTTCGCTATCGCATCACTAAGGAAGTCCTGGTGCGGCGCGCGGTCGAAACCGATCTGCCCACAGTCTACGGAACGTTTAGGGCCATCGCTTTTGAGAACACAGTCAATGGCGATGTGCATCTGGCGATGGTAATGGGCGACGTGCGCAGCGACGATCCGGTGCTGGTGCGCGTGCACAGCGAGAACGTGACCTGCGACATGTTCGGATCGACGATCGACGATACCGGCTATCAGCTTCGGCGCGCGCTGGAAAAGATAGCCGCAGCCGGACATGGGGTCGTCCTTTACCTGCGTCAGAGTGAGCATGGACTGGATCTAATCCACCAGTTGCGCACCTACGCGTTGATGCAGGAACGCGGCGCGACCAAGGCAGAAGCCAGCGCGGAAACCGGATATGGACTCAATCGCGATTACGGCGTCGGCGCGCAAATCCTGCACGAGTTGGGACTGCGACGCATTCTGCTGCTGACCAATCACCCCCCCAAAGTAACGGCCCTGGAAGGGTTCGAGTTGGAAGTCGTAGGCAACGTGCCGCTGGGTTCTCCGGCATCTGAAGAAGTGGCCCAGACTTTAGTCTGTGATTCAGGCGACTGAGCATGGACTAAAGTCTGTGGACATCCGAGCCTTGAATTTCCCCCGCTTTAAGTTTACAAACAGATCGGAGGTCAGAGATCGGATGTCAGAGGTCAGATGGTCAACTAGCGATGACGACTGACCTCTGACCTCTGTTTTCTGACCTCTGTTTCTGGCTCTCCCTCAAAAACTTTGAAGCTATGATGGAGCCGCCCATCGATCTGAAATCAAATTGAGATCTCAGACACGCGGCTTGCGCCAATGCCTGTAAATAACCAAAGCGATAATTCAGCCGCGACACCGAGTGGCGACTCGAAGCCAACTCAAAGCGCAGGCGCGCTCCGCAGAGGCTTGAGACGCTTCACGCGTCGCCACGCAGTGATCTCAGGGATCATTATCGCGGCGGGTGTGATCGCCCTCATCCTAATCGGACTGCTCGCTTACCGGCTGGGCTATGTCGACAATTACGTTGCCGGGCAAATCAAAGACACGCTGTCAAAGTACGGCATCCGCGCAGAGATCAAAGAGTTTCACACTTCGATTTCACCACAGACCGTCGAGATGGTCGGTCTCGAACTCTACGATGCTCAGACGGGCGAGCAGCTTGGGAAGGTCGGCCGCATGGTGGCCACGGTGCGGATCGAAGACCTTTACGCGCTGAACCTGCAACGCAATATCAACCTGAAGGACTTGCAGATAGAAGGCCTGGAACTCTGGGTGAACTTCGACGCCGAGGGGCGTTCGAACTTCCGCAACATTCACATTCCACCGCCACAGCCGAACCAACGGATTCTGTTCGCGTATTCGACTGCTCGCGTGGAACTCAAGAACTCGCACATTCATTATGGGGACAAGCTACACAGTCTGTCAGGCGAGGCGCAGAACCTGCGCGCGACGATTGAACCGGACGACCCAGCGGCTCCAGCCGCAAGTTGGATGAATAAGGTCACGCTCAGCTCGACCAACTCAACTTTTGTTTACGATGGCCGGCCGGTCAACAACATCGACCTTGACGCGCGCGCCCGCGTCAACCAAACGCGCGCGGAGATTTCTGACCTGACGCTTCGTTCGCCAATCGCCGAAGCACACTTGCAGGGCGTAATGGATGACTGGCGCGCTCTCAAATATCAGTTCAATGTGACTTCGACGGTGGACCTCACACAGGCTTCGGACATTCTGCAAACGGGCACGACAATGCGCGGCGCCGGCAACTTTGTCGGGACGATTACGGGCGAAGGCGATCGCTTCCGGGTCGAAGGCGGCATTAAGTCCGACGCGCTGGCGGCCGACGGCGTGCGCTTGCAGGGACTGAACGTTACGGCCAAAGGATCGGGTCAGGGTAAATCTTACGAGATCAACGGACGCGCCGTGGCCGAGCTTTTGACGGCAGGTGATTTTCAACTCAATGCAGTACAAATCACCGGCGGCGTCATGGGCACCGGGTCGGACTTTCGTTGGATTGGCGACCTGCGCGCCGTGGCCGAGAAAAGTTACGGGGTCACGATCGCGGGTTTGATCCTGCGCGATGCCCGCGCTGAGTATCGCGACGGAGTCCTTACGGCCTTGGCGCCGCAATTCTCCGGTAACAGTCTCACTTCATCATCGGCAAAAGTTCGCGACGGAATCCAGGCCACTGACTTGCGCGTGAGAGTCGAAAAAGACGGCACGACGACCGCGACGGTAGCCAGCGCCAAAGCCGGCAAGATCGAAGCTGCGAACACGACCGTCAATGGCGTAGCGGCTAAGACGATTGATATTAAGAGCAACGGCGCCGGAACTATTGTCAACGTGAAAGAAGTTCAGGTGGGGGAGGCGAACGCTTTTGGGGCCCAGACCGGCAGCATCAATATCGCGGGTGTTCGCCTGACGGTTCGCAACGGCCGCGTCGAAGGTTCAACCAATGACATCAACGCCGGCACGGTCGCACTTAAAGACGGCCGCGTCGAAAATGTGAAGCTCGCGCGTCCGGTCTTCACGGTCGAACCATCTGGTCGATATCGCGCCAGTGCTGACCTCAGTCTGGGTGGGGGCGTTCTGGGTCAAATGCATTTGGGGCCGGCGCAGGCCGCGGTTGTGGCCACCAACGATCAGATCCAGGTAAACAATTTCGTGGCTGAGGCCCTGGATGGTAACGCCCGCGGGAACGGCACGATCGCCCTCAAGGAAAGTGGCGCATCGCGTGTCAATGCCGACTTCAAGGACTTTGATCTCGCCGGCCTGATCACAATCCTTTCGGGACGCGCGGTGCCGATCGCGAGTAAGGCAACCGGAAAGGCCGAGCTGACATTCTCTGGAACCGATTTCGCCGCGCCCACGGGCAATGTCAACGCGCAATTAAGAGGCGAGACACCGGCGGGGAGCAATTTGGCTCCGCTTTCCGGTGACCTGGCGATTACGGCCGATCACGGCCAGTTTCGAATTCAGCGAGTCAGTCTGCAAACACCGGCGACCCGACTGATTGCGAGCGGCCAGTTTTCAATTGAACAGCCAACTTCGAATCTACGCCTTGAGCTGGCTTCGTCTGATGCCGCCGAACTTCAGCGCCTGCTGATCTCATCCGGCGCAATTCCAGAGATTGAGGAGCAGTTCAGGACCTATGGCATAGACCTCGGCGGCAAGCTGGCTTTCAACGGCACGCTGAATGGCGCGCTCCGGGATCCGATCGTGAGCGGCCATGCAGAGCTTGGTTCCCTGATCATGAATTCTCGCGACCTCGGCTCGCTGACGGCGAACATTACCTCGACCGCCGTTGAGACGCGCGTCAGCGAAGGCCGGCTCGTGCAAGCCAATGGCGGCGGCGCGCAATTCGCTCTGGTCATGCCACGCACAGGCAAAGACAATATTTCGGTCGACGCCACTCTCGATCGAATGAATGCCGGAAATCTAATTGCGGCATTACCGAAGAAAGATATGCGCGAGCAACTGGGCGACACCGATGCAGAGGTATCCGGCACTTTGAAGATTAGCGGCGTGCCTAACCAAATGAGCGGCATTGCGGATTTGCGCTTTGGTAAGGGACGCCTCGGCGGAGAGCCGCTGCAAAACCTGACGGCGCATGCCACTTTCAGCGGCTCGACCGTAACCGTGGATAAGGTTGATGCGAACTTTGACGCCGGTCATCTGGCCGGCAACGGAAAGTTCGATACCCAAACAAAAGTTTTCGATCTCACCGCCAGCGGTGATCGAGTGCAACTTGATCGACTCGCAGCGCTAACCAAGCGTTCAAACCTGCCGAAGTTCGCCGGCACGGCGGCGATCAAAGAACTGAAGGCCTCCGGCGTATTCACTGATGTGTCGACCTACCAGATCAGCTTCGACGCCGAAAGCAGCGACGTCACTGTCGATGGCCGCTCTGCCGGGACGGTGAAACTCGTAGGCCGCACTGAAAAGAAGCAACTCAACGTTACGTTCGCTACCACCGGCGTGCTCGGAGCACAGCCGCAGGTGATTACCGCCCGCGTCGATCTCTCAAATGAAAAGCTGCCCGCCGTGGTCGAGTCAAACATCACAGGCGCCGACCTGACCCAGCTCTTCAAAATCCTGCTGCCGCAAACCGACGTTGTGGTGACCGGCCGCGCCACCGGCACCTTCAAGCTGAGCGGCAACCTGATGCATGAAAATGATGAAGGCGAAGAAGCGTTTTCATTCAGAGGCTTGACGGGAACTGCGAGCTTTACCGAGCTGTCATTCAGAGTCGAGGACGCCGTGCTTTCCGCGGCCGCCCCGCTGGTAATTGATTTCGAGCGCAATGAAGTGAACTTTCATCAGACTCGCTTCACCGGCACGAACACCAATGTGATGCTCGAGGGAGCCGTGGCCACAGCGCCCGGCGGTCACAACACTCTGGCCGTCAATGGGCAGGTCAACCTTCGGATTCTCAGCGGCGTCTCTCCGGATATTTTCTCCTCTGGTACTGCCTTGCTGGCGATCAATGTCGGAGGCACTTTCGAGAATCAGCGGGTGACCGGCCGCGCTTCAGTTAACGGAGCCTCGGTTTCCGTCTTGTTCGGCGACCAACGCATTCAACTGGCGAACCTCGATGGGGTAATCCTTTTCAATTCCACCCAGGCGCAAATCGAGACGCTTAAGGGCACCCTGGGCGGTGGGAAGATAAGGGCGACCGGAGGCGCCCAACTCGCGGGCTTTTCGGTCTCGCAGTTTCTCTTCAACATTCATGGAGAGAAAGTCACGGTGAATTACCCGCGGGACTTTCGTTCGACGGTTGATGCCGATCTGGAACTGCGAGGCAACCAGCAAATCCAATTTGTCCGTGGGAACGTGCAAGTACGCCGTACCGAATACACGGAGGAGATTCTGCTCGAGAAACTAATCGATCAACGTCCCCAGACCTCGATCGAAGAGGGCGGCGAGTTCAGATTTGCCCAGACTGCCCAGTTCGACAAGCTGCGCGTCGAAGGCCGCAATGCCTTAATAATGCGGAACAACCTGGGCGATCTCGTCGCTTCAGTATCGCTTGAGCTCAATGGCAACATTAAGGATCCAATTATCGAAGGTCGCGTTACGGCCACCCGCGGCACTTTGAATTTTCGCAACAATCCTTATGAGATCACCCGTGGTCTGATTTATTTTCCACCGCGCCTGGGCGCTGATCCGGTTTTGAACATCGAGGCGCAGGCCGTGATTCGCGGGTATCGCGTAACGGCCCTGCTGGAAGGGCCTCTCTCGCACCCGCAGACGAACGTTAGCTCGGAACCAGCGCTGCCTCAGGCGGACGTCGTTTCACTTATTTTGACGGGCACATTGTCGTCAACTGACACCGGCACTTCGGTCCTGGCTCAATCGGGATTGGGCACCGCGGCCAGTTTGCTGACAGACGCCTTGATTAACGCGCCGGTTTCCAAAGCCACGAACAAGCTGTTCGGCCTGAGCCGGCTGGAAATAAATCCGGTTATTGGAGGCACGAGTTCCACGCCCACTGCCCGCCTGACGGCCGCGAGGCGAATAAGTAAAGATTTAGTCATTACGTACTCGACCAACATCGCCTCGGATCCTAATCAGGTAATCGCGGTCGAATACCGGGTGTCGAACCGGCTTTCATTCGTCGCCGAATACGAACAGGGTTCGACCAGAAATCTGAGTACGCGGAGGAACAACTACAGTTTTGAGATCAGATTCCGGAAGCGATTTTGATATTGGCGGATAAGCAGAGTGAATAGCAGGCAGAAGGCAGTAATAACAGTAAGCAGTAGGCAGAAAGCAGTAAGCAGGAAGTGCCGAGCACCAGGCTCTTTTTTCTGCTCACTGCTCACTGCTCACTGCTCACTAATCATTGCCTGCTGCGGACTCTTATTTATCACCAGCACAGCGCAAGCGCAGGTCGGTGATTATGAAGGGCGGCCGGTTGCGGCCGTCGAAGTAGTCCTCGAGGGTTCACCGTCTGACCCATCGGCCCAGGCTGAGTTCCAAGCCCTCTTGAAAGTTTTTGCCGGTAGCGAATACTCGGCAGTAAATACTCGCCAATCGCTTAACGATCTCTTCGCCTCAGGCCGCGTAACATCGGCGCGAGTTGAAATTGTTGAAGTTCAATCCGGTGCCGGGCGCAACAGTCCGGTGCGGGTGCGCTTTATTGTCCAGCGACAGATTGTAATCGCGGGTGTGAGCTTGAGGATCGGTGCGACCACCGGAACACCAATCGCCAGAGACGAAATCCGCGCGCGTTTGAACCTGCTCGAGCCAGGTCGCCGGTTTTCAGTGCCGGCAATCGAACGCAACGCCGATGAGATTCAGACCTATCTGCGTTACCGTGGTTATTACAACGCCACCGTTGAGCACACCGAAGAACCCGATCCGTCGGATCGCAGCGGCACTCGGCGAAGAGTGGTCTACACGATCACCCCGAGCGAGCCTGCGCGCGTCGGGCAGTTTACCATCAGCGTTCCCGGATTTGACGAGAATAAGGTCCGACCTTCTCTCAAGCTCCAGCCCGGCACTCTATTCACCCGCGATGTGCTCGGCGACGATCTGAATACCATTAAGCAGGCGATCATCGCGAAAGGCCGTCTGGCCCCCCAGTTCGACGATCCAAAGGTTGAATTCGATTTCGATAAGAATGAAATCAACATCACGTTGCTTGGTAAGATCGGCCCTCAGGTCGACGTCGAGTTCAGGAATTACGTTCCGAGTGAAAAGAAGCAGAAAGAGCTGCTGCCGGTAAAGCGCGAAGGCAACATCGATTACTCGGCACTCGCCGAAGGCGCCCGGCGGGTCCGCAACCAACTCCAGGAGCAGGGTTACTTCTTTTCCGAGGTAACTCCGCTCTGCACCGTCACGCCGCCGGCGCCGGGAACGGTCGAGAACGGAACGGAAGAGACTTGCCAGAATCTGAATCTGTCGGAGTTAGGCGATCGCTCAGTCAAGGTCGTTTATGACGTGGATCTCAAGCGCCGCTTGAAGCTGACCGACATCCGTATTAGCGGCACGAACAAACTGACGTTCGCCGATGTTCAGCCGGAACTGAAGTCACAGAAGGCGAGCTCGCTGGGGTTCATTCCTTTTCTTGGTGGCTTTGGACGCGGGTTCACCAGCACCGCTCTGCTGGAGGAAGATCGCCGCATCATCAAAGCTTACATGAGGAACCTGGGCTACCGGCGCACGGAGGTGGCGGTGCTGCAGGGTATTTCACCCACCGAGGACAATCTAATCATTACTTTCCAGGTCAGCGAAGGACCGCTGACGCGAGTCAAGGAAATCGGGATTCGCGGCGAAACCGCCTTTCGTGAGGATCAACTGCGGAAAGAAATCAACACGATCAAGGGCGCGCCTTACTCGCCCGCCCAGGTGCGCGCCGACAACGACCAGTTGCTCAATCTTTACGCGCGCGAAGGCTATATCGAATCAGAAGTGCAGCCTTCGATTGACGACCTACCGAGCGAAAACGGCGATGACCAGGTGCGCGTCGTCTTTAACGTCACCAAAGAAGGCGCCCGGGCAATAGTCAACGAGATCGTTATCAATGGCGTAACCGGCAGCGCCGCGGTCCAGCGATCGAAGCGCGAGGCGATCATTCGGGCCATTCCTCTCTCAGAAGGTGACGTGCTGCGCGCGGATCGGATCACGGAAGCGGAACGCGCGCTTTATGTGACGGACGCGTTTCGACAGGTGTTGATTAGCCAGCAGCCCGCCGGTGATGCGCCCGGTGGCGCCAAAAAATACGACGTGATCATCGATGTGGAAGAAAAAAGACCGCGGGTGGTCGAGTATGGCGGCGGTTATTCAAGCGATACCGGAGCGGGCGGGCTGCTGGAACTGACCAACGTCAACTACATGAACAAGCTGCGCCAGGGCGCAATTCGCATACGCGCCAGTCAACGTCAACAGTCGGTCCGCTTCGAATTCCTCGATCCTCGTTATTTCCATTATGGCAAGAAACAGTTTTCTCCCCTGGCCATTTCGGCGCAGTACCTGCGCGACTCAACCATCACGCGTTTCTTCCGCTCAACTATCGACCGCGGAACGTTTGGCGTCGTGCAGCGTCTCGACGAAAAGGAAAATCCGATTGATGTGCTGGGAAACCGTGTGGGTGAGCCCACCATCGACCGGCTCACGTTCGGCATTGAGACCCAGAGGGTGTTGAGTCAAAGATTACATAGCCTGCTGTTTCTGCGTTACAACTACGAAGACGTGCGCCTGCGCAATATTGATAGCCTTGTGATTCAACCCATCCTCCAGCCTGATCAGGTGGTGCGCCTTTCGGGCCCTGGCGCTTCGTTCGTCCTTGACACGCGCCAGCGCTGCGAACGGCGGCTTCCCGCCAGCATCGCGGGCGAGGAAGAAACGATTCGCGGGAACGAAGTATGTCGCTACAACCAAACCGATGCGACGCGCGGACATTTTCTCTCGGCGGATTTTAGGGTGGCCGCGCACGCCCTGGGCGGCAACACCTCGCTCATGCGGTTCCAGTCGACCTATCACACTTATTACAAGGTCGAGCGGGCCCGGAATACCGTATTCGCCGGCAATCTGACTTTGGGCCTGGCGAAATTGTTCAACCCACGCGACCTCAACGGCAATGGTCAGATCGACGATTTTGATCTGCTGCTGCCAATTAGCGAACGGTTCTTCTCAGGCGGTTCGACGACGCTGCGCGGATTCGGATATGAAGAAGCAGGACCGCGCCAGGTCGTAGTCCCGCAGGGACAGTTTCGCGATAGCCAGGGGAATCTAATCGGCCTCAATCCGTTTACCGTTCCCATTGGCGGTAATGCGATGGTGATAATGAATTTGGAAGCACGCGTTCCGGTCACCAGAGATTTGCAGGTGGTTCCTTTTTACGATGGCGGCAATGTGTTCCGCAGCATCGCCGATCTTCTTCATCCGCAGCCGATCACGCCCACCGGAAATTTCCTTAACGATGTGAACGCGCAAAACCTACGAGTGCGCTGGAGTCACACCGTCGGCCTTGGCTTTCGGATCAAGACGCCTCTGGGCGGCGCCCTGGCTGTGGATTACGGTTACCTGATGAACCCCTCGGAGTTTTTGATTCCGCAGGGACTCAATACTCCTGCGCCATATACGGCGATCTATCGGCTGCACCAGGGACAGTTTCAGTTTCGCTTCACGCAAACGTTCTAGGTCAGTGAGCAGTGGGCAGTTAAGAACGACAAGGGTCAGACGAAAAAGGATAAGTTGATGCAAGCAGCGAGAACATCGCGAGCAGATAGTCCCAGGTCCCAACAAGAACGGCCACTGGGAAGTCGAGTTTCTTCACTGCTCACTGCCCACTGCTCGCTGCTCACCTTTGTTCTTCTACTGCTCACTGCCCACTGCTCACTGCTCACCGGAGTCCACGGACAGACCGTCGCCGACAAGATGGTCGCCAGCGTCACTAATGGATCGCGCGCTACACCTGACGTGATCACCTACTCAGATCTCGTCTGGCAACTGGCGCTCGAGCCGGACCGCCCGCTGGTTGAGAAACCCAGCTCGAAAGATCTCAATCACGCTTTGCGTCTTTTGGAAGATCAGGTCCTAATCCTGCAGGAGGCGAGAAAGCTCCCCCTCGCTGACACCGATAAGGCGCGGCAGGAACTCGACGACGCGGTCGCGCAAAAGCTCAAAGAGCTGACTGAGGCGTTTGGATCGCGCACCAAGTTAGAGGAGCGCATGACCCGGGTGGGTCTGACCAGCGATCAGTTGAACGCGATTCTGCGCGACCGGGTAACGGTGGAAAAATATCTCGACTTTCGTTTTCGCGCTTTCGTCCTGATTAGCGAGAAGGAGATCGTCGATCAGTACAATCAGGAATATTCACGGCTGCGCAACAGCGGACGAATCGTCCCCACTCTGGAGCAGTCGCGCAGGCGGATCGAACAAGAACTGACCGAAGAAAAGATTTCTTCAGAGATTGCCGCCTTCGTCGACAGCTTGAGGGATCAACCGGGAACGGAGATTGTGATCATCAGTCCGGTCTGAGAGTCATTCGTCAGTTTTTGAAATAGGTCGTATAGGACCTATCTGACCTATCCTTCGGCCCATATGATCCACACGCCGCCGACATCAAATCGCCCCCGCATCGGCCTCGCCCTTTCCGGCGGGGCCGCGCGCGGCATCGCCCACGTCGGCGTGTTGCGCGCGCTGGAAGAAAACGCGATCCCGATCGATGCCATCGCGGGAGCATCGGCAGGGGCCCTGATTGGCGGCGCTTATGCCGCGGGGCTCTCCATCGCACAACTCGAAGCGATGGCGCGAAAGTTTCGCTGGCGCCACACGAGTCGATTCTCCTTCTCGCGTCTCGGGCTGCAATCAAACGCGCGCATGGAAAAATTTCTCCATACGCATCTGCCGACCACTCGCTTTGAACAATTGCGCATTCCCTTTGCCGCGATGATCACCGACCTGCACACCGGTACTTTGGTAGTGATGCGCGACACCGGCGACCTGGCGTTCGCGATTCGGGCGAGCACTTGCATCCCCGGCTTGTACGTGCCGGCTCGGGACGGCGATGGCCGGCAGTTGGTTGACGGCGGCCTGGTCGCCAACCTTCCGATCCGCCAGACGCGTCAACTTGGCGCCGACATCGTAATTGGTGTCGACTTGAATGCTGACGGCGCCACGTTTTTTGATAAGCCCCGAACAGTCCTGGGTGTAATGGCCCGCACGTTTGTAGCCGTCGAACGAGTCGTCAGTCATCAGGAGCGAGCGGAGGCCGAGCTGATTATCGTGCCGAGGATTGGTCACATTCGCTGGGACCAGACTCGGCGCGGCGACGAACTGATCAAAGCTGGTTATGACGCGGCGATTGAATCAATCGATAGCATCAAAAGTCTCATTGAGCAGAGAACACGCCTGAGAAACAGCGCAGCCTGATCGGCTCCGAACCCTCGCCTCAAGAATTCAGCCCCCATTCGTAGTTTCATAACGGTATTGGATTGAACAGGCTGATCGCTCGGCGGGCTCTTCGGGTTCCTAATGAAAATCTCTGAGAGATCGAGATCCAGGTTCGGGGTTTCCTTTGCGTCTTTGCGTCTTTGCGTGAGGTTGTTTCTCGCCAGGTCACAAAGCCGCAGAGTTCGGGTCACGATTGCGGCCCTTATCTTAGGGCTAATCTCACTCGGCGCATCCTTCATTCATTCGTATCGTTCCTACGCAAAGATCGTTGACGCGCGCCTGGCCCATGGTTATCTCAACAGCCGCGCCGGTATCTATGCGGCGCCGCGAACCCTGCGCGCCGGACAGAAACTTTCGCGCGATGGATTGGCGTCAGCACTGCGCCGGGCGGGTTATGTCGAGAGCGATGATTCGAGCGAAGTATGGAATGGCAGTTTCTCAGTCCTTGAGACAGCCGTAGAAATTCGACCTAACAACACCGGCGGTTATCCTGAGATTGTTCGAATCGGTTTTGATCCCGAAGGCCGCATCAACGAACTGGCCGGAGACGGCCTTGGTCTGGATTCGTTCACCCTGGCGCCCGAATCTCTGACGAACGATGCCTCGATGAAGAACGGCGTGCGTAGTCAGGTTGCCTTCAAAGACATCCCTCTCGTCCTGGTTCAGGCCATTACCTCGATCGAGGATCGACGGTTTTTTGATCATCACGGCCTGGACATTTTTGGCGTGGCCCGCGCGCTGCTGCGCAACGCCGGCGATGAGCGTATGGGGCAGGGCGGCTCGACCATTACTCAGCAGTTGATCAAGAACACTTACCTGACACCTGAGCGCACTCTGCGCCGCAAGTACGCTGAAGCGATGCTGTCTTTCACGCTGGAGCGGCGGGTGTCTAAAGAAGACATCTTCGCCCTCTATTGCAACGAAATCTATCTAGGGCAACGCGGCGTGATCGCGGTGCGTGGCGTCGATCAAGCGGCGCGCGTTTTCTTTGGAAAGGATCTGAAAGACCTTTCGCTGCCCGAAGCCGCCACCATCGCCGGCATGATCCAGAGCCCCACGCGCTATTCGCCGGTTCGCCACGGCGACGCTGCGCGCGCGCGACGCAACACTGTGCTCGGCACAATGGTCCGTGATGGCTTTGTCACACTGGACCAGGCTGCGATCGCGGCGAAAGAGCCTCTGAAGATCGCCGATTTTGATCCTGCACGAGAATCAGTCGCGCCTTACTTTATTGATTACGTGAACCGAACAGTTGAGAGTGGCACGGGCGTCCCGCCCGTGGATCGTGGGCAGGATGCCCACGCCACAGTCACCACGCTCGATCTCGATCTTCAGAAGTTAGCGGCCCAGGCCCTGCAACGCCAGCTCGATCATTTGGACACGATTTACAAACCGCGCGGGCTGACGCCACAGGCCGCCCTGGTGGCGATCGATCCCAGGACCGGTGATGTTCTGGCAATGGTGGGGGGCAGAGACTATGGACAGTCACAACTGAATCGCGCCACCGATGCGCGGCGCCAGCCGGGCTCTGTCTTTAAGCCTTTCGTCTATGCGGCCGCGCTCGAGAGCGGCATGTCGCCGCTCCGCATGTTCAAGGACGCGCCGCAGGAATTCACCTACGATCGCAAATCAAAGTATCGGCCCACGAATTATGGCGGCGGTTTTTCGATGCGCGACGTGCCGATGCGCACCGGCCTGATCAAATCACTCAATGTCGTAACCGTCGATGTGGCCATGCAAACCGGACTGGCGCGTGTAGCTAACACTGCTCTGAAGTTCGGCTTGCCCCGTCCGGTTCCTTATCCGGCCCTGGCGCTGGGAACGACGGAAGTCACCCCTTTGCAGATAGCGGCGGCTTACGCTGCGTTCGCCAACGGCGGAAAAAGTATTCAGCCGCACGTTATCGCACAACCAGATAGTGAGCAGCCGGAGAATCAAATAATTCAACCCGCGTCGGCATACATCATTACGGACATGCTGGAAGGGGTAATCGATCACGGCACGGCGCGAGCAGCACGCGGTCTAATACCGAAAACAGCCGTGGCGGGGAAGACCGGCACCTCGCGCGATGGCTGGTTCGTGGGCTACACGCCGAATCTGGTATGCGCGGTTTGGATTGGCTTTGATAACAACAAACAGTTGGGTCTGACCGGCGCGGAGGCAGCGCTGCCGGTTTGGACTGAGTTTGTGAAAGGCGCCATCGATCTGCGACCCGAGTTAGGTGGAAAGGCCTTCGAACAGCCGGATGGAATTACGATCGTCGAAATCGATCCTGAAACAGAAGAACTCGCGACCGGCAAATGCCCGCAACATGAAACTGTAGCGATCGCCGTCGCACAAGCGCCTACGTCCGAATGCTTTCGTCACAGTATCTATTTCGCTCTTCCCAATGATCAGTCGAGCGAGCAGAACATTACGGTTGCCAGGGTCGAGATCCCGCGCGCGATCAAGAACCGACCGAAAGTTCCATCGCGAGACTCTGCTCTGCTTCGAGATACGCGGGTCGATACGGACAAGCGCGGAAGAAGCGTGCTGGTAAATGAGATGAGGGTGACGGGGCGATAGCGTCGGGCTGTGCGCGACTCGTTGCATTCGCGGCTCTGCCGCCTGACAGTCAGTACCGGGAGCGGTAGCGACCGGGTCCTCAGCACTCCAGCCAGCCGGCGTTCCGAGGATAACACCCGGTCGCTACCGCTCCCGGTACTGACCTCACCTGCCGGCAGCCAATCTGTTAAAACGCAATCAATTCTTCTCCAAAATCACTTCCGCTATGGCATGTTCCGTCGTGTGGGCGATCGAAATGTGTGCAGAGGTTGCGCCCGATTGTTCGTAGAGTTCGCGCGCGCGTCCGTGGAATGAAACGACCGGCGCGCCCGATTCTTTGGCCGACACTTCGATGTCCTGCCAGCCGATGCCGCCGCTCCAGCCGGTCTGCAAGGCCTTCAGCGCCGCTTCTTTTGCCGCGAAACGCGCGGCATAATGTTGCGCGGCGACTGCGCCGCGCGATTCACAGTAGGCCCGCTCGGCTTCAGTAAAGACACGCTCGGCGAAACGCGGCGTGCGCTCGATGGTTTCCCGCACGCGGCTAACTTCGATAATGTCTATGCCGATTGAAATGATCACGGAAGAAAATGAACTAAAGCGGCGACAAGTCGCCGCACTCCAAAATGCCGGTTTCTACTGGCGCGAACGCGACGGCGTGCGCGCCCTCGTTTGCGCGCCCCTGGAACAGGACGGTTTCACTAATGCCTTTTCCACCCGGCTGGGCGGCGTCAGTCCCATGCCGCAGCGTTCGCTCAACCTGGCCGGGTTCAACGAGGACGACGCGGAAAATATTTACGAGAATCGTCGGCGTTTTCTCAAACTCTTCGACGGCGATTGGACGCTGACCGGCTGCTGGCAAGTACACAGCGCCGACGTGCGCATTGTCCCCAACGAGCAGGACGCGCAACAAAAACCCGGCGTGCTCGGTGACGACCAGTACTGCGATGCGCTGGTCAGTAATACTCCAAACGTCCTCTTGACGGTCAAGACCGCGGACTGCGTTCCCGTCTTGATTGCCGATCCGAAGACCGGCGCCTTCGCCGCGGTGCATGCCGGTTGGCGTGGCACGTCCGTCTCGATCGTCCTGGCCGTACTCAGTCAACTGCGAAGCGAATACGGAACGCGCGTCGAAGACTTACGCGCGGCCATCGGACCGGCGGCAAATTCCTGCTGCTACGAAGTCGGCCGCGAAGTGATCGATCAATTCAAAGAGCGCTTCCCGCAATCGACGCATCTGTTCACTCCAACCCGCGAGGGCCATGCTCGAATCGATCTGCAAACAGCCAATCGTGACCAGTTAACCGGCACCGGTGTCAGTCCGGAAAGAATTCACGTCGCTCCGTTATGCACCATGGACAGGACTGATCTTTTCTTTTCCTATCGTCGCGAAAAAAGTGTGCACGGCCGGGTTGGCCGCCTGATGTCGGTCATTGGACGTAACTAACGCGACGGCCTTCGAAGTTACCGCTTGAAAAAGAAGAACACGTAAGAGAGCTTTATGTATTGCGATACCTTACGCTCATCCTTCACCGCCGGCTCAAACTTGATCTTACGGGCTACCTTAATACACTCTTCGGTCAGGCCGTAAGGAAGACCTTGCACGACTTCAATATCTGTTACTTCGCTATTCGCTCTCAGCACAGCTCCCAGAATAACCGTCCCTTCGATCTCATGTTCGCGCGCCTTTTCCGTGTAAGGAGGTTGGGGCTTCAACGTGATCTTAGCTTTTCGAGTTACTTCGGACGGCTCATAGACCTTGTCCTCAGACTGGGCCACGACGACAGAAGCCAGCAGAGTCAGGGCGATGCCAGCCAGTATTAGCCTATACATCATAGCCGTCAGCCTCACTTAGTTATTGACGCGCACGGAGCTCTTTCTCGGCGCGTTTGCGCTAACCCGGGCCGCGTGCGCCGCGGTAGCCAAAATCCGGTGGTGGCGGCGGCTCGCGATACGGCTCGCCGGTCGCGGCGCCGGTAAGCACGAGCGTGCCTGCAAGCATATCGTGCAGCCCCTGTTTTTTCTCGGTAAAGGCGACCATGATAAAGCCGATAAAGCAAATCATCCCTGACAGGATCATGGCGAAGTATCGCCCGGTAGCCCTGCCGAAACTGATGCGATTGCCGTTCATATCCGTAACTCTCAGGCCGAGAAGTCTCTTGCCTACCGTACCCTGCCAGGATGAGCTTTCCAGAAACGCATAGTAAAGCCATCCGACGGCAAGTGACACTACGTTGATGAGCATGTCAACGAGACCCACCAGCGGCGAGTTCTCATCATTGCCGCTCGCCGCCATGGCTAATCCGAGGCCTAATCCCAGCGGAAAGAAAACAACCGCCATGAGCAGGCTGTCGACCAGGTACGCAAGGAAACGCATCCAAAAGCCCGCATACGACGGTGTTTGGAAATCCTGGAACATGCTTGAGCGTCCTTTACCGAGTCTTCACGCTTTCGCGCTAGCGGCCGCCGAAGACCCAGCCATTAACTCTCTGCACGCGGTCGCCGGCGCCCACGACGCCGATGCCGAGGTCCACGTCCTGGTTCTTTGGCGGAAAGCAAACCTCATCGTTGCAGCTCTGAAAACGTATGCGCACTTTCAGGGCCACCTCGTTACCTTGATAGCTTGCCGGCACAGTTACCCTGAAGCGAAAGATCACTTTCTTTTCATACACAGCGAGCGGCTCGTTATTGACGGCTTTCAGTTTGCGCACGATTCCCCGTGGATAACTTACCGCGCTCACCGTGACGCCCTGCGGCGCTTCGATCTTCAAAGTGGTCGGAATCGCGTATTTCCCCAGCGGACGATTCGCATTGACGTGATAACCCGAGGGGATATCCATCACGATCGCCCCCTGCACGGTGCGACCGCGCTGAGCTTTGTCGTTCGAGTAGTATCCGGCCAGGCCGATGTTCGGCTCGGGTGCGGGCCGGAAGTTCGCCTGAACCGGAACCAGCAGCCCTAGCAGCGCGACCATAAAAGTTTGATGTATTAGTTTAATTGTCATGTCGATTTCGATGAGACTCCAACCATGTTTGATTGCCCGGGATTTTACCTTGCTTGCCGCAAAATCGAAACCGCGCCAGACGTTGCGGGAGCGCTCCGCGCCGCCAGTTGCCCGCAAGCGGCCAGAATGTCGCGCCCTCGAGGCCTGCGCACAAACGCGTGAATGCCTTTCGATTCCAAAATCTCACGAAAGGATTCGACCCGCTCTGGCGTTGAAGGCTGATAAGGCAAGGGCTCAGCCGGATTGTGCGGAATAAGATTTACCTTCGCGCGCAGATCGTGGCGGTTCAGAAGGTTTGCCAGCCGGCGCGCTTGCTCGTCCGAATCGTTGACGCCTTCGAGCATCACGTACTCAAACGTAAACCGCTCGCCGGGCTTCAAAGATTTCTCGAAATCCTTGCAGGCACTTATCAACTCTTTCAACGGCCACTTCTTATTGATCGGCATCAATTCGTTTCGCAACTCGTCGGTCGGCGCCGCGAGTGAAACCGCGAGATGCGGGCGATCGGGAATCGTCGCCAACTCGCGAATGCGCGGCGCCACACCCGCGGTCGAGACGGTGACCCGATTGGCGACGATGTGCAGACCGCCAGGTTCCGCCATGATCCGGATTGCTTTCATCAACTCATCAAAGTTCAGAAAAGGCTCGCCTGCGCCCATGCCGACCAGATTCGTTCCGCGCGGGGTCTTTGTGGAAATGCCGTAGGCGTCGTTCAAAGCCATCACGATCTGTTCGACAATCTCACCGGCCGTCAGATTGCGCAGCAGACCAAGCTGAGCAGTCAAACAGAACGTGCATTGCAGGGGACAGCCCGACTGCGAAGAAAAACAGATCGTGTCACGCTTCTCTGCGGGAATGAAAACCGTCTCGACCGGGAAATTGTCATGCGTCTTGAGCAAGTACCGCCGAGTGCCATCAGTTGAAACGTAACGTGATTCCAGCGTCAGGCTGGAGATGACGGCGTGCTCGTCTAGTTTTGTACGCAGTTCGTGCGGCAGGTCGGTCATCTCTGCGAACGAACGCAGCCGGCGCTGATGCACTCCGGCGAAAATTTGCCGCGCGCGATAGGCGGGCTCGCCGAGTGATTCGATAAACTCGGATAGCTCTGCCTGCGATAGACCTGCGAGATGGATCGATTGCATTGGTTGTTCAAATTCTAACATCGAGATGTGAAGCGCGGTTAGCTATCAAAGCACTCGTGACGGTGCACCCTTTGGCAATGAGGTCGAGACTCGCCCCCTCACAGCACAGCACCATTGCGCAGAGAAAAACATCAGCATAGACTGGTGGAAAACCATGTCCACCATCGCCAATGTCGAGCGCAAGATTCGCCGCGTCGAAGGGTTCGACGTACGCATTCTGCATCTGCACGGCGCGGACGTCCGCGGTGATCGGGCAGGAATGCCACAGTATCCGTTTCGCCACGCCGCAGCCGACGACATTACCGTTGAGCATTGGAAGGAAACCAGGTTTCGTCCGACCTTTCCGGGATTCGAAGTGGACGTGCTGGATGGGCGCGGGCGTTCAGTGCAGGGAAATACAAAGCTGAGCACGGTGCGGGCAAGCTATTGAAGAGGTATCGAAAGTTGGTTAGAAGCGGATTATTTAGGGCCGCAATTGGGCTTATTTAATGAGTGATATGACGAGACGACGGATTCTAGCGTCGGTACTTGGTTCGCTAATCAGCTTCGATGCCGTCCTACCGGAAGAAGAATCTCGTGCCTACCAGAAGATCGCAGGAGCGTTGGGTAAGGCTCAAGTCACCTCGGTAACCATAGGTGAAATAAAATTAGTTAGGACGGACTCTCCATTGCTTAATGCCGTGCGATTCCTCATAGGAACACCCCCTGATGCTATGGTGCGGGCTCACTTCAAGGACAACAGCGTCAACGGAATATTCGTCAAGGAAATGCTGGTGCTTCGCTCCAGTTGATTAATCAGTGCGCGCCCCCGCACGCCCACGACTCAAGATGAGAAGGTCGCACTCTACCGCACAATCGTAAACTTCGCCGTCTGCACCAGTGACTCTCCGCTGACACGATCACGCGCCCGAACTTCAACCGCATAGTCACCCGGACTGAGGCCGCGCGAATCGATCAAACGGGCCAGGGTCAATCGATCTCCAGCCGTGCCTGTGCCGCGCCAATCCTCGACCTGCTTGCCCAGTTCCTTTCCGTCTTTGAGCAAAGCGTATTCGACATCTACCGAGGGCCGCAGGGTCGTCTGATCTATCCCGGCATTGTAGATTTGCATGTAGACGCCGACGGGCGCGCCGCGATGATAGGTAGCAGTTAGATTAGGAATCACTTTCTTATCGCCTATCACGAATTGACGCGACTGAGGGACGTCGGAAACCTGCTGGAGCACAGAAGCCAGGATTAGCGACGATGAAGCCAGGTTGGCGCCAAACTTTGGCACCTGAAATCCCACATGCTGAAGCGACGCGGCCCCCGATTCCGTATCGCGCACCAGCACATCGACCCGGTATCGACCCGGCGGCAGCGTCACCGCTTTCTGATAGGCCGACTTGCGCTCTTTTGCTTCGATCAATTCAGTCGTGGTAGCGGTCGTCGTCACTGCATCTTCAAAGAAACCGACGCGACGACCAGCGACGCTGGTGATGCGGCCGGAAATATTCAGGCGCGCGGATTGAAGGCCGCCGATGTCGCGAAAGACCAGATCCCGATTATCGGTCTGGACGGTAAAAGCGACTATGACCCGGTCGTCGGACTGTTTGAAATAGCTGATCTGCACGGCTGAAGTGATGAAGGTGTCTTCGATTACGGGACCGGGCACGCCCTCACGAATGAGTCGATCAAAATTCACCGGCGGCGCTTCGTCACGCAGCCTTATGATATCCAGCCATTCAAACTGGCCGTCCTTTGCCCGCGGCGAAAACGGATTACCCCAACCATTCGCGGCCGCCACAACATCAGCCTGGCTTACTCCATCAAAGGTCGGCGCCCCACCAGGAACGTTAAGCGAGGCCATTTTTTCGAATGGATTGCGCGCGATCCGATATTCGCCGCTGCCGGTAGGATCGACAAATTCGATTTCCACATCCGAACGCCCAGGGAGATTGCGATACCACCACTTTTCGAAAGGATACGTGGACGTCGAACCGTTGCCCTCGTATGAAGCCAGTGTGTAAGCGCCCCCCGAAGGATGTGATTCAATCTCGTCAGGCTTTCCGTACTTCAGGTAGATTCGCCCGCGATCCGTCTTCACGCCTGGGATGCCTGAGCTGAAATGCTCGTTCGCGTACTCGACCCGCTCGTAATACGCCTCACGGTATTCATTCTCTTCAGTATCAGGATCGGGATCACGCAGATGCCAGATCTCCGCGATGAACCGCTCGCGCTCCTCGTCGGTCTGTAACTTCTTCCAGGCGTTCCGCTCCGGCGGCGTCAGGATCGGATCGACGTCGTCTACCCACTGCTTGAAAGCATTCGCCGGCTCAGATCTGACTTTGCGTGGTTTGTTTTGGGGATCAGGGCTCGGAGAATTCTTCTGCGCCGGAGCCGAAGGAACTAAGACCGCGAGCAAAACAAAGAGGATCGAGATGCGGATCGTGATCTGGTTGGACATGGCGACGCAACCCCTTTCAGCAGCGAAAGCCCATTGAGGACGCTGATTGACGAAATAATTTGACCTACAGGGGAGACGACAATTGGCTAAAGCAAAACCGGCCCTCGGGATTCGAGAGCCGGTTGGAAAGATCATCTTATGGAACGACTGTGAACTTCGCCGTCTGGATCAGCGCCTGACCGCTGACGCGATCTTTGACGCGAACTTCAACTGAGTAGTCACCAGGATTCAGGTTGCGCGAGTCGAGCAGACGAGCCAGCGTCAACCGCTGTCCAGATTCGCTGTTGCCGCGCCAATCTTCCATTTGTTTGCCGATCTCTTTGCCGTCCTTCATCAGGGCGTACTCGACATCCACTGAAGGTCGCAGCGTGGTTTGATCGACCCCGGCATTGTAGATTTGCATGTAAAGACCAATCGGCGCGCCGCGATGGTACGTCCCGGAAACGTTGGGGATTACCTTCACACTACCGATAGTGAACATACCAACGGCGGGTTGATCGCCGAGTCCTTCAAGTTTCACCGCCAGAATGAGCGTCGAGGTAGACAGCTTGGCCGGGTCGTATTTGGGAACTTCAAAGCCCTGATGTCGCACGCCGGTTGCGCCGGACGCGACGTCACGAACGATGATGTCATAACGGTACCGGCCCGGGGGCAGGGCTACCGCCTTTTGATAGGCCGATTTGCGCTCTTTCGTTTCGGTCAACTCCTGCGGCGTGGCCCTCGTGATCACGGGATCTTCGAAGACTCCGGCGCGCCGGCCCGAAACATGGGTAATCTTTCCGAAAATGTTCAGTTGAGCCTGCTGCAAACCGCCACTGTCCTGAAACACCAGATTCTGGTTGTCGGTCTGAACGGTAAAGGCTGTGATCACGCGCTCGTCCGACTGCCGGAAAAAGTCTACGCGCACGTCAAAGTTGAGCGGATTGTCTTCGATGACCGGCGTGTTAACCGCGGAAGCCAGATCGTTGAACTTGATTGCCGGCGGCCGGCTCAAATCGGCCAGCAATTGCAAGCGAGTAAACGGACTGTCCGCTTCGCGCGTGTAGTTGGGATTGCCTATACCACCCAAGTTCGTGATGCGATCTCCCTTATCGGCGAGGCCCATCTCTTCCGCTAATGTCAGCCCCGCTCCGGGAATGTGCAGCAGCGCATCCTTCTCGTCAGGATTGCGGGCAATGCGATATTCGCCACTACCCGTCGGATCGACAAACTCGATCTCCACGCCGGAACCCACGCCGGGCAGGTAACGATAGAACCATTTTTCGAAAGGATAGGTTGAGGTTGATCCGCCGCCCTCGTAAGACTCGCGGTTATAGGAGCCGCCCGATGGGTGGGTTTCGACCTCGTCGGGCTTGCCCCACGTTATGTAGATGCGACCACGATCACTCTTCCAGCCCGGTATGCCGGAAGCATAATGCTCGTTGGCATAGGCGATGCGCTCGTAATACTCCTCGCGAAATTCGTTTTCATCAGTGTCCGGATCGGGGTCGCGACGGCGCCAAAACTCTTCAATGAAGCGTTCGCGCTCGTCGTCGGTTTCCAGCTTCTTAAAGGCCCTCCGTTCTTCGTCAGTGATGATGTAAGCGACGTCCTTGTCCAACCAATCCTTGTAAGCCTTCTTAAGTTCCGGCTTTACCTTGCGCTGCTTTTCCGCAGGGTCCTGGCCCTGATCGTTCTTGTTCTTTTGCGCCAGGCCCGAGGGCACGGCAAAAGTAAGGGCTAGTAGAGCGATAGCCAGGCGGCCGATTCTGCGATGTTGCATAGCGAATTACTCCTACCGTAGCTCGGGAAATTTACCGACTTGCGCGTTAGTCCTGGATGTACGCGGAAACGAATCGAATATGGATTCTAAGTTTGGCTCGAACCAGAGTCAAGATGCGGTGAAAAGGGCGCCCGGTTGCCCTATTGAAAGGGAGACTCGCATTTTCCATTCGTCATTTTCCATTTCACATTTGTCATTCCGATTGGCCTCGGAGTGCAAATCCAATGAGAAATGGCAAATGAATGTGGAAAATGAAGCATTCACGCCGCCCGACGCTCCCGGCCGCAGATCCAGGCCACGATGATGGATACGACGTAAAGCACGATCATGGGTGCGGCAAACAGCAACATGTTGGGTATGTCGCTGGTGGGCGACAACACCGCGGCGGCGATAAAAATAATAACCACCGCCATCCGCCAGACTCGCAACATCCACCCGGCGGTAACCAGCCCAATACGCGCCAAGACGTAAGTGATCGCCGGCATCTGCGCCACCAGTCCCATCCCGAGCATCAACAGAATTATGAAATCAAAGTAGTCGTCGGCTTTCAGCAGTAGTCGAAAGTCCTGGCCCAGCCCCAGGAGATACTTCGCCGCGGGTGGAAAGATCAGGTAATACGCGGTCGCCGCGCCGAGAACGAAAAAGATGCTGGACAAACTGATGAAGGGCGTGACGTATTTTCGCTCGTGCGGGTAAAGTCCCGGCGAGACAAAGGCCCAGATCTGCCAGAGGAGGAACGGCACGGACAGCCCAAGGGCCGCATACAAAGATACTTTCAGATAAAGGGCGAAAGGCTCGAGCGCGGTTGTCACTACCAACTTGTCGTTGATGTCAGGTAGCTTGTCGTAGCCCTTAGTCAGATCGACCGGCAACTTCACGTCTTTCGGCACGACGTCGTTGCCGGCCGACAGCGGCTCATCGGTGTACAGCCCGACATTTCCCTGACTGTCTTTGTCCACCCGGGCCGCGACCGAGGCGCCGGCCGGAATCGAGGCCGTACCTAATCTGATAGGATCAGGAAAAACAAAGCGAAACTTGTCATTCGGAATCAATGAAATGAGCGGAACTATCGAGACCTGACCGTTCAATCCGGCGACCGTGACGCTGCGGTGCTGCTGGGCTTCGGCGAGCGCGTGCAGGACGGGCCGCGCCAGGAAGCTGTAGATGGGCTTTGACACAAACCAGCAGAGCATTGCCGCGACAAAGACAAAAACCATTGAGCGAATCAGCCGCTTGCGCAGTTCGTCCAGATGTTCGAGAAAGGACATCTGCCCGCCGAGTTCTTCCTCGCCGGCATCGTTCTCTTCGTCTGATTCCTTTGGGAAACGGGGCATTGATGTCGCGTGGCACAGACTTTCGGTCCGCCGCTTCCTTGATCACAGCCAGTCGTGCTTGCTGTCGGGTTGACTGTTGAATTGATCCGACGGTGCGGTTTCCGGCAGCGGGTTGGATTCTCGCGGTTGCACCAATGAAGGGTCAACTGCTGTGATCGACGGAGTGATTACCGAAGCGCCCGGCTCCTGCGGATTGGAATCCGTCGTCGCTGCTTCGCGCGCCGCGCGGATGCGCTCTGTGGCCCGGTCGAGAATTGAATTTTCTGGTGGCTCTGTTCCCGTAACTTCCAAATTCACCTCGCGCTCCCAGGTGCGCTTGAAATCCTCGGATGCGCGGCGGAACTCATTCAGACTCTTGCCAATCTGGCGGCTGAGTTGCGGCAGGCGTCGAGGTCCAAAGAAAATCAAGACCGCGGCCAGAATCAGCAGCAGCTCAGAATTGCTCAGGGAATCCAGAATCAAAAGAAACACTGCGTTACCTTTCAAGCGGCTAAATGCCCTTTGATGCATTGGCCGCGGGGAATAGATTGTAGCGCGGTCGGCAACCGACAGTACAGAACGGCGAGCGTCAGTGGGTAGTGCTCAATTTCAAACTGAGCGCCTCCTTTTGCTGGGAACGCGTCCAGTAATCACGAGCCGTACGCCTCAAAGAACCGACACTCAGGGGTGGCGCAAGTTGCCAACTTGCGCTACAAAGATACCGATGCGAATAGTTTCTCTGTTGCCTTCGACCACTGAAATAGTCTGCGCTCTTGGATTAGAAGACGTCCTGGTGGGGATCACTCATGAATGCGACTATCCGCCTTCGGTCGTCGACAAACCACGATTGACTTCCAGCCGGATCTCTCACGAAACGATGACCAGCAAGGAAATCGACCACGCCGTGCGGACCAATCTGGATGGGCATGGATCGATTTACGATCTCGACGAAGCCAGACTGCGTGAATTGAAACCCGATCTGATCCTGACCCAGGAGCTATGCGAAGTCTGCGCGGTCAGCTACAAAACCGTCGAGCGCGCCGCCCGGATGTTCGCAGCGGACGTGTCTGTCGTTTCGCTCGAGCCGAATACGATCGGCGACATCTTTGAAAACATTCGCCTGGTTGGCGGGCTCACCGGACGGAAGAGCGAAGCTGACAGACTTGTCGGCGAATTGAACAGCCGCCTCGATCGGGTTAAAGAATCAACAGCACAAGTTGATCGCCGTCCGCGAACATTGATGCTCGAATGGTTGGAACCTGCTTTTGCGCCGGGTCATTGGGTCCCCGAACAGGTTGAGATTGCCGGCGGCGATCAAGCGTTCGGTAGAGCGGGTCAGCGCAGCGTGACCACGACCGCGGAAGAGATCACCGCCTACGCGCCGGAAGTCATCGTGCTGATTCCCTGCGGATACTACAAAGAAGACATCCTGCGACAGTTGCCCGGCACGAATCTGCCCGCCGGCTGGAAAGATCTGCCGGCCGTTAAGAGCGGTGAAGTCTGGGCCACCGACGCGACTTCGTATTTCAGCCGTCCGGGGCCACGCGTAGTTGAGGGAGTCGAAATACTCGCGCGGATTCTCCATCCCGAAATATTCGGCCCGCCAGACGAAACGCAAGCCGTGCGCGTTTGATAAAGCCTTGCTCTGCGCAGAGAAGAGAGAATTCGAAATGAAGGCGTTTCCTCCAAACTCACTTGAAAGCTTCGCAAAGACTGCTGAAGGTGTAGCTGCTACCACAAAGAAACTCGCCAAGGCCGCCCTGCTGGGTGAGTATTTTCAGCAACTCTCCGACGAAGATCTGGCCCGCGCCGCGCGTTACTTTGCCGGCCAACAGTTCGCCCTGAGCGACGCGCGCACGACCAATGTCGGCGGCAGCATTCTGAGCGAAGCTTTGTGCCAAGCCACGGGGATTGCGCCCGAAAGCCTCGGCCCGCGTTACGCGCGGTGGGGCGACGGTGGCGACGTGGCCTTCGAAGTTTTCTGTGAAACAAAACGCGGAAATCAACCAAAGCTTTCGCTGGCGCAAACCGAAAACCTGCTGGCCGGTCTCAGCGTCACGCGCGGCAAGAACGCCAAGACCAAACTGTTGACCGAAGAGCTGTCCCTCGCGACCGCGCTCGAAGCAAAGTATTTGGTAAAGCTGCTCTCGGGAGACTTACGGATCGGTTTGCGCGAAGGTCTGGTGGAAGACGCGATCGCGCGAGCCTTCAAACAACCGCTGGCCGAAGTTTCGTTAGCCAACATGCTGAGGGGCGATATCGGCGAAGCCGCTGTTCGGGCTCGCGCCGGCGCATTGCGAAGTGTCGAGATGCGTTTGTTTCATCCGTTGAAGTCGATGCTGGCGACGCCGGCATCCGATTTGGCCGACATCGCGCGTACGATGCCCGGCGAATTCTTTGTCGAAGACAAGTTCGACGGTATTCGCGCTCAGGCCCACGTCCAGGAAGGGCGGGTCGCGATCTTTTCTCGAACGCTTGATGAGATTTCGATTCGCTTTCCGGAGCTGGACGCGCCGCTCCGCGAACTCCCGACCGACGTAATCATGGATGGCGAGATTATTTCCGCTCGCGGCGAAGAAATTCTGCCCTTTAGTGATCTGCAAAAACGCCTGGGCCGCAAAACCGTCAGCGAGGAACTGCTGGCCAGCACGCCGGTCGTGTTCGTCGCCTGGGATCTTTTGTACGCGACCGGGCGCGTGCTGATAAATAATCCGCTGCATGCGCGCCGGGCAATTCTTGAGGAGCTAATCAGCCGGTACGTGACGGCTGGCGGTAGCGAGCGAGAAAGTTATGGAACGCTACGATTGTCTCAGGCCAAAAGATTCCGCGAAGCAGCAGCGCTCGACGATGAATTTGACGCGGCGCGGGCGCGCGGCAACGAAGGCTTGATGATCAAAGATCCGGCCTCGTTCTACAAACCGGGCCGCCGGGGGCGCGAATGGCTCAAATTGAAGCGCGCGCTGGCGACCCTGGACGTGGTCGTCACTACCGTCGAACTCGGCCACGGCAAGCGACGCAGCGTGCTCTCGGATTACACCTTTGCCGTGCGGCGCTCGGACCAAGACGGCGAGTTGCTCAACATCGGGAAAGCCTATTCGGGGCTAACCGACGTAGAAATCGCCGAGATGACTGAGTGGTTCCGCGGTCACACCCTCCAGGAGTTCGCCCACGGCCGCGTCTGCGTGGTCGAGCCGCGCATCGTTCTGGAGGTAACTTTTGACCGTGTGCAACCATCAAACCGCCACCAAAGCGGCTACGCACTGCGCTTTCCGCGCATCGTACGTCTGCGGCCGGACAAGGACGTCGCAGATATTGACACGCTCGAAACGGTACGAGACTTGGCGGAAGGCTAGGGTTGGGAGTTGACAACCAACCGCCTACCAGAAAAAGATGCCTTCATGAATCAGACAAGATTTATTTCGCTTGCTCTTCTAACGGGAGTCGTGCTGATAACGGCGACGGCGCAGTCGCCGCGCCGTCGCACAACGCCGCGGGCGCCGGCCGCGAAGCCGACACCGAGCCCGCCCAGTAAAGCAGCGATAGCCCAGCCTTCGCCGACCCCGCTCGCCGAGCCGGCGTCCACGACGCTCGCGGTTGTAAACGACGTGACTATTTCGGCGACCGACATCGAAGATCAGGTTAACTCGGCTATTACGAAAGATCCTGATCCTTATCTGCGCGCCTACTATCTCGATCCGCAAAAGGAAACTAAGGAAGCCCGGCAGCGCACGCTTGATGCGCGCGTCAGTTCTCTGCTGATTGCCGCCGAAGCGAAGAAGCGAGGGAAATCTTCCGATGAGATCTTGCAAACGGAAATCAACTCCCGGATACCGGCCCCTACCGATCAGGAAATCAAAGCGACCTATGACGCCAATCGCGATCAGCTCGGAACGGCTAGTCTGGAATCGGTGCGGCCTGATTTGATCAATTTCATCCGCAACCAGCGCAGTCAGGAGTTGTATGCGGCCTTGATCAATCGTCTGAAGATGACGAACGCCGTCAACAAAAACGCGGACGTTAATGCGCCGAACCTGGCTCCCGGAACCGTGCTGGCCGCCGTCAACGGCGAGCCACTGCGGGTCGAGACGATCAATGAACGCATGAAGGCCTATGTTTACAAACTGGAAATGCGTATCTATGCCGTGCGCAAGGGCATTCTCGATCGCCGCATTAACGATCTCCTGGTCGTAGCCGAAGCGACCAAGCGTAAAGTCGGCCCGGAAGAAATTGTGCGCCTCGAGATCAGCGACAAGATCAAGACGCCAACCGAAGCCGAAATCTCGAAGTTCTACGAAGAAAACAAAGCCAACATTAAAACGGATCTCGCCGGGGCGCGGGCCAGCATCGTCAACTACCTACAGCAACAGCAGCAGGAGAAGATCGAGGTCGCCCTGGCGGACAAACTGCGCGCGGGAGCCAAAGTACAAGTCTTCCTGAAGGAACCCGATCCGCCCCTGTTGAATGTCGGTCTAGCCAACGGTGCATCGCGCGGCGATCCAAACGCGGCGGTTACCGTCATTGAGTTCACTGATTTTCAGTGCTCGTCTTGTGGGGCGATGTATCCCCTGGTGGAAGAGGTTTTGAAGTCCTATGGCAGTCGCGTGCGCTTCGTGATTCGCAACTTTCCTTTGACGCAAGCTCATGCCAACGCGTTCCACGCCGCCAGGGCGGCAGAGGCCGCGAAAGCGCAGGGCAAATTCTGGGAATACATCGGTTTTCTGTTCAAGAACCAAACTGCGCTCGACGATGACTCGCTAAAGAAATATGCGACGCAGGCCGGACTTGACCGGAAACGGTTCGACGTTGAGATCGAAGAGGGCAAATACGACGCTATCATCCGGCGCGATATGGAGGACGGCGAGGTGTTCGGTGTCGAGGCGACGCCAACCTTCTTCATCAATGGCGCGATACTTACGGAGTACTCTGCCGAGGGCCTGCGCGCGGCAATCGAGAAGGCGTTCGCCAGGGCCGGGAAACGTCAGCCATAAGGACGAGGGCGGCGCTAAACCGCTTGACGCGCCGATGATCATTGACGCGAGATTAATGGTCGACGGCTCCAACTTCTCGCTGACCAATCCAAATCAACTGACAGGGATTCGAAGCTGCTCATGAGAGTCTCCGGTGAGGTCTTAACTTTTTATTCCACGAAAATGGGTGTCGGTCGCTCAATGGGCTTGGCTTCTATTGCCTGTATTCTCGCGAGTAAGGGCAAACGTGTTTTGGTGATCGATTGGGATTTCGATAATCCAACGGTTTACCGATATCTCGCCTTGTTGTCCCCCGAGAATGAGGAGCAGATAAAATCGTCTCCGGGCCTAATTGATTTGTGCTGGGACGTCCTGCGTGCTGCACGAGGACTGCGGCCGACGCAAATAGCTGATGTGATTGCTGAAAATAACTTTTCCATGCTTTGGGCACACATAACACCCTTTAGTTTAGGCGGCAGATTCGTCAACGAGGGCAGAGTGGACATCATGATGGCCGGACGGCAAGACCAAAGGTTTAATGTGCGTGTGAGGTATTTCAGTTGGTCCGAGTTCTACGACCGGTGTGACGGCGCGGCCTTTTTTGACGCCATGTTTGATTGGATGGTAGCGGAATATGACTATGTCTTAGTAGATTCATTGGGTGGTAGAGCCAGGTCTTCGGTGCTGTTTCCCTTTTTGCGTACAGATAAGCTGATAGTTTGTTTTACTCTCGACGAAGATAGTGTCGACACGTCGGCCAGCGCCACGGGCTTTATCAAAAGTAGGACCGGAGGGGCATTGCAAGTCTATCCTGTCACCATGCGTGTTGACTCGGCGGAACGTGAGAGGCTCGAGCTCAGAAAAGCGTACGCGCGGTCGAAGTTTGCACCCTATCTCGCTCATCTTCGGGGCCATGAGAAGGAAAAGTACTGGAGCGGAGTAGAAAACCCTGAAATTCCCTATTTTTCATACGCTCGTGAACTACCGCCCCTCAGAGAAAACTCAGACGATCCTAAATCCCTTTCGTCCGCCTACGAACGTCTGGTCGCCCATATCACCGGGACCTCGTTGGCAGGATCGGGTCATCTTGGCGAACGGCTTACCCAGCGAGAACTGATTGGGATGGATAGAACGGAGACTGCCGACCCGGAAGGCAAGGATTGGAACGTGTATGCCACACCATATGAAGGTGAAGGGGGCTATGGGTTCGTAAGTTACGCGCGGGATGATGGGGATGTTGTACTCCCGATAGTTCAGGACATTGATTATCTGGACTACCATCTTTGGTGGGATGAAGGCATCCCCGGAGCTACTGAATGGCTCTTATACCTGGAGAAAAAAATAAAGCAATCGAATTACGTGTTACTTTTTCTAAGTAGACGCTCAGCGATATCAACTAACGTTCAGAGAGAGATTGAAATTGCGCAACAAATTGGGAAGCCTCTCATAATAATAAGACTGGATAAATCAGACTTGCCTCAATCGATGCAAGAATCATTGGGCGAGTATCAAATGTTAGATATATCTGCGGTCGCTTTTGAGGAGAATCTGGGCAAGACATTGCGGCTCGTCCACAACGTCTCCGTACCTAGCTAGTGGGTCTGAAAAGGCGCGACCATCCTAACGAAATGAAACGATCGCCTTCCCTTACTTTCGGAGCCCTTATCTTAGTAGCAGTGCTTTGCGTATCAGCTCAATCGCAAAAACCGCCTCCACCACAACAACCCGACGACGTTCTCCGTGTCAGCACCGAACTGGTACAGACCGACGTGATGGTATTCGACAAGAAAGGCCATTTCGTTGACGGCCTCCTGCCCGAGCAATTCAAATTGAGTCTGGATGGTCAGCAGCGAAAGGTTTCAATCTTTGAACGGATCACCACCGGAAGCAGGCTTGAGGCCTCGCAACTGGCTACGGTGGGCGCGGGATCCTCAATTGCCCATCCCAAAAACGTCGCACCCCTCGCCCCGTCAAATGCATCGCCGGCTTCAGGGCGCCTGATGTTTTTCTTCGTTGACGATGTGCACCTGAGCGCCGAGAGTCTGACGCGGACCTGCACGGCGCTGTCGCATTTCGTAGACAACCAAATGAATCCTGGCGACAAGGTGGCCATCGTTTCGACCAGCGGGCAGATCGGATTCCTCCAGCAATTGACCGATCACCCGACAGTCCTGCGCACGGCCATCTCGCGTCTGAATTACAAACGCAACCCAGAGGGCTATGCCGGCAAGACCCGGATCACTGACTACATGGCCAGCGAGATCGCGGATGCGGGCAACCGCCAACTCTTCGCCTACCTCATGGAGTCGGTAAAAATTGAATACGGCATGGGGATGGGAGCGGCGAGAGGCTTTCATGGCAACGACAGCGCCGGCCAGGCCAGGCGCCTGCTCAAGAGCCGCGTCACCCAGATTTCAGCGCAGAGCAGGGCGGACACCGCAAGCACGGTTGAGGTGCTACAGAGTTTGATGGAGTCTTCGGCTGCTTTGCCCGGACGCAAACTGGTCTTTTTCCTCTCAGACGGTTTCATTATCGACCCGCGTGGTTCGAATGCCCTCGGCCGGTTGCGCGAAGTCACCCGGATTGCCGCCCGCAGCGGCGCGGTCATTTATTCCGTCGACATGCGCGGAAGTTTCCTGGAGGCCGCGGTCGATGCCAGCAGCAGTGACTATGTCGACATGACCAGCCGCCATGCCGGTGTTTCCCTGGGTGAAGCGATTGTGCCGCGCGAACCTTTGAATGTCCTGGCGGATGAAACGGGCGGGCGAACCATCGTTAACTCCGCCACGATAGACGACGCGCTCGAGCAAGCGGTGCGCGAGACTTCCGATTACTATGTGCTCGCCTGGCGGCCGGGTTCTGAGAACGAGCATAGCGGCAAGGCTCGGCTGGAGGTGACGATTCCCGGGCGCCCGGACTTGCGCGTTCGCCTGCGCCGAAGTTACTCACTGACCAACGCAGACGCGATGGGCGTTAAGAAGGAGGCGAGTGACTCGTCCGTCCCGAACACAACTCCTGAGACGCAATTGCTCACGACGCTGGGCTCGGCCCGACCCTTGCGGACGTTGCCTGCCTCTCTTTCAGTTGGCTATGTCAAAACAGAGCGGGCGCCCGTGCTTCAGACTTCAATGCAGATCCCGCGTGAGGCCTTCAACTTTGATCCCGCGGCAGCCAACCAGACGAGCAAAGTCGACGTGATTGGAGCGGCGATTGACGATCGCGGTCTGATCTACACCTTCAAACAGGTACTCACCGTTACTCCGCAAACGACACTGGAATCGCCGCAAACTCCGGTGGTGTGGAACCAGCAGCTCACCGTGCGGCCCGGGCTGTATCAGGTGCGCGTGGCGGTGCGTGAGCGCGGAACAGGCCGCTCGGGCAGCGCCATGGAATGGATTGAGATTCCGCCGGTCACGCCGGCTATCTTCAGTATGAGCAGCTTGTTTCTTGGAGAGCGTCGCGCTGAGCCAGCAACAGATCAATTGCCGGCTGGGCCGCAACCGGTCCGCGTGGACGTAGATCATCGTTTTGCGCGCACCTCAGTGCTGCGCTATCAGACCTATGTTTACAATGCGGCGCGAAATGCGGGCGGCCCGAATGTCTGGATCGATGCTCGGGTGCTTCGTGGAAGCCAACAGGTTATGATCGTGGCTCCCGGCAGAATTCCGTCAGATGTTTCGCCGGACTCATGGCGGCTGCCTTACTGGTCGGAAATCGCCCTCAATCAACTGCCGCCCGGCTCTTACACGCTCCAGGTATCGGCAAGCGACAAGACTTCGGGAACCAGCATGTCCCAGAGAGTCGTGTTCACAATCGAGTAAAATGGCGCCCCGGCGTGAAACAAGACATGGCTGCTATTTGGGAAAGCCCGCATCAGAGTAGTTCACAAGTCCAGATCATCCAGGATTATGAACAGCCACGCCAAGATGGTTAAGTTGCAGGGCGTCTCTTCGCGAACTCTCTTCCTCTTACTCTGCGGTCTCATTTTGTGGGCCCCGAAAACCCCAGGACAAAAACAGACCCAAACAGGACCGGGGGATGATGTCGTACGCGTAAAGACAGAGTTGGTACAGACCGATCTTACTGTCGTCGATAAGCGAGGACGTTTCGTTGATGGCTTAAAACCTGAACAGTTTGAATTGCGAGTCGATTCGAAATTACAGCCCCTGGCTTTTTTCGAGCAGGTCGCGGCTGGCAGCGCCGCGGAAGAGAAACAGTTGACTGCGGCACGCAAAGCTGACCCCACCTTTCGAGCCAGGCAGGAAGATAAGTCAGTCCCGGGAACCGACCGCGGGCGCCTGGTTTTCTTCTTTGTAGATGATGTGCATCTGGCAGGCGACAGCCTGACGCGCGCGCGGTCGCTTCTAACTCACTTTGTGGAAGACAAGATGTCGGCAAACGATCGTGTGGCGATCGTCGCGACGAGCGGGCAGATCGGCTTCCTCCAGCAGCTTACCGACAACAAGGCGGTCCTGCGCGAGGCCATCGCCCGGCTTAACTACAAATACAATCCTGAGACAATCGCAAGTCAGGTTTCGATCAGTGAGGTTGATGCGAATCTGATCGCGAGCCGCGGCGACCGCGGGCTTTTTGCCTATCTGGTTGAAGCGACGATGAAGGAGTTTCAGATGCAGAGCGCGATTAACGCCGTGAATATTGTGAGAAACCGTGTTCGGCAGATCAATGCTCAATCCAAACTCGCCGAAATTGAAACTCTTTCTCGGCTTGAAAGCCTGATGCGTTCCACCGCGCCACTCGCTGGGCGCAAGGTTTTCTTTTTTATCTCAGATGGCTTTGTTATGGACAGCAAACGGTCCGGCGGTCGAGATGTCCTGCAACGTGTAGCCGACGAGGCGGCGCGCGTCGGGGCTGTCATCTATACGCTCGACACGCGGTCGAACTTCTTCGGACCGAGCGTTGACGCATCGAAAAATGACTACCCGGATTTTTCGCCAAGAATGTCCGACCGATCGTTGGCAGAGAGCAAGATGCCACAAGAGCCGCTCGAAACTCTCGCAGATGAGACCGGCGGGCGTTCGTACCTTAACTCCAACGCGCTCGATGATGGACTGTCGGAAGCCTTACAAGAGAGTTCTGCTTATTACCTGCTGGCCTGGCGACCTGACACAGAGAATCAGAAGGCACGAAAATCTCGCATAGATGTGGTTATCAAGGACCGTCCCGACTTACGTGTCCGGATGAGACGACACTTCTTCGATTTCAAACCTAATCAAACAACGAAGACTATCAACCCGGAAGTAGCGGCGCCCTCAAGCATTTCACCCGACAATGAACTTCGGGCGGCGCTCGGTTCGCTTTACCCGAGGCGGGAGTTGCCAACTTCACTCTCGGCGGGCTATGTGCAGACCGCGGACAAAGGCACCGCGCTTGAGGTGTCAATGCAGATTGATTCGGAGACGCTCAGCTTTGAGGGCGCTGATGGTAAGCAAGAGGCGATAGTTGATGTTCTGGGGATCGCGCTGGACGACCGAGGTCTTTTCTCAACGTTCAAGCAGAAGCTGAAGGTCCCGCGTGAAGCAGTCCGATCAAAGGACCAACGTTTCGTCACCTGGAGTCAGTCGCTTCCACTGCCGCCGGGACTCTACCAGGTTCGCGTAGCGACGAGGGACAGTAAGAGCCGACGCACTGGCAGTGCTATTGAATGGATCGAGGTTCCTCAACTCGCCCCGGCCACGTTCAGCATGAGCAGTCTATTTCTCGGAGAGCGGCCAGCCGTAGTCGCGTCTGAGGATAAATCGGCGAATGGGCCGCAACCGATCCGCGTTGATGTAGATCATCACTTCGCGCGCACCTCAGTCCTGCGCTATCAAACTTACGTGTACAACGCGGCGCGAAATGCGGGCGGCCCGAATGTCTGGATCGATGCTCGGGTGCTTCGTGGAAGCCAACAGGTTATGATCGTGGCTCCCAGCAGAATTCCGTCAGATGTTTCGCCGGACTCATGGCGTTTGCCCTACTGGTCGGAAATCGGCCTCAACCAACTGCCGCGAGGCTCTTACACGCTCCAGGTATCGGCAAGCGACAAGATTGCCGGAACCAGTTCGTCGCAAAGAATCAATTTTTCAGTGGAGTGATGGATAGGCAGCTTGCACGTCCTGGTTAGGGTACAATCCAAATCTATTACAAGCGAAAAGGGAGGATCTCCAGTGAAGTTAGCTGTGCGCACGTTTTTGAAGATCCCAAACCTGAATTTGTGCCCGTAACGGTAAAGGGGATGAGTGTGAATTTTACCCTGGGAGAGGAAAAGTTCACGGGGTACGGTGACCGCAACGGGTCTAAGCCTTAAGAACTCGGCCGGAGAATCTCAATTACTGAAGCGTAAGCCCTGTTCTTCCTACTTCAAATAACGCAATGACCTTGATGGGCAGTCCAGGACTGATCCGTCAACTTTAGGAGTAAAACATCATGCCGAGATTGACCCGCTCGTTAACGCGAGCGGGTTTTTGATCAAGGCGTCGTCGCTTTCTTGTGCGAAAGGATGTTGCACGCATCGGCGGCGCTGGCCGGATCGATGGCCACGCTGCCTTCGTCGATGTGTTGAATGATTCCGTCTTTGTCGATCACGAAGGTCGCGCGATTGCCGAATCCCTGCTCTTCATTGAAGACGCCGTAATCCTTCACCACGGTACGTTTGAAATCGCTCAGAATCGGGAAAGTAATTCCATTCTGTTTGCCGAATTCGCGGTTGGCGGGAACGCTGTCTACGCTGAGGCCGAAAACCTGGGTGTCGGTCGCTTCGAATTTGGCGATATCAGCCTGATACGCCTTCATTTCTTTCGTTCAACCACCGGTGAAAGCCAAAACGTAAATGGCCAGCACCACGTTTTTCTTGCCCTTGAAGTCACTAAGCTTGTACCTCACCGACCTTCCGTCCGGTCCGGCGATGGTGCTGGCCAGGTTGAAGTCCGGCGCTTTGTCGCCAACCTTCAAATTGGTGTGGGGCGCAGGCGGCGGCGGCGTCCGTGCCGGGGCCGGAGTTGGAGTTGGCGTTTGCGCAACGGCGACTGACGCCGTTATCAGCAGGAAGATAAAGCTAAGGGCTGTCTTGATCATGTTTTTCGATCTCCTGATTCTCAACTCTCGAATAGCCTAGCCATCGAGGTACGTTCTCGTCACACCAGCGCCGATAATCGGCCATAGTGTCAAATGCACGGAATCGCGCGTCGTCCATCACTGGCTTGTACGTCTTGATGAACGAGTAGCGCACCCGCTCTTTGAGCGATCGTCCGGCTGCGGCCTCAAATTCCGCGAGCCATTCCGGCGGGATTTCTTGTTCCTTCTCCGACATTTCGCTTGCAGTCTATAACCTAACCCGAGGGCTGGCAATGTTCCGAAACGCCCTTGACTCACGGCCACTCTCTATCCGGCGGGAAGTTGCCCGTAGTAGAGTTCGGTTTCGTAGTTAAACACTACTTTTCCGTTTGTTTGGTTGGCATCAAAGACCTTTCGGACATCTTTCAGCATGGCGTCATAGTTGGGATGATCGGGTTCCGGCACATACGAAGAAGACAGCAGACGCCCCTTCAGGCCTTCGTAGTTGAAGACCTGTTGGAATTCGAATCGCGCGCGCTTACACGTTCCGGGCGCGTAGAAGGACTCGACTTCACAGCCCTCGACTTCGCGCCTGACCTCCGAATAATCGGTGCCGTAGCGTATGACCAAATCCTGATAGGCAGTCATCAAAGGGCTGGATTCCACTCGATAGCCGTTCCAGGCAATCACAACCCAGCCGTCCGGCTTCAGAATCCGGACGAACTCAGCCCGTGTATCTTCACGCTTGAACCAGTGAAAAGCCTGGGCGGCCATAACGAAGTCGACTGAGTGATCTGAAAGCCTCGTGGCTTCCGCCATACCATTAACACTGGAAAACTTCGAGTACTTCACCAGAATTCTCTCGCCGGCGACGCGCATTTCCGGATTTGGCTCAACCCCGATAACCGTGTTGCCGTTCTTTAGGAAAAGCTCAGTCGAAAGACCAGTGCCCGAGCCAACATCGGCGATCAACGACTCCGCGGTTAGGCCGCATTCCGCCCTAAGCAAAGGCACAATCCCGGAAGGATAGGTAGGGCGGTACTTGAGGTAGTTTTCTACTCGGTTGGAAAACCGTCTGGTCGGATCAAGCACGAGAGAAACTTAGCAATGATGACGTTCCAAGGCAACACGCGCGAGCCTTCGAACCTTTCATGGCGGCGAGTTAATCGGCGCGGGGTACAACGCTGGGGGATACCGTTGGCCGCGCCGTATGGTACTTTGCGAAAATCCTAAAACCCAGCACCACGGCCAGCAGGAACGCGAAGGTCATCGGCAGACGCACGTCAGACTTGACCAGCATGTAGTAATGCAGCACGCCCAGGATCCCCGCCAGATAAACGACCCGATGTAAGCGCATCCAGCGCTTTCCGCCTAAGCGCTTTACCATCTTGTCGGTTGAGGTAATTGCCAGCGGCAGCATTAGAAAGAACGCCGTCATGCCAATCGCGATGAAGGGCCGCTTTACCACATCACCAGGAATAGTTGTCAGATGGAAGAAGCGATCGAATGCCACGTAGGTCGAAAGGTGAAGCGAGCCGTAGAAGAAAGCAAACAATCCCAGCATCCGGCGAAATCTGACCAGCCAGTCGAGCCCGGTAACCCGCCGCAAGGGCGACACGGCCAGAGAAATGAGCAGAAAGACCAGCGTCAGCATTCCGGTCGTGCGGGTGACAAACTCCAGAGGGTTCGCCCCAACCTGTTTTCGATACACGTCCCACAGGAGAAGCACGAGCGGCACGAGACCGTTAACCAGGAGAACGAGCTTGGCAAAGCGAGTGTCTTTCATATGACCGAAGCCGGCAGTTGTCAGTGGTTAGTTGCAATGTCTTTTCAACCGGCCAATGACAACTAACTACTAACCTGCTCAGTAATACACCCTCAAATCCATCCCCTCGTAGAGATCTCCGACCTGATCCGCATAGCCATTGAACAAAAGCGTATTCCGCGAAGTGAATTCACCGATGCGATGCTCGGTTCCCTGGCTCCAGCGCGGATGATCGACGTTCGGGTTCACGTTCGAGTAAAAGCCGTATTCGTTTGGCGTCTGGATATTCCAGGTGGTGGGCGGTTGTTCATCGACCAGGGTTATTCTGACGATCGACTTGATGCTCTTGAATCCGTATTTCCAGGGCACCACCAGACGAATCGGCGCGCCGTCCTGCGGCGGCATCATACCGCCATACAGGCCCGTTGCGAGGATCGCCAAGGGATTCATGGCCTCGTCCAGACGCAGGCCTTCGACGTAAGGCCAGTCGAGCACGGTCGTGTTTTGATTCGGCATAAGCTTGGGGTCGTGCAGCGTTTGGAAGCCAACATAACGAGCGGTAGACAGCGGCTCGACCTGTTTCAAGAGTGCGGCCAGGGGAAATCCCACCCACGGAATGATCATTGACCAGCCTTCGACGCAGCGATGCCGGTAAATACGCTCTTCCTGCGGCGCCAGCTTCAACAGATCGTCCAGGTCGAACGTCCTGGGCTTATTAACCAAACCACCGACCTCGACCGTCCACGGTCGCGTGACAAATCCGCGCGCTGCGGCTGCGACTGAACGCTTTTCCGTCGAGAACTCGTAAAAGTTGTTGTAGTTCGTGATGTCTTCAAACGACGTTAGCGCTTCACTTACTTTGAAACCCTTGCGGATGGCTTCATCGGAAGGGGGCGTGACCAGGCCGGCTATCCTGGGACGCTCTGCGACGACTGCCGTCGGTGGATTCAGTTTCCGATAGAGGAGGCCACTGGCCGCGACTGAACCAGCGAGAACGGCGCCACGCATGAACAGACGGCGGTTTAGATAATCCTTCTGGTCTGTGATCTCGCTCGACTTGATGTCGGCCGGCTTCTTAATCAACATGCTGGTTTTGTGGTCTTTCGAGCTGCCTATTCCCTACACAGAAACTACGCGACAACTGACCGATAGGTTTGATTCACTCTGATGCTGTTAATAAATCTCTTGAACGCTTTGCCCGCAAATATTAGTATCGCCGCGTTTTTGCCGTGGTCAAGTGTTCCCGGGTCAGCGCCGCATGGAAAACACCAAGGAAGCACAAGCGACGGGCAATCTTCAGGATGGCGGCGCCAGGGTCGGCGTCCTTCAAAGGCTAATTCGCTGGGCGATAGTGTTACTTGTCGTTGCTGTCGTCCTGCTTCTCCCCAGACCTTCAGGAATTACATCGCAGTCCTGGACCTTACTCGCCATTTTTCTCGGCACCATCACGGGATCGATTCTGCGACCAATCCCCGGTGGCGCCGTGGTGCTGATGGGCGTTTCCGCGGTCGCCATAACCGGCGCGCTGCCCATTCGCGAAGCCCTCGGCGGATACGCAGATCCAATCGTCTGGTTGGTTCTGGCGGCGTTTTTCATCGCGCGCGCCATGGTCAAGACCGGACTCGGGCATCGCATCGCCTTGCTGTTCATTCGGACCATCGGTCACCGGACGCTCGGTTTAGGCTATGCGCTGGTTTCTACTGAGTTTCTGCTCGCCAGCATCATTCCGTCTACGGGCGCGCGCTCCGGCGGTGTGATCTTTCCCATCGCCAAAAGCGTTGCCGAGGCTTACGACTCAAAACCCGGCGCGACTGCGGGCAGACTCGGGGCGTTTCTGATGGTCATGCTGTACCAGTGCGAGGTGATCATCTGCGCGACCTTTCTCACCGGCCAGGCTTCAAACCTTCTGATAGCCAAGTTTGCTCAGCAAACCGCAGGGGCTGATCTTAGTTATGGCCGCTGGTTGCTGGGCGGCATCGTGCCCGGTTTGATCTCGCTGGTGTTAGTGCCCCAGATTCTTTATCGAATTTTTCCGCCGGGGATCAAACATACACCGGCCGCGGCCGAGAGGGCCCGCCAGGAACTGCGGCAAATGGGCGCGATGAAGGCGCAAGAATGGGTTTTGCTAACCGTGTTCATCCTCGTAGCGGCATTGTGGATGATTCGCGGTCTGGCAGGATTTCTTCCTTCAGCGCCTCCTACCGCATCTTCACCGCTGCTCGCGGCCCTCACTTATCTTTCCCGGCTGGACTATTCGATTCCACCACTCTTTGGTGTGTGTGCATTGTTGTTAACTGGCGTGCTGGATTGGGAAGACATCATCACCGAACGCCACGCGTGGGACGTTTTCCTTTGGTATGGCGGGCTGGTCAGGTTGGCCGAAGCGCTTGGCGAAACTGGAATCACCAAGCGCTTCGCGGAAACTTCGGCCAGCTTCACCAGGGGATGGCCGTGGTGGTTGGCGCTGGCGGGATTGGTGCTGGTTTATTTCTATGCTCACTACGGTTTTGCCAGCATCACCGCGCATGTGACTACCATGTTTATCCCGTTCCTGGTTGTCATCATCGCCGCCGGAGCGCCTGCATATCTGGCAGTGTTGTTCCTGGCTTACTTCGCAAACCTGTCTGCGGCCCTCACCCATTACGGGACGACATCGGCGCCAATCTATTTTGGCTCGGGATATGTCAGCCAAAAGAACTGGTGGCGATTGGGTCTGATTATTTCACTACCAAATATTCTGGTCTGGTCAGTCGTCGGTCTGCTTTGGTGGAAACTTCTGCGGTGGTGGTAGTTTGGCCGATAGCGCACAACGTAGCGAAGTTGAAAACAAGATTGATACAAGTTTAGAAACATCGCACACGACGGCTCAGAATTGATCGCGCTCCATTGATCGCTTGCGGGTAAGCAAAGTTTCGCATGGCTGGTTACTCCGGAACACCCCTGGTCAAGAAGCTGGGAATCAAGCCCGGCTTTAACATTGCGTTCGTAAATGCGCCGTCGGGCTTCGCAAAAGAACTCGATTTGCCTTCAGATGTGACAGTCAACTTACGCTCGAAGAAACCACTCGACTTTGTTCAGTTGTTTGTTAAGAGTGACAAAGAATTGAAGACAGAGTTTTGTGAGTACGCGAAAAGGCTTGAAGCTTCGGGAATGCTTTGGGTCTCGTGGCCAAAAAAGAGTTCCGGCGTAGCCACAGATCTTTCTGAAGGTACAGTACGAGCAATTGGTCTTGCGGCCGGACTGGTCGACGTTAAGATCTGCGCGGTGGATGAGGTTTGGTCGGGACTCAAGTTTGTTTTTCGTTTGAGAGATCGCGCCAGGATGAAGCCCTAGTTGAAGCCAACCGGCAAGTGAAGCCGCATAAACTCCTCATTGGTTGAGCATACGCCCGCTTTTGCTGTTCCACAGAAGCTGTTGAAAAGCTGTGAATAACCCTGAGTGAACCTTCGGCAAGCTACTCTAACCACTGAGCTTTCCGCGTTTTGCACAGCCAAGCGGCATCCACAGAGACGGCGCCACCGAACTCCTGAAGCAACAACGTGACTTGAAGCGTCGTGAGGAGGATATCAAGCCGTTTCATTCCAATTTGGCTGCCGATGCCGCTTCCTCGTACCAGTACACGCAGCGGTGTGTCGAACTTGTGTTGCCGCTTCATTGAGCGCTGGGTGCGAGAGAAAACTTTTTCCGTTTAGACACGACCGAGGCGCGAAACTTTCTGAATATCATCCAAAATATTTTGACGGAGATCGCGATCTCCGATCTTGTTCGGCCATCACAATCAACTAATAGTTGGACCACGATCACATGCATGGAAGGTTTTGCGTGATACATACGGCGAACGCTTTCTCTCTCGAGCAGGAATGAGTGTTTTTATTGGATCATTTCGAAAGTGATGACGTGCATTTTTCGTCGCAAGTCATCGCTCACAAATTTGTTCGATCGAAGGTGGGACGCTGTATCTTTTCTCTCTAGAGACGTTGCGAAGGAGAAACAATTTCCAGAATCCAATTTGCAGCGCAAATTGATCGCGGTGAGAGTTGGACCATGTCAATGTGAGAAAGAGGTTGCAAAAAAAATCATCCTAAATATAATGCCAGTCCCTTACTAGTTTAGAGGTGAGTGCACGGCGAGCGAGTTGACGAGTCGGATAGTTGGAGCAAGCGGCAATTATTTAACCTCGCAAGATAACCGTCAGCCATTCCTGCGATCAGCCTCCATACGCATTGAATTTTGAATGCGTTTATCGGTGAGGGCGTCGCCACGTAATGACTAAAACAGCGTGGCCAGCGTCGGCGGATTTTTTCCGGCTCACATCCGGAGTTCATCGCCAACATTTAGTCACAGAGGGTTCGAACAGACCGGGGTGCAAGGCGGCTTGTCTCTTCTGGGCAGGTGTCTTGTTCCCAAATTACGCATTGAAAATCGTTTTGGTGGAGCGCAGAGCGTGACTAGACTAGCGGAAGAAAGTGTAGTTGAGTTGAAAAGATGTCCCCGGTGCGAAGAGTCGCTGCCGCTGTCAGAGTTTGGCGTGTGCCGAGCACGCAAAGACGGCTTGAATCTTTACTGCAAGCGTTGCATTCGCCAGAAGATTGCCCAAAGCCGGCAAGCCCTGCGCGAATATAAGAACGCGCGCATCAAGCATGGGTCGACAATCGTACCGGAGAGGTCGCGACTGGCTATCGATGTCAAATCGGGCTTTTCGCCACGGCGCATCGCGCGGATGCTGAGAAAACTCTCGCCGGCAGATCGTGTGCGCGAGGCTATTCGCTGCGGCGCTCGCACGCAAAAAGAGATTGCCCAGGTTACCAAGCTGCCGAAGGACGAAGTTTGCGACGCCCTGGCGAACCTTTTGCTCTGGACCCACGAGATTCGTACCCAAGTCGTCAGCCACACCCGCATGTATTTTGTGAACGACGTCGCGGAAGAGTCGACAAATCACGGTGACGCGCAAACCGGCCGAAAACGAGGCTTGAATCCTTCGTTTAGCTCAGTCGGCGTGCTGATGCCCGGCCGCAAGCCCTCTGCCAAAGGCAAGAAACGTTCAGGGAAGGCTCAGGTAAGCGCCAAGGCAAAGAGCGCTTGAGCGGTTCGATAGGGAACGCAGCGTGAATCATTCATCGAAGGCGGCCAGCACTTCTTCCGCGTGTTCTTCAGGTTTGACCTTGCTGAAGATTTTCCTGATTTTTCCCTGCTCGTCTACCAGGAAAGTCATGCGGTGAATGCCCATGTAGGTGCGCCCCATGAACTTTTTCTCGCCGTACGTCCCATAACCTTCGGAAATCGCGCGATCGGCGTCTGCCAGCAGGCGAAAAGGCAAATTGTACTTCTCAGCGAATTTTTTGTGTTTGGCTTCGCTGTCGAGCGAAACCCCCAACACTTCGATGCCGCGCTTTTTGAACTTTGCGAACGAATCGCGGAAAGAACAGGCTTCTTTGGTGCATCCGGGCGTGTCGTCCTTCGGATAAAAATAGAGAACTACTTTCTTGCCGCGCAGATCTTTGAGCCGGACGGTCTTTCCCTGGCCGTCGACAGCGATAAAATCCGGGGCTTTGTCACCTTCTTTTAGTTTGGCCACTTTTGTTTGAATCCGCTCCCTTGAGTTTTTGGAATAAGCGAACGCCTCGGGATTCTAACGATTTCAACGGAAGGACTGCAACGACACATGATCAAAAAGAAACCAGTAACGAAAAAGCGCAGTTCGAAAAAAGGGCCGTCGGGCTCCGTCGGTTTGTGGATGGTTAAGCAGGAGCCCGAAAAGTACTCCTGGGACGATTTTGTCCGCGATGGCCGCACGGATTGGACTGGAGTGCGAAACTTTCAGGCCCGGAACAACCTGCGACAAATGAAAGTCGGCGATTCCGTGCTGTTCTATCACTCAAGCACGGGGAAATGCGTGGTGGGAATCGCCGCGGTAGCCAAAGCCGCTTACCCCGATCCGACTGCTGACGATCCTCAATGGGTCGCCGTCGACATCAAACCGATTGAGCCTTTGAATGAACCGGTGCCGCTGGCCTCAATCCGTTATCATCCAAAGCTGGGCAATCTGCCCTTGATTCGCCAGTCGCAGCTATCCGTGATGCCGCTTACCAAAGAAGAGTTTGCGACGATCCTGACGATGGGCGCGGGAAAGAAGAAGAAGTAGGTGCGCCAATGTCCGGCAAACTTCAGTTTGTCGCTGAGGCCGTTTCAGTCATCTCGAGTGAAAACCACGTCATCGACAAGCTGAAGCATGTCGGACACCTCAGGCCCGCCGAATGAACTTTGCGGCCAGCCAACCCAGCGGAACCAGGACGGCCAGATGAATCCAGTCGTAGCCGCCAGTGGTGTTTCCACCATAGTGATTGCTGATCATGAGAAGAACTACGGGCACCGCCATGAAGGTGTTCTGCTTTGACCGCAACTTGGCCTGGGCGGAAAGGGCGTCGTCGGGCTTCTGACCGGCCTTGATAGCCGCGATCATCTTTTTTTGCGCCGGAAGGATGCGCATCCAGACGTTGGCCGCCATGATGGTGCCAAAGACTGCGCCCAAATGGATGTAAACGGCGCGGCCGCTCAGCACTCGTGTCAGTCCAAAGGCGGCGCCGACAACCAGAAGGTAAGCAACCACCGCGAACAGCTTTTCGTTTCGTCCGAGGGGGGAAATCACCAGCAGATCGTAGATAAGCCATCCGAAGACGAGCGCGCCGATTCCCACGCCGACTGCCGCGCCGATGCTAATTTCTGACACATCTCGATCTACCAAAGCGCCGCCGCCCAGGTAGTACAGAATGATCAAGAGTGCGAAACCGCTCAACCACGTGGTGGCTGCTTCCCAGCGAAACCAGTGGAGTGGGTGTGAAGTAAGGTCAACCAGTTTTCCTTTCTCGTCAACCGCCTTTATTTTTTCAACGACATAAAACCCTCCGCTGTGCACCATCCACACTTCCGGTTTTCGAAGCCACCCCATAAGAGGGTCAACGGATTTGACATTCGCCACAGCCTTCTCTTCCTCAGTCAACCGCGCATCGAGCCAGGTGAAGTAATAAGTCGTGCCGACCCACATAATCCCGGCAAACACGTGCACCCAGCGCGCGATCAGGTTGAGCCATTCGCTTACGGTTGGATTGATGTTCATAGTTAGGAGTTCCGCCTTCAGGCGGACTGTCGTTTCTTCATCAAGACCGCCTAAAGGCGGAACTCCGAACCCTCAACTTCCCCGATACGTCGAATATCCAAACGGACTAATCAAGAGCGGCACGTGATAATGCTCAGAACCACCTTCTACACGGAAAGTAACGACGACCTCGGGATAGAAGGTGTCCTGGTGCAGCGCTTCGAAGTACCCACCAACAGCGAAAATCAGGCGATATGTGCCCGTAGCCAACTGTGGCTCGCTTATGGCGAAGGCCTTCACTCGCCCGTCTTCATCGGTTTGAGCTTGAGCCAGTTGCGACCAGCCGTGGCCCGCGTTCAGCGCTTCCAGCTTCACGCCTACGCCAGCCGCGGGCCGACCGCGAGAGGTATCCAGGATGTGCGTCGATATGGTGCTCATTAGGTTCCTAAGGGCTTCCGAGAAGTTTTTCCAGCCGCAGGCGCGTGATTTTTCGCTGTTCTTCGGCAGCTACCGGCAGCTCGGTTTTAGGATCGTTCTGTAAACGGCTATTCAGCATCGCCAGCATCTCTTCGGAAGATCTGCCGGTCGCGCAAACAATAAAGATAAAACCAAAGCGCTGTTCGTATTCCTGATTTCCCTTGACCAGCGCGGCCCGAGTTTCCGCCCCTGCAGATTCAATCCCAGACTGTTCCCGCTTTGCCCAATTGCGCGCTTGTTCTGTCTGGGCCGCGGCGGCCTTTTGCTCACCAATCTTCGGATGGCCCCGAAAAGCTTCCAGCCAATCCTCCTCGCCCAAAGATCGCCAGACGTTGTCGGCTTGGGCCAGAAGATCTTCGAGGCCAGCAAATGGCCGGATGCTCGTCATGGATCGTGCCCAGTTGCGAGCGCCGCAACATTCTAACAATTCTGCTTCGGCCTCGGCGGGGGCGAGCGAGTTCAATCGTTTGAGCTGAGTATTCAAAGCATCACTTAACCACTAAGACACGAAGGCACAAAAACAATTTCAGGAATCTTTGTGTCCTTTGTGACTTTGTGGTTAATCGTCCATCGTTCCGTAAACGCGCAGTCTACTCACCCCACCATCCGGGAAAATATTAAAGCGCACGTGCGAAGCCGATCCCACATCCATCACTTCGTCAAAGAGATGCCGCGTGTGGGCCTGCAACTTTGTGCGGGCCAGCGCCGGCTTCCAGACGAAGTCCGGGTCCTGCACTGTCTCGAGCGGTACTCCGGCGGCACTACAGCTCTCCAGAGAACAGCTCTCCGGGAAATTTCCTTTGAAATAGGACGTGTCAACTTCCAGACGCTGAATGCGGCCGGGCGCACCCAACTTGATGATCGTCCAGTCGTGACCGGGCCCGCGGCGGCGCTTCGTTTCCCAACCATCGCTCATGTTGACCGCACGGCCCGGCATAATCAGATTGTGACGGTGCCCAAAGAACATGTCGCTGCAGGCCAGGACCATCCCGCCATTCTCGACTGCCGCGAGATCAATCTCACCACCGATTTGTTTCAACCGATTCCAGTCAGGCACGACTTCGCCATAAACCCGCAGCCGCGCGACCCCGCCGTCCGGGTAGATTTTGAAGCGAAGGTGGGTCCAGCGCTCATCGCTGGTAATTGCGGAGGGATTGAGCGAGTCGCCATTGAGATTCGCCTGCGGCAGGACCTCAGTCCACGTCAATGTTTCAGAAGTTAGCTGTTCTGTGGTTGGCAAGCCATCGATGGTGCACGCTTCAATTGAACATGCTTCGGGATAATTACCTTTGAAGTGGCTGGTGTCGACCACGACACCGCGAATTCTGCCCGGCAAACCCAGGCGAACAATGCACCAATCGAAACCCGGCGTGCGGCGTCGCCGCGACTCCCAACCGTCCATCCACTTTCCCAGGTCGGTGTATTTGCCTTCGATGAAAATCGGCGCCGAGGGCTTCAGCAGGTTTTCTTTGGGCGCAAAGAACTCGTCGTTGGCAAACAGCACCGCCCCGCCGAGGCGCTCGGAAGCGAGATCGATTAGTTCAGTGAAATCCATTGCGGTTAGTTCTTCTTTATAGGACAAATAGGTCGGATAGGTCCTATGTCTTTAGTTTCGTCCGAAACAGTGGTTGGCCTCTGGGCTCACCAAACGCGCCGCCATCATAAACCATCTGCCCGCGAAGAAAAGTCTTTTCTACCACGCCGCGCAAGACCTCACCGGCGTAAGGCGTCAACTTGTGGCGGTGTTGGATTAGCTCAGGCGAAACGCGAAACTCTCGGTCAGGATTCCAGATCACCAGGTCCGCATCGCAGCCAACACTGATCGAACCTTTTTGCTGGCTCAGGCCAACCTGCCGGGCCGGCGCACGGCAAAGCCACTCCGTCAGTTGATCAACTTCAAAGCCCCGCGCGCTCGCCTCCGTCCACATCACGGGCAAGCGAAGCTGTAGAGAAGAGATCCCTCCCCAGGCCTTCATGAAGTCGCCCTGCTCGCGCAGTTTCATTTCAGGTGGGCACGGTGAGTGATCGGAAACAACCAAGTCGATCGTTCCGTCACGCAACGCCGCCCACAATTGCTCGCGGTTCTCGCGCTCGCGAATCGGGGGGCAGCATTTGAACTCAGTCGCACCTTCGCCGATGTCCTCGGCGGCAAAATGCAGGTAGTGCGGACACGTCTCGACGGTTATTTGCGCGCCAGCCCTCTTCGCTGCCCGCAGCATCGAGAGCGCATCCGACGACGAATGATGAACTATATGAATGCGACAGCCGCTCTCGAGGCCCAGGCGAATCATCAACTCAACCGCTTCGTTCTCAGCCGCGCGCGGGCGCGAACGCAGGAAAGCTTCGTAGGTTCGCGCGACCTCGCCGTTTGATGTCTGACAACAGGCATTCTCGATTGGCCCAGGCACTTCCGCATGCACAATCAGCATCGCGCCCAGGCGGGTCAGCTCCGGCATCGCTTCGCGCAAATCGGATTCAGTGACGTTAGGGAATTCGTCTACCCCAGAGTGAACCAGAAAGCATTTGAAGCCCACGACACCCGCATCCCAAAGCCCGGCCAGCTCGCCGGTATTACCCGGCACGACGCCGCCCCAGAACGCAATATCGGCATACAGCTTTCCCTCGCTGGCTGCCAACTTCGACTGCAACCCATCGAGAGTGGTCGTGGCGGGAATACAATTCAGCGGCATGTCCACGATCGTCGTTACGCCGCCGGCGAGGGCCGCTCGGGTGGCTGTTTCAAAACCTTCCCACTCAGTCCGGCCGGGTTCGTTCACGTGAACATGGCTGTCAACCAAACCCGGCATTACGAACGAGTCTTCGCCTGCTTCTACAATCTCGGCGCCAGGAGGGGTTTCGTCGAACGGAGCAATCGCGCTGATGCGACCGGCGCTTATGTGAATAGACGCGGGCGCCACCGCGCCTTCGTACACGACCCGGCGCCCGCGAATGACTAGATCCGTTTGCGGCATCGCCTACGCGGGCCAATTCGCCGGCGGCGGCGGAGGTGAGGCGAAGTTCTGAGAGACTTCAGGAAAGACGCGACGATACGCCACGGCATATGAAGTCATCGTGATCGGGGCCACCAAGAATGCCCCCACGTAGCAGCACAAAACGCCGAGGATTCCCAGACCAACATTTACGAGCAGTAGTCCGAGGATACTACTAAAGTTTGCTTTAGCGGCTTTCATGCTGAGTTTGACCGCGTCAACTCCCGAGAGATTCCGATCTGCGATGAGCGGGAACGCGAACAGGAAAAAGATGCTGACGATGATACACACGGCCATTATGATCACCACGAACACCAGCTCCAGGCCCAGGATAGTGAAAACGAAACCGGAAGCGTCGTCCGGATCCATGCGACCACTACGCGGCATTGAGGCCATCATTACCACGAAGAAGATGACATAGCAGGGGACCAACACAATGACCACGGGAATCATTTGCAGAAGGGCCGCGATCAGGCTTTGGGCAAAGTAGTCGAAACCCTTGAACAACATGCCAAACTCGACCGGTTCGCCGCGCATCCGGCGAAACAGGCAGATGTAGATCCCCACCATCATTGGTCCGATCAAGACGATGGGAACCGCGCCGCCAACAAACACCCCGACAAAGACAATTCCGAGGAACAGCCAGTACTGATCTTTGATTAGCGCCCAAGCCTCTTTGACGCATTCCATGGGCTTGATAACGCCGGTACGAAACTCAATGTTGTCTGGTGTCATTGCGGTTTCTCCTTAGTTGAGGGATCACACGGCCCGACATGTATCACGGGTCTGCGCTGCGTGCAATAGGTGCGCAGCGTTTCGAAATCCTATTTGCCTGGCGCGCCACTGACGGGCACATCTCTGAGCCAGCCCAGTACCTTCAGTTGCTTACCGATCGCTTCCGCGTACATCTGTGCGCCTTCGCGGTTCGGATGTCCAATCGCGGCGAGCCGGCAAAGCGCTATGCGATTCTTTCTCGCCTTCTCTTGATCCCTGGTTTCACCCGGCGACGGTCTGAACGCATCTTTGCAACTAGAGCCACGCTGGTTCCTCTGCTCATCGTTCGTCTTCAAAGTCACTCTGCCGAGGGTCAGAACAACCAGCAGTTTTCTCAGGAAAGACGCATCGAAACCCCACAAGCGCGAATGTGGAGCCGCGAACGAGTGCTCCGGCTGGAAAGTTACTTCGGCAAACAACGCCCGCTGACCCGATCCTTTCGCGGCCAACTGGGCATCGACCTTCCTGGTGGCTCCGGCCAGCATCTGATTCGTAGCCAGATACCACTCTCTGGAGATTTCTACCAGTCTCGTGCGCAACTGCTTGTCGTTCATCGGCGCCGTCCCGGAATACAGTCTCTTGAGCATGGCCCTCATGAAGAGATCGCTCGCTGTCTTCTCAGAGAGAATTGGGTAATAGCCGGTAATTATCACGTGCGCTTTCGGAAACGACGTGGTGATCCTGCTCAGCATGGCTTCGATCGGCGGGCCGCACTTCTCTTGCGCCAGCTCACGTATGCCATCGGGAGTGTTAACTGCGTTCAGCAGCCTGCGCGCGTCGACGTCGTTTATGCAGCCATCCACCAGTACCAGATCAACCTGGGAAGGGTCGGCGTAAGAGGGGAGCGCGTTTCCTATTTGATGGTTCACGCTCGGGTAGCCCCGATTCACCTCGCCATCCTGGGCCGGCACCGGATTCCCCCCCGAGTCTCCCGGCGATCCGACTACGGCGCCGGAATGCGCTTCGACCCTCTCGCGCACCTTTCGCCCGACGGAACCCTCCAGCCAGGTCTTCACCTGATACCAGGCTTTGTGCTCGTCTCTCAGGCCCTGGCCCCACGCAATGGAATCACCGAGTACCAGCAGATTGAACTGTCGCTCGTCAGACTTAACTTCGGAAACGGGCTGAGGACTCTGACTATAAGCAGGGAGCGCGGAAACGAAGATAACGGCCGCGAGGGCGGCAATGACCGAATACTTCGCTGAGTACGCGATGCGCTTCATGTCAGGAGAACTAGTATGCCGATTCTAGCGCATGCGGGTTTGCAGGTCACGATGTAGCGCAAGCTGTTGCATTTGGAGTGCGCCGACTTGTCGGCGCTTTTGGGAACCGGGCGACTTGTTGACGGCATTGTCGCGACAAGTGCGACGGAGAAAAGCGGTGACAAGTCACCGCACTGCAAATGCACCTCCTTGCTGAGTCAGTTGCCGGACAAAATCTTCAAGCAGATTAAGGGACACTCTCAGCCGGTAATCTTTAGTCGAGCGCAGGTCGTCTATTGGCGTGATCTCAGCCCTCAGGGAAGTTTTTGCAGCGGCCAATGTTTCCGGGTTGATCTTTTTGTTTCGCAGCGCGCTTTCGGTCCGCATACAACGAATCGGTATGGGCGCCACACTTCCAAGCGCGATCCGAACATCTTCAATTTGATCACCATTCATCCACGCCACGGCGGCGAAGCAAACCTTCGAGATAGCCTGGGCCTTGCGCGTGCCGACCTTGCGATAGTAATGCGTCGATCGTTTGGTCGCGCGCGGCAAGCGAATCGCGCGCAAGAGTTCGTCCGGCCTTATGTTCATCTGCTTATACCCGGTATGGAATTTTGAATATGGGATGTTGCGCACGCCTTCTTTCGAAACAAGTTCCAACTCCGCGTCATAGGCGAGCAACGCCGGCGGCGAATCCGCTGCCGGTGATGCGTTGACAATATTGCCGCCCAGTGTGCCGCGGTTCTGTATTGCCAGCCCACCGGTTTCACTCGCCGCCTGACAGAGCATGGGAAACTCTGCGCGCAGCGTCGCGTTGTCAGAAACTTCGGTGTAGCTGGTGAGAGCGCCGAGCGTGACCTGAGTCTCTGTTACTTCAATGCCGCGCAGTTCGGGCAGATTCCAGATGTTGAGGTAATTTTTATGCGGTAGCTGGCCGGCCTCGAGCAGAACCATCAGATCGGTTCCGCCGGCAAAGGGTTTCCACACGCCGGACTCGCGCGCCAGCACCTCGAGGGCTTCTGATAATGAACTTGACGTGACCAGTTGATAATTTGGAATGAACGCTCGCATTGCTAAACTTACTTTTTCTTCCTTGGCTTCGGTTTCTTACCGACCGCCGGCCTTGCAGACTCTATTTCGGCCCTGGCAGACCTAATCACCGAAGTTAGCCTCTCGGCATCTCCGAGGCCACAGGCACGCCTGAGCCGCGCGGTGACCGCTTCCGCTGACATGTCGACTTTGTTTTCTTTGCTCATATTGGATCCTGGGGTGTCTGCGTCAACGAGCCGCGAAGCAGCGGCAGAGTGTAGCCCCGGGCGTAAGCCCGGGGGGGGGCAATCCCAAAAAGATTCTTGCAAGCCCGCGAAGCGGGCGGCAGAAACCTCGCGTTTCATAACCCAGCGACCGCAACCATGGAAACGTCTGTCGCCCCTTCGGGGCTCTTGAATCTTTGATGAGCCCGTTAACCCCGGGCTTACGAGGCCGTGTCAAAACTCATTGGTCAGAAGGAAGAAAGATTATCACAAGAGAGAGAGTGGAAGCGGTAAAATGGCGAGGTTAGCGTAGTCAAGGTCGGTTTGAGGGGAGACCGATGAGCTATATCAACGGTACGGCACGAGGACAGAGCGTGATGTTCCCGCGCACCTTGGATGATTACCTCGATGAGAACAATGCGGTGCGGGCTATCGACGCGTTCATTGAGTATCTGGCCTTTGATGAGTTGGGGTTCGCGCGGGGGGAGCCGGCGGAGACGGGACGGCCTGGATATGACCCGCGGGTGCTGTTAGGAATCTTCATCTGGGGCCATCTGAACGGAGTGCGGTCGTCGCGGCGATTGGAACGAGAGTGCGGGCGCAACGTGGAGTTGATGTGGCTGAGCGGGCAATTGCAACCGGACTTCAAGACGCTGTGTCGGTTTCGGCAGGAGAACGGGGCGGCGATCAATCAGGTGCTGGTGCAGTTTCGGGTGTGGTGCAACGGGGCTGAGTTGTTCGGGAAAGAGTTGGTAGCTATCGATGGGAGCAAGTTCAAGGCGGTGAACAGCACGGCGCGGAACGTGACGCAGGGGAGATTGGGTAAGCTGATCGAGCGCGAGAAACAAGCGGTAGCGCAGTATCTGGCGGAGTTGGCGGAGGCCGATGAGCAGGAAGTAACTGAGTCAGAGCGGCAGCTGACCGCCGCGGAGTTAAAGGAGAAAATCGCGACCATCGGCGATTATCTAAAGCAACATGAGGAGTTGCTGGCTGAGATGAAAGAGAGCGGCGAGAAGCAGCGCTCGCTGACTGACCCGGAATCGCGGTTGATGAAGACGGCCAAAGGGATGGATGTTTGCTACAACGTGCAATTGGCCGTGGACAGCAAACACAAACTGATTGTCGCCGAAGAGGTGACCAATGAAGGTGGTGATCGGGAACTGTTACCGACGATGGCCCAAGCAGCGAAAGCCGAGCTGGGGGTGGAAGAGTTAACGGTAGTGGCCGATGGCGGCTACTTTGGTGGTGAAGTAATTAAAGCCTGTGAAGATGAAAAGATCACAGCCTACGTGCCGGTGCCGGAGTTGGGCAATGCCCAGCGGCGCGGATTGTTCGCGCGCGAAGAGTTTGCCTATGACGCCGACCGAGATCTGTATGTGTGTCCGCAGGGAGCCGAGTTGACAGTGATGTCGCGCACAAGCAAGAAGGCGCGCTACCACAAAGAGTTTCGGATCTATGCCACCAAACAATGTCAGGGCTGTCCGCTGCGCGCCCACTGCACCACCAGTAAATATGGCCGCCGCATAAAACGTTGGGTGCATCACGAAGTGCTGGAACGACTGCAAGCCCGGATGCGTGGGCATCCGGAGATGATGACGCTTCGGAAAGCGCTCTCCGAACATCCTTTCGGGACTATCAAGGTAGCGATGAACCACGAACGCTTGCTGTTGAAAGGACTCAAGAATGTAGCCACCGAGATCAAACTGACGGTGTTGAGTTACAACTTGAAAAGAGTGATGTCGATCATGGGCGTGGCCACCATGCTCGAAAAGCTGAAACTGCAACCGGTTTGAGGGTGAAATCTTCGGACCAATTCGCTCTGCTCGCAGTTTCGCAAACTTGAATACACGATCGTAATCCCGTCGGAGCCCAGCGGAGCCAAGAACCTAATAACGACTCGAGTTCTGACACAGCCTCTGACG